>Ga0325414_1005044_pt1 | contig 13887 bp, 7 predicted proteins | sample PopdelMetagenome_8_FD_206183 | JGI IMG/M metagenome (GOLD analysis project Ga0325414, IMG submission 206183) | Populus deltoides microbial communities from Bellville, Georgia, United States - Leaf-PdKOR-R3 | ecosystem: Host-associated > Plants > Phyllosphere > Phylloplane/Leaf | place: USA...
TATATATTTCTTTAGATTTTTTTTATTTTCTCTCGCTCTCTCTCTCTCTCTCTCTCTCTCTCTCTCTCTCTCTATATATATATATATATATATATATATATATATATATATATGATCACAAGCCATTAATTTATCTAGCTCTATACTTTCCTTTGACTTCTTCTAGAGCATCCTCAAACAACGCCAAACTCTTGATGTTGTTGACGGCAATGGAAGAAGCATGGAGCATCTAACAGATAGATTAATTTGAAGACCAGATCATTGATGATAAAAATTGTTTCATTAATGTATATAGACAAGATGCAGCATTAATTAAAATGCTTGCCAGCAAACTTAAAAACGCAAATTATGCATGGTAGATGAGCGATTAAAATCATTTAAAAAAGTGTCAGTAAACTCTACCATGATGCGAGCAAAAGAAATATCAACCTCTACTTGCTCTTGTAATGGCAGGCATGCATGCTCCATCAGCTATAACACACACCCACAATTAACTAATTAATTACTTCTTATAATCATAATTAATATTCTTATTTAGATGAATGTGCATCGCACAATTTAAGCAGTGGATTCTACAACATGAACACGTTCCCTTATCCGCAAAATCAATTCTCTCTTGGTTGAAATACATTAAAGAAACTGTGAATGCCTCATGCTTGCACGAGTTTAGCTCGTGGTGACAGCATTGTTTCAGTTTTTTTTTAGTTAATGCCTTTCCCACATCGAAGATCCCTCTATTCTTTCTTTTGTACTTGAAAGGTCCCTCTGCTATATTTTTTATTTTGATATCATCCCTATATGTTACAGTTTTGTTCCATCGTATCATTCCATTTGTTAGTGTCGTTAATGCTGTTAAAACTTGACATTTATCATATTTCTACATCATAAAATTTACTTTAGTCTCTATACTTTAGTTTTCTTACAAAAAAACCTCTTAATTGAAAGCTTCTTAATCATTACTTTTTATAATAAATAAATTTAGTCCCTAACAGTTTTTTCAATTAAGTTCTTATATGTCAAATTATAAAATTGGCCAAAATTATCAAAATAGATGTATGATATTATTGAAAATTAACGAGATAGAATATTACATATATGTGTGTGTTAACTAAGTCTTTTTCTTTTTGTAACTGTGAGTGTCCAGTCAGCTTACACGCACTTCGACTAATCTTTCAACACCCTGAAATTAACGACCATGTAAGCCTCCAGTGGTCATGAGGTTAACTAAGTTTTAATATTACATATGTGTGTGTTAACTAAGTTTTACTTCCACAATCAGAGATACTAAAAATGTTTGGTTATTGAACATATGTTAATGTGGGGTTGGGAGTTTAAGAAGTTTTCATGCCTCAATCTTACAATCGTATGCTTTTTCCACAGAAATTATATTGCTGCTGGTGTGGATCCTGCTGTAATTGTCTTGAGCTTAATGACATTGACCTCGTTGAAATATGCATGATGTGTGGAGAGTTACTACTGTTGACATGATTAGTTGTGATTCTGTAATCTGATTAATTATAGGAACTAGATTAAATATTATTTTGTAATCTGATTACTGCCTATTCAGATCAAATCTCGTATAGGCAGTAATTATGTGAATCTGATCAATTATATGAGTCATATCAAATCTTGTACAAAATTACTACACTTTCTTATAATAGGATTGTTACCTATTCAGAGCTCTGCCTATTCAGAGCTCTACCTGTATATTTCCTCCTACGAGGAGAAGAATACTAATGAAAAATTCAGCCAGTAGACACCATTGTTTTCTACATGGTATCAAAGCCTAATTAATCAAACATGAATCCCATACGAATCCCCTACTACATGACGAACCTTAACCCCATTATTCCCGTTCCACAAAATAGCCAAACATCACCCATTATTATTCACCAAGACAATTCTGCATTCCCTACCAGCATCATATTAGATGAAAACAATTATCCATTATGGTCTCAACTAATGGAGATGCGCATTGGTGCTCGTAACAAAACCGAATATCTCACTAGAGCAGCAAACCAGAAGATCCCATGTTTGCAACATGGATCACCGAAAGTCAAAAGGTGAAAAGTTGGCTCATTGATTCAATGAGTCCGTTACTGATGCAGCGATTTATTCGCCTATCCACAGCCAAATAAATATGGGAGGTTGTGTCGAAAACCTTCTATGATGGCTCAAATGAAACTCGTCTGTTTGAATTAAATCAAAAATCTTTCTCTATCAAACAAGAGGGTAGACTTGTGTCCATTTATTACAATGAACTGGTGGCTCTTTTTCAAGAAATTGATCACAGAACTACCTCTCAAGGAGAGACAGTTGAAGAAGTGGTCCAGCTGCATTCAATAATGCATCAACTTCGTGTTCATATATTTCTAAATGGCCTTGATTCTGAGTTTGAGCAAGTCCGCGGGGAAATATTGTGCAAAGATCCAAAACTAGACTTGGAGCGTACATACGCATGCATAAAGAGGGAGTTTCAACAAAGAAAAAGCATGGGGAACTATCGAATAACCAGTGAGCACTCCGTGCACTCTGCCATGTTTACAAATCAACCCCGTCAAGGACCAACTTCTAGAACAATGAAGAACCGAAATAATTCATCTACTGGAAAATACACAGGCCTCGTCTGTGGACATTGTGGTGAATCGGGACACTCAAAACAGAGGTGTTATGAAATCATTTGTTATCCTGAATGGTGGGATTTCTCAAAGAAACCAAGGAAGAAATTTGCAGGAAAAGCCATGATGACCACGGCTGAAGCTCAGACTACCGCTGCTGATAAACTGTCTGCTGCTGATAACCTTCCGCCTACTGTTAATGTTGCTCACTCTAGCAGCACTGGTAAGGCAAATACATTCTCTGCAATTACTAAGGATAATAATTGGATAATTGATACAGGTGCATCAGATCACATGGTTAGAGACACTGGTAAGTTACAATCCCTCCACTCTTCTACACATTCTTTTATTTCCACAGCTAACGGCAGTACCTCCCCTACTGTTGGGGAAGGCACTGTCATCTTGACTAAAAATCTCACTTTAAACTCAGTTCTAGTTGTCCCATCCCTTGAACATAATCTGTTGTCAGTTGGCCAAATTGCTTCTGCTCTTAATTGTACAGTAACCTTCTGCCGTTATTCTATGTGTTTCAGGACATCTGACCTAGAAGATTCTTGGTTATGGTGTTAAATGAGGAAAACTCTATTATTTAGAACTTACAGAAAATGAAGGACAGAGATTCGAACAAGCATATCAAACTGGAAGTTTAGATACAGATCAAGCCACAATATGGTTATGGCACCGATGATTGGGACATCTTTCCTTTGGATATCTTAGAAAATTACAACCTCATCTATTTAACGTAGTTCATGATTCTGAGTTTCATTGCAATATTTGTGAAATGGCTAAAAGCCATCGTATTACTTATTTACCGAGTTTGAATAAAAGTTCAGAACCTTTTACCGTTATACATTCTGATGAATGGGGTCCTGCAAAAATCTCTACCGTATCGAAAGCCCGTTATTTTATCACATTTATCGATGAATGTACTAGAATGACTTGGATGTCTTTGCTACACAAAAAAAATGATGTTTTTACAGCATTTCAGGAATTTCATCGTATGGTGGGTACTTAGTATCAGAAACAGATTTGTAGTTGGCAAACTGATAATGCTATGGAATTCCTGGATACCTCTGTTCAGAAGTATCTACATCATTATGGAATTCGGCATCAAACCTCATGTACTTATACTCCATAACAGAACGGGTTGGCCAAACGAAAAAACATGCAAATTTTAGAAGTGGTCTGTGCCTCTCTCTTTGGCATGCACATGCCTCAGTACTACTGGGAAGAAGCTGTAAAGTCTGTTGTGTATCTGATCAATCGAACACCTTCTTGAGTGATAGATTTTCAGACACCTCAACAGCGAATGCAATCCTTATTGTCCACCCCGCACCTTCCAAACCTTGAGCCTAGAGTGTTTGGGTGTACTGCTTATATTCACATTCCAAAGGTGTTACGAACTAAACTTGATCCATGTGCCACTCGATGTGTTTTTGTTGTTCAGACTTACAGAAAGGGTACAGATGTTATGATCCTCACACTTAAAAGCTACACATCACATTGGATGTCTCCTTCCATGAGATTGAATCATTTTATTCAAAAAAAGGTTGTATCATTTCCTCTCAGGGGGAGCAATCCAGCAATAAACATTTGCTACAAGAGAGTGACAGGAACGAATTTGTTGAGTTGGAAAACATAATTGAACAACTTGGGAGCAGCGGCACTGATGAGGAGTCACGGGGTAGAAGCACTGATGCGGAGTCACCAATAAATATAGAGTTGCCTTTGTTAACACCATTAACCAACGAATCTTCTCAGAATGCTGAATCTCAGGTACTCTTACAGCCTATATCTGATGAGTCCAATGTATTTACTGATATCTCTTATGCCCAGGAAGTTCATCCTGCTACTCCAGCCCTAAGATGTTCCCAAAGATCAAACAAGGGTGTCCCAAAGAAACAGTATGAACCCGATCATAGAGTCAATATCCAATATCCAATCAATAATTATGTCTCTAACCATAGGCTATCTGAATCATATGCACATACTGTTAATCAATTATCGAATATATCCATCCCTAGTAATGTGCAGGAAGCTTTGACAAATCCAGCTTGGGCCAAGGCAGTAAATGAAGAAATGCATGCTTTGCAAAAGAACTCAACTTGGGAACTTGTCTCCCTACCCAAAGGAAAGAAGAAAATTGGGTGTCGATGGGTGTTCACTGTGAAACTTAAAACCGATTGCAGCATTGACATGTATAAAGCTTGGTTGGTTATAAAGGGGTATACACAAAAATACGGTGTGGATTATCAAGAGACTTTTGCACCGGTTGCCAAGCTTGACACAATCCGTATTCTCATATCTATAACAGCCAGTCAGGAGTGGCCTTTGAAACAGTTTGATGTTAAAAATGCATTTTTTAATGGGAACTTAGAAGAAGAAGTGTATATGGACTTGCCACCGGGTGTGCAGTGCAAGTCTAAAACTAGGAGCAAAGTCTGTCGTTTGAAGAAATCTCTATATGGGCTGAAACAATCCCCTGGAGCTTGGTTTGGGCGGTTCTCATCTGCAATGACAGCATTCAGTTTATAAACAGAGTAATGCAGACCATGCTCTGTTTATAAAGCACCAAAATGGGAAGATAACAACCCTTATTGTTTACGTGGATGACATGGTGTTAACAAGTGATGATCCAGAAGAGATGAAGCTGTTACAGGAACATTGAGCTGCTGCATTCGAAATGAAAAGCCTTGGGCAGCTCAGATACTTCTTAGGCATTGAAGTCGCCAGATCAGCTCACGGGATTTCCATGTCACAACGCAAATATGTGCTTGATCTGCTGACAGAGACTGGCATGCTTGCTTGCAAACCAGCATCAACCCCTATGGACATAAATCACAAGCTCGATGTCTTTCCCAATCAGGTTCCAACAGACATGGGCCGTTATCAATGGTTGGTTGGTCGACTGATTTATTTATCCCATACAAGACCGGACATCGCCTATGCCGTCAGTGTCGTAAGTCAATTTATGCATGCACCCAGCGAAGAACATTTGCATGCAGTGAATAGAATTTTACGATGCTTGAAGGGTACCCCAGGCAAAGGTTTGTTATTCTCAAAACATGGGGTCTCTAGCATTAAGGGATATACCGATGCTGATTGGGCAGGGGATCAAACAACCAGAAAATCTACATCAGGCTACTTCACTTTTGTGCTACTTCACTTTTGTCAACGGAAATCTGGTTACATGGCGTAGAAAGAAGCAAAAAGTGGTGGCTCGGTCGAGTGCAGAGGCAGAATTTCAAGGTATGGCTCATGGGGTATGTGAATTATTATGGATTCAGAGGGTCCTAACAGAATTAGGGATTCACTATACGGACCCGATGACTCTACACTATGATAATAAGGCGGCCATTTCCATTGCGCATAATCCTATTCAACATAACTGCACGAAGCATGTTGAAATTGATCATCACTTCATCAAAGAAAAATTAGATCAGAAACTCATACAATTTCCCTTTGTCCAGTCAGTATATCAGTTAGCTGATATTCTTACCAAGGCCGTTTCAGGGCCGGCATTTCAGAGAGTAATTACCAAGTTGGACATGACTGATATCTATGCTCCAACTTGAGGGGGAGTGTTGACATGATTAGTTGCGATTCTGTAATCTGATTAATTATAGGAACTAGATTAAATATTATTTTGTAATCTAATTACTGCCTATTCAAATCAAATCTCGTATATGCAGTAATTATGTGAATATGATCAGTTATAGAAGTCATATCAAATCTTATACAAAATTACTATACTTTTTTATAATATGATTGTTACCTATTCAGAGCACTGTCTTTTCAGAGCTCTGGCTATATATTTCCTCCTAAAAAATAAAATACTAATAAAAAAATTCAGCCAGTAGACACCTACAACTACCTACAAACTCAGGAAGTGATCATCAGTTCTTCATTCTCTTTTCCTGAAAAAATGTCATCTGTCGACAAGATAGAGACGTCATTCAAAAATGGGAGCCGGATACCAATAGTGAGAGGTTGGGCTCTGTAATTCGCCGTGTGGCTCTAGACATCCTCCAAAGCCTCAGCCTCGTTGAACTTGAAATGAAGTTTCTTGTACGAAATTTCCTAGAGTTAGCGCTCTATATTCACGAGACCACCTAGTTTCCTAGTTTCAACATCAGCCGGCTTTGACAATATTACTAACTTTTCCTGTCTGTAATGAAGTTCCGCCAAAGCAGGCAGCACCGAACTACAGCCACGATCCTAGCTGGTAATTGTGGTTCAAAGCAAATCATGGAGCATACAAGCAACATTAAGACAAGGAATCGAATACCTGCGAAGCTGCAAATTAACAGCATTTTATCCACAGTCATCGACTTCAGATCAAAATGTTCACAGTGATTTCTTGATTTCAGTAATCTATCATGTAGTTTTATGGCATCTAAACAGATTAAAAGTGAAAGACAAGAAACATCGAATGCTAGAAAAGTCTTCGCTTCCCATTAAAAAAGACTGCAATAGTTTACACCCTTGAAGAAAATTTCACCGTCTATTAGAACACTAGAGTGGCAGGATAATACATAGGAGAATTTTAATTATACTGGAGAATAAACTAAAACAGGAGAGAATCACTCTTGGTGGATTCACTGTAACGCTACTCATGTTTCATTGATGGATCCACTCATCATTTTGCACAACGTTTTTTTTTTTTTTTTTCCATTTTGATCATTTTTTTTTTCCTTTAATTTGCATTATCTCGGAAGTTTTCAAGGATGGTCATGTAATAAATTATGCTTTTATTTTGCAAAATCAATAACTAATTGAGTTTGAAAATTAAGGATTTTTTTTTTTTTTTGTAAATCAAATTGGGATAAATGAACTGTTACTGAGTATCATCCTCAGGATGCTAACTAAACAAATAATGACATTGCTTAATATATGGTGTAAATATTCTCAAACCCTTACTTTATTGTATTTTTAATTGTTTCTATTATTCCAAAATCAAACCAGGATAAATAAACCATGTGTTATTCTTATATCTAATGAATGGATAATATGATTATTTAATATGCAATTTTATTTTTGTTTTATAAAAATATTTTCAAGATATAATATATTATTCATTGCAATTTTGGTTTAGTATTAATTGTTTTATTATCCAAAAATTAACTTAGAATAAATGAATCGTAATTTAACGTTATCCTTAATTAGATCTATTGAATGGATAATAGGATCTCTTAATACGCAATTTTGTTTTCATTTTGTACAAAATATTTTCAAGATATAATAATATTTTTTTAAAAATTTTGGCTTTGTATTAATTATTTTTATTATCCAAAAATCACCAAAGATATTCAATTGTCACTGGAATCGTCTATGGATTTGTTAAATGAATAGTAGGATTGCTTAATAAGCAACTTTATTTTCATTTTTAAGATATAATATTTTTCCTTGCAGTTTGGGTACGTAGGTATTAATTGTATTTATCCATAAAATCAACTCAAGATAAATGAATTGTTATTAGGCATTGCTCTATGATGTTGGCTAATGAGTAATTAAAGCAATTAATTTGTGACTTTTTATTTTGTAAATAAAAAAATAAAAAAAGCAAGAATATTTTTTATTTTAGGTGAACCTCAACTTGTAGGTTCAAGGATGCCTTTACAATGCACTTTCGAGCTCCCATTCCAGTTATCCAATTAGTCATCTTCAGAGAATAAAGTCGTTTATGGTGGTAATATTTTTTTTTATTTATAAATTTAAATATTTTTAGAAACACATTAATTTTTAATTGTAATTATTATTTGTAAATATTCATTTGTTAATTGAATTGAAATTTTCTAGGTTAATGTTGATATGATGTGTGAATTTGTTTGATGTTCTTGTTTTTGGGAAACCCTTCTTTAATAACGTGATAAAATCAGGACTGGATCATTATTCTTTAATAATTAAATAAAAGCAAGAATTTAAATTAATATAACCTTGACTGAGCCCATGCTTAGTGTTGGTTCACCACCATCTAGGGTCCAACGCCTGCATTTTAAATGTGAGGATTGAGTTTTGTTTCTGGATCTCCTTGTCATAAATTATTTATTGTCTTATTAAATTATAATAGTTTTATATATTTAATAACAAACACACATACACTAATTTAAATAAACTCGTAACCACAATAAATATTTTATTTAAAGACAAATATGAAATAAATTACCTCTAAAAATAATTATTATCTGTCTTGTAACATAATCGGTTTCTTGGATACAACCTCTAAAAATTCTTTCTTAGACATTAATTAATTAAGAAAATGCTACAATTTATAGTGTCTCTTAGTTATTTATTTTAAATTGCAACAGTAAAAACTATCATCATGTCTTGTTTTTTTTTTTTTAATCAAAACTACTTTACTCTTATAAGTTTTAAGTAAATATAGTTAAGATTTTCAAAGAAGGATCCAGTTGTTGACATAAGTCTGAAAATGTAGAAAGATGTTTATTTTTTTTATTATTATTAACATGGATATTCGAGCTATTTTGCACATCTTAATTAATTTTACAGGCCTTAAAAAAACTTAAATTAATAATTTTTAAAAATAAATTTATCATCTGATTAATTGAGTTATAATTAAGATACGAGGAATGTGCATTTTCTTCATTGTACTGGTTCTTTTGCCTATTAATGTGAGGAATGTAAACTGTATGGATCCAGAAGGTAATCGTTCAGTCTGGTTATACCAAGCAGAACATGAAGTGGTGTACTTCAAAGGTTGCATTTCTCCGTGTACCAAAATTTGACTTTTTTTTATGTTTTTTTTTTTTTTTTACTCGATTAGATTAAAATGACCTTCTTGAACATGTCCAATATATATAATCCTTCAAAACATTATTACTGCTGAATTTGACAACAACAAAAATAATATATAATCATTTTAAATAATTCTTAATGGGTTGCAAATTAGTGGCTTCAAGTTAAATAATCAGCTAACACAAATCGAATGTCTAAAACAGTTTTAAAATATTTTTTTTTTGTCAAAACATATCAAAACTAAAATACAAGTCATACATTGAGTGTAAATATCCAAATAATAAAATAAAATAACAAATAAAACTTTAAAGTGATTTAGATTAATACAAAGAAATAACTCAGCCCAAAAATAATTTGCCATTAAATACTCTAACCCTCTTTTCCTTGTGTAACTAGGATAAATAAGAAATTCTTATAAAAAAAATAATTTTGAAACATTAAAAAATTCTTGCTACATTTAAAAACTATGTTGCCTTTTATTAAAGATCCTTGCATATCCAGGAAACTTTAAAAAAAAAAGAAAGATGCTGAGTATCCTTGCATTATGAAGAACAAAATCTTCTATAAATAAAAAGTCAACAAGTTAAAAGACAACAAATAACAAAACTCGTATTGCATCTATTGATATGTATCGCAAGATCTTAACAATTCTTATTGACTTGAAATTTTAACTCAATGTACAAAAATAAGTTTGAAAACTCCTACTACGATTTTCTCTCAATCCAAAGGTTAGATTAAGAGTTATATTTGTTAGCGCAAAACTGGATAATAGAAAACATTGCACTAAAATCCAAGTTTGATTGTTCAACTCCTGCATGGAGTATATCAAAATATTTATTACTCAAGTACCCCACCCATTGGTGTTGTTAGTCCAAGCCCTACATTGATGAAATTAATTAACTTGCTATTAAGGGTATTGCAGTCTTTTTCCATGTAATTTATTGGTCATTATTAGATTGATAGGGGATAAATCGGTCTTCTCAAAAAACAAATTGCACAGTATAATAACTCAATGGTATTTTGGTTATAATCAAGTTGATTGAAAGATAATTTGGTATTTTAACAAATATAAAATATTATTTCAAAAACAAATATGGTTTAGGGTTGGAAACATCTTGGCAGCTCCTTTATCTCTAGACGGTGCGTATGGCAAACTGACCTATAATTTGGTGCCGGCAGCTTTTTTTTTTCTTTTTCTTTTATCTCTTTCTTAATTTTCATGTCTGATGATTTAATTTTTCAAATCAGTCATTTAATTTATTTTTTCTTCATATTTGATCCATGTTCTTTTTATTACTATTTATTTTATTTAAAATAATTTATAAAATTAGAATTTTCTTCAATTTTATTTTTTCTTCATTTTTTTATTTGTCATTTTTTATCCACATTCCTTTGATAGTTATTTTAATTTTTTTTAAAAGGTTTTTATTGATTTTGTTAGCCATCCCCATTGTCAAATACCAGATTTAAAATTACATCTTTTACTAATTCATTAAAATATAGTGGTCTAATAGCTATACTAGTCATATGCCTTTCAGTTATTCATAAATAATTGATGACTTGACTATATTATCATTATCTTAGTTATTAAAATTATATGTAATATTATTCTTATTGGGTTTGAACATGAAATATCATATCTATTTTTTTTAATTTAGTTTTTTTCTTATTATGGAAATTGTATTTAGAAAATACTAATCCTTAAATAAAATTAAAAATAATATAGATTTTAAAAATACATAATATATATTTTTTATTTATGCATGTCAAATTTAAATTCTTAATCAATGTTAATTTTTAAAATAAATATTATTTTATCCCTTGATTTTATAGTTTTATTAAGAAATAAACCTTAATTGAGAAGTTATAAGTTTTTAAATCATGAAAAACTCTAACTCATATATATCTTATCTAGGAAATATTTAATATGTATTTTAAATCAAATTCTATGATATAAGCTTTCAATTGGTTTAAGTAAAAAAAATTTACAACAAACCTATGCTAAAAGATTATAATTCAAAAATTTTATTTATAAGTTTTTCTTATATAATCTCTGTTTTAACTTGATAGCAATGTTTATATTTTTCTCCTTTTTAAATATTTCATATGTGACGAGAGGGGGGAAATTATATGTTGATTTTTCTAATATATGTTAAAATATTATTAGTTATAATTTAATTATATTGACACAATAACAATTTACATGTTTTGACTATAAAATATATTTAGAATTGTATCTATTTTACTGTTATATATTAAATATTGATTTGTTTGATTGGTGTATTTGGATTGTGCCAATCTAACATAGTAACATTCTTTTTATTAAATCATTTAAATATACTATAATATTTTTTTACACTAATTCATTTAAATCTAGACATTGAGATTGTTTTTTTATTTGATTAATTGAAAAAAAGAAGATATCATTGGATTAGATTTTGCGTCAATTGAGACTAAAATGTAATAGGTCTCATAATCTTATAGATTTCTTTTTAATTCAATGCTTTTCTTATCTATTGAAATAGTATTTAGAAAATTTTTATCGTAAGACAAAAATAAAAAATAATATAATTTTTAAAAAATATATAATATATTTATTCTCTTGATACATATGGAAATTAGCTAAGTTTTTAATTGGTGTTGATTTTTGAGATAAATACTATTGTATCACTGGATTTTGTAATTTATTAAAAAAAGAACTTAATTGAATCAGATTATGTGTCAATTAAAATAGATCTCATAATTTTATAGTATTTTATAGAATTGTTTTGGTTAAATTTAGTCGGTTTTTTTTGTCTATTGAAGTTGTATTTAGAACATTTCTATCCTAAAACTAAAATAAAAAAATAATATAGATTTCAATAAATATATAATATATTTATTTTTTTGATACATTTCAAATTTAGATTGTTAATTAGTGTCAATTTTTGAAAGATATAATATTATTCTTAATACATAATTCAACTATGTTACCATCATAAACTTTTAAACAACTTTTATGGAGGTTAATCTATTTTAAAAGATAATTTTTTTTATTTTTTCTGGTGAAATATAAATAATTTATAAAAAAAACTACTAAGAAATTGTGATTCAAAGTTTTTCTTATATTTTACCTTTTTTTAATTTGGTATCAATATTTTTTTTACTTTTATTTGCATATGTGATAAGAGGGACTCAAAATATATGTTAATTTTCTAATACATATTAAAATATTATAAGTTAAAATTTAATTATATTGTCACATTAACTTTTCATTTGTCTTTAACTATAAAACACATTTAAAATTGCATTTGTTATACTATAAAAATATTGATTGATGGATCTGGGATTGTGGTAGTAATGTTTTTTACTAATCCATTTAAATCTATTGATTTGATAGACATTGAAATGGCTCCAATATATATCCTAATTACACCTTTTTTTATTTGATTCGATAAGAAAAGGTTTCATCCACTTATATTATACTAGCAATTTAATATACGTTTCATTACAGATTAAATGTTTTTTATATATAAAAATAATTATATATGCAGGCTTTTTAAAATATTTTTAAACATAAAAAATTATAAGTATAAATTAAAAGGCATGTAATTAAAATATATATATATATATATATTAATAAACAAAAACAATATTAACAATAACTGAAAAAAATCAAAAAATATTTATAAATTAAAATATTTAATATTACAAGACAAAATATTTTCTCAGTTATAATATCCTTATAACACTCACAAATTATTCCATCAACTCCAACTACCCAAAAAATATCCAAAAACCCAAAATTAAACCGGTTTGGTTTTGGCGGCTCATATATGGTTTTTCATGCAACATTGAGGCTGTAAACAATCACCACGAAACCCCCCTCAATTTATGAAACTTGTGGATATTAAAAAAACTCATTGTAATGGTTAGAAATAAAATAAACAATAACTTTCTCTCCCATCATCGGCATCCAACAACCCTTCTTTCTCTTTTTTCTCTCTCTAATCAAGTATCGAAAAATAACACAAATGAATTTGCGTACCAAATTTTATTTTTTAAAATTAAAGGGGACTTAAATTGTATACATGGTGTTATTTTAAAAGATTGAGGATCTTAATGTATTTTCATGCAATTTATGGTACCGCGACCTATGTTTGGTGTTTTTTTTTTCTAATTTGTCCTTTTTCTTTCAATTTCATATTTGATTAAGAATTTAATCGCAATAGGATTTCAATTAAAATTAAATGGTATAAAATAAAATTTTAAGAATTATAATAAATTTTTGTGAGTGCGTGAATAATATCAGCTCAACAATAACACGAGACTTTTAGATTTTTATTTAATGTTGATTGAGATTCCTGAGCAATCATAAGAATGCATTTGTTTTATATTAATTCGGTATATTTAGAAAAATTTAACAAATTGTTTTATATATTAATTCCAAAATCTAAATCAAAACAATTTAAAAATAGAGTGAACCTAGTTGGCTTTAGGCTAACCCTTACCAAGTTATAATTTGAGACAGGTA
>Ga0325414_1005048_pt1 | contig 13885 bp, 6 predicted proteins | sample PopdelMetagenome_8_FD_206183 | JGI IMG/M metagenome (GOLD analysis project Ga0325414, IMG submission 206183) | Populus deltoides microbial communities from Bellville, Georgia, United States - Leaf-PdKOR-R3 | ecosystem: Host-associated > Plants > Phyllosphere > Phylloplane/Leaf | place: USA...
TGGAAAATTGAATCATGCGTCATGCTCGTTCATGGGTTGAAGTGTCATGCTCTTTCTGGGTTGTTGTACCATGCACCATTGGCTGGAGATTGTGGCCCATTGTTGTGGGCATGGAGAGTAAGGTGGAGCAATTGGTGTAAAAACACGAAGATACCTTGCATAGAAAAACTTTTTGCATAAAAAAGTTTGTGTGAGCTAGAAAAGATTCTTGTTTATGAAAAGTTCGCGTGGTTGATCTAAACGGCTGAAAAAACATTTATATGTATATTTTTTATAATTTTTTTTGGGTATTATCAATATTTACTCTTCCTGTCAAAGAAATATTATTAGTGATCAAATAACTTCTCGAATAAGTCTTGACCATCTCATACATATTTGAATTTTGGCATCTATGGAGTTATTTTTCTCTTGAATTCAAATTCGAAACATAGAAAGCAAATTCACAAGGGTCAAGCCTAATTAAGCTTATGAAGGGCTAATGATGCCATTTAAAACATAAACATTCCTAGCCATTAATGAGGATTCACAAATTATTCAATGCAAATTATGAAAACGTTTTAATACAAATTAATATCCCCAGCAAAGAGAAATCCTCCATTCCCCCCTCCCTGCAATAACTCCATCATTACCAGATTGTAAACAGTCCTCCAATCTCCCAAGTTAACGAAGCAAGAAGGACAAGAAGTAATGTTTTGCGTGCTCGTTTTGTTCTTTGCCATGAAATTTCCTTTATTATTCCAAGTTACTGCATCCATGCCCGTCACATATTTTTCCCATTCTTGTGGATTGCACGACTCTTCAACTTTCTTGGTCTGAATCTTCACCCAGAGAGAACTTTTGTTGACCACCTATGCATGAGTAAAAACTTGCTGTTTTTTTAGGTTAATTAGGTATTGCAACCAAACCCCAGTAACTTGAAATGAGAATTTGACTAGGTAAAAGGTTTGAGTAGGAGAGAATTTGAATTTCATTATTCCTACCACAAAATGGTAATAAAAAAAAATGTTGTACAAGCAAGACCATAGAACAACAACACTGAAACCTTGAGTATTGATCCGAAGCCAGAGCCAAGTAGATTTTACCATCTTTCATCATGTTTGATTTACTATATATATTTCTCTTTTTTTTTTTTTTGCAATTCATTGTAAAAACCAAGACTTCGAAAAATTTTAGGACAATTTGAGATATAAGATCTTCGTTTTGACTGTGTTTTGGTAGCGTTCCAAAATAAAAATGATATAAACATGTTTAGTTAAAAATAAAAAATAAAAAATAAATATATTTTATAATAATTTTAAATTAAATTCTTTGTATTCAAAATACAAATTACATGTAAACGTGTCTCATATGTTTTTTTTATATCAATTAACTTAGATAATCTATAAAAATTTCACTTTGTATACATATTTTAATAGAGTAAAAAACATACTTTTAACTATCATACTTACTCTCCTCTATAAAAGAAAAAAAAAAAAATTCAATTGTGGATATCTTATCTTACCAAAACAAACTCGAAACCTGATATGATAATTATATATTTTTGTTCTAATAAATAGTTAATCAGAGGAAAAAAAAGAAAAAAAGAAAAAAAGAAAAACTATATGATGCAATGGAGGTGAATATGAGCTGTAACATCCATGCCATCCTCCCTTTCCTGACCCATCACAACCTCATTACAGTGAAGTAATTCAATCCCAATCCCATTTTTATCCCCCCACAAACCACAAAGACTCTCTCTTTCTCTCTCAAATTGCCTAATAAATAAAAAACAGAAGAAAAGAGTAGAGACATACAAGCCTTCTTGAGGGCTTCCTTTCTCTTCTCCCTTATTTTCCCACCTGAATTTTCTGCCTCTTTTCCTCAATTCTATATCTCTTTTATAACTCATTGAATCTTCATTGACCCTTTATTGAATGCAGTTACCTTAAGAGAAGCTAACTGATTTAATCCACAAGAAAGCTTCAATCTTTCGGGTTCAGTCTTAAAAAATCAAAAGTCCAAGCTACCCAGGTTCGGTTAAACCATTGATTTTATTGTATATAATGCTTTATTATTCTTGGTTTTGATGGTGTTGGGTTATATATTACAAATTTTCAATCCTTTAAGATTCGTATAAGCAATTCAGCATTCTGTGTCTACTTGTTTGTGGACTAGGGTTTTAGAGGTGAGAAATTGGTGTGTTTGTGCTTTGGGTTTCAAGTTTAAAGGGTTTATGTTAATGGGTTTTCGCCTGTCTTTTCATTGGCTATAGGGTCGAGGTGTTTTGAGGTGCGTGCAAAGTACTGGGGATTGGTGGCTTGATTGGGATATGAATCGTAGGGTGCGGCGAAAAGTGGCAAAGAAGAGTAAGGAGAAGGTGGGAGTACCTGGTAACCCTGAAATTGGAGATGCGGATTTGTGTCCGGATAGTAATGAGGACGTTGATTGGACTAGCTTGCCAGATGATACTGTGATTCAGTTATTTTCTTGTTTGAATTATCGTGACCGTGCAAGCTTGTCATCAACGTGTAAGATATGGAGGGTTTTAGGTCTCTCTTCGTGCTTGTGGACTTCATTGGATCTTCGTGCCCACAAATGTGATCCTGGGATGGCAGTTTCACTTGCTTCTAGGTGTGTGAATCTTCAGAAGCTTCGGTTTCGTGGAGCAGAGTGTGCTGATGCAATAATACATCTTCAAGCAAGGAATTTGCGTGAAATAAGTGGTGATTACTGTAGGAAAATAACGGACGCAACTCTTTCTATGATTGTTGCTCGGCATGAGGCGCTTGAAACCCTCCAACTTGGGCCAGACTTCTGTGAGAGGATAAGCAGCGATGCTATTAAAGCAACAGCCTTTTGCTGTCCGAAACTAAAGAAACTTCGGCTGTCTGGATTAAGGGATGTTTCTGCTGAAGTCATCAATGCTTTAGCTAAGCATTGTCCAAATTTGATTGATATTGGGTTATTGGACTGTCTAAAGGTTGATGAAGTAGCATTGGGTAATGTAGTATCTGTTCTTTTCCTCTCAGTTGCAGGGACATCAAATATGAAGTGGGGTGTGGTCTCACATCTTTGGCACAAGCTGCCTAAACTGATCGGTTTGGATGTTTCAAGAACAGATATTGGTCCAAGTGCAGTTTCTAGATTGTTGTCATTATCACCTAGCTTGAAAGTTTTGTGTGCAATGAATTGCCCGGTTCTTGAAGAAGACAATAACTTCAGTGTGAATAAATACAAAGGTAAATTGTTACTAGCCCTTTTCACCGACATTTTTAAAGGACTAGCTTCTTTATTTGCCGATACTACAAAGACGGGGAAAAATGTCCTTTTGGATTGGAGGAATTTAAAGACCAAGGACAAGAACTTAGATGAAATCATGACTTGGCTAGAATGGATCCTATCCCATACTCTTTTGCGTACTGCTGAGAGTAATCCACAAGGTTTGGATGCTTTCTGGCTCAAGCAAGGTGCAACAATATTACTTAGTTTAATGCAGAGCTCACAGGAGGAGGTTCAAGAAAGGGCGGCCACAGGACTTGCGACTTTTGTGGTCATTGATGATGAAAATGCTAGCATAGATTGTGGAAGGGCTGAAGCAGTTATGAGAGATGGCGGCATACGTCTTCTTCTAAACCTTGCAAAATCTTGGAGGGAAGGTCTTCAGTCAGAGGCTGCTAAGGTGAATTTCTTCATTGGATGTGCAGCAGCGCTGATTATAGCTCGATTACTGTTCACCCAAAAGATTTTTATAATGTTTCACCATAATCCAGTCTCCCAAATAGTTTAATTTGATATGCTATATCCTGCTTTCTTATTCTTCTTATATTTTCTCTCTTCTGTGAAGACTATTGATTTCATGTCTCAGTTTGATCTTGATTTTCACTTGAAAACATGGATCTGGATGAATATTCTAAGTTGTTAATGATACAGGCAATAGCAAACTTGTCCGTAAATGCAAATGTTGCAAAAGCTGTTGCAGAAGAAGGAGGAATCCAAATCCTTGCTGGGTTGGCAAGTTCCATGAACAGGCTGGTTGCTGAAGAGGCTGCTGGAGGGCTTTGGAATCTTTCAGTCGGAGAAGAGCACAAGGTTTAATATTTTGCTTTTCTTTATTTTATTATCAGAAGACATATGTCCTAAACTTCTAATTTTGGTAATTTTAAAATTATTGACAGGGTGCCATTGCTGAGGCTGGTGGAGTCAAAGCTCTGGTTGACCTTATATTCAAATGGTTCTCTGGTGGCGATGGAGTTCTGGTGCAGTCTTTAATATCCCGTTCTATGTTCTTAGCATAAAAAAGTTTTTCCCTGCATGTGCATTACTTGTGTTAGATTCAAGTAAATATAGTATGACAATATTTTGAATTTGTTTCCAATTTTTCTGTGTCCAGGAACGTGCAGCTGGTGCTTTGGCAAATTTGGCGGCTGATGACAAGTGCAGCATGGAGGTTGCATTGGCAGGTGGTGTACATGCTTTGGTGATGCTTGCTCGTAATTGCAAGTTTGAGGGAGTACAAGAGCAGGTGTGCTATTTTCTATTATTAGGAGATATGTTATGCGAAAAGAAGGTGCATACTAAGATCTGTACAGGAGACACTGATCATTTTACTGTAGCTTGGAGCCTACATGTTTGAATTAGAATTTATTTGCTCTTAATATATACTTTTTAATTTTCTTCTTCTTGCACTGTTGTTTTATTCAACATGACAGCTCGACGAAGTTATAATCTCAGCTACATATAATTATCAAAATTTTTGAACTTTTCAGAAAAGAATGTGGCAAAGAGCCATCATATGTTCATGATCATGGTGTTTTTGGCTTTGAAAATAACCTCATAAGGTTCAGGTTCTGGTGACTTGTATATCCTTCATCATGGTGCTTGAAAACCTTCTTGAAACTAAGGCTCACATGTACTCCATATTGAAAAGCCTTTGCTATTCATTTATGGTCTGCTGTGCTATGACTGAATGACTTCAATAAGGAGGTTCCTAATTTGAAATTTGTAATTTTAAGGGTCCTATTTATTTTCCGCTAATTATTTCTTTAAAAGATTTTTTCAGTGTAAAATTGATCTGTTGTGAATTATTAATGTATCTTCGTAATGCTAGGCTGCTCGTGCCTTGGCTAACTTGGCTGCACATGGAGATAGCAATACTAACAATGCTGCTGTTGGACAAGAAGCAGGTGCTCTTGAAGCCCTTGTTCAACTCACACGTTCACTCCATGAAGGTGTCAGGTAATTCCTTTACAAATCTGTATTCTGTATCCCTTATCTAAGCTCTTTTTTTTCTTTTTTTTGTATCTGTCAAATACTTTTCATTATCTAATTATTCTTTGCTGCTTTCTTCCTGCTATTGAAATCTTTTATCTGGATACAATCTATTGATAATAACCTTATCCCATTCTAATAGCAATTTCTTAAGCACCAGAAGGTAACAATTTCCCGCTACCTGTCTGTTTATCTCTGATAAGAACAAAAGATAATAAAAAGTTCCAGATATGAGTTTAGTTTCTTCCTTAATTATTGCATAATCTTAATTATTTTTTTCCTTTATGGAGATTTTGTCTTGGACTGCAGTTTCCACAATCTTTTTATTTCCCAGTCATCACCAAGGATTAAGGAGTCAATGAAAACTCTTCTTGATGGCAACTTGTTTTTTTTTCAATGCTGTTCGAATTTCTTATTTCATCCCACTGCTTGCTAACTTAACCTAGATGGTCGCCCATTTCTTTTTGTATGATGTAGCTTACCTTTTAGTTCGTTTTCCTTATTGGGAAAGAAAGGTAAAAGGAAGTACCTGGACTGTAATTGTTTCCATCCTTTTATAGGGTGTGATTTTTTGTGTTTGAAACTTTAGTTGTTTGAATTATGTTTTAGGAAAAAATTTGTGTCAGCTCAACATATTTGAAAATTATATTTAGTTCAACCCTGTAACATTCTGTTCTTGCAGCTTAATCACCTTAAATTTATTGGACTTTAGTGTTTGGAATCATTGTTTCTAATGCCTGTGGTAAAAGAGCTGTATTCTTTGGGCCAACTGTAGTTTAGAAATCCATAAGCCATGACTCTTTATATGTGCTCGCATTCAATATTTTATCTGAAATGTAGTATTTTAATTGCTTGTTAAACAGGCAGGAAGCTGCTGGTGCATTGTGGAACTTATCATTTGATGACAGAAACCGAGAAGCAATTGCAGCAGCTGGTGGTGTTGAGGCCTTGGTAATATATTTACTTGCTACCTTCAAGTGTTGTTAGTCTGCGAGATTCATGGTAGCATTGGCACACAAGAGGAAAGTTCTTCATTGAAAGTACTTTTTATAATGTGCTTGTTTGAGAGAACAAGGTGCCTCTTAGTTAGCATTTCAACGACTAGCTAGATGATGGATTCCTCATCAATCAAATATCAATTTAAAGACACAACATTAATGACTTGTGCATGACCCATGGTTTTTTCTTTGTTGAAGACAACACATTATAAATATGGTAGTGATGGAGAATGAAGGAAAACTTGTAGGGTTAATATTTAACCATTCAATGTTTTAGTAGTGTTTAGAAATTATTTATTTTATAGCTAGTACTAACTACTAAGTAGCTTTATTAAAGTGTTTCTTCTGTCCTTGTTGGATTTGGTTTCCTATTTGGATTATGAGTTTTGTCGATTTCATATTTATTAGGGCTTTCCATGCTTTGTTTTTTCTGCTCTTATTAGGATTAAGTTTCCCCATGTGGAATATCGTTGCTGCCTATATAAGGCATCCTAGCTAGTTGATCGATCAAATAAATTGGCTTTTTAGAGATAGGCTCTCTTTATTTTGTTTTCTCTCACTTGCTTGTACATTAATTGAATATTCACTATTGGAGCTTTCCACAATATAAAGTTTGATTTGCAAGGCAAGATGTTGTTCATCATTCTGAGATGAAGTGTTTGGAAACTGAAAGCTACGACCATGTAGTAAAATTATCCACCTCCCGTGAGAGCAAAAACACTTCCAAAAGGGTAGACTGTCTTTTTGAAGCCAAGCTCGCATTGCAAAAATAAGTATAATAAATGTGCTTGCTTAAAAATTGTAATTCAGCATCTTGTATTCAGGGTTCCTCTTTCAGTCCTTTACCTTTTTCTCTTTCCCAGAATCCCTGAGAGTCACACATGATCACTTTATTGATTTTTTCTTGAGCAAGGAACTGCTTTTCATACTTATACTAGTTCAGGGAAAAAAAAAACCTTCTTATTATCACATTACCACCTTTGCCTGTCTCTCTCAGTCTAGTTTGAACTGATTTGGTAATTATTATAGTTTAATTAAAACAATATACATGAGAGTCAGTAGACATGAATGGTTTGTCTGATCGGGCCAGGTGTATTTTATGTTTTTGATGCTCATTGTCTACATTTATTATGCGTTAACTGTCATTCATAGCATCCTTTATACTGACTCGTGCTTGGTCCAAGTTCTATGGGAAACATTTATTCATCGCTAAAGTTTTACTTTCAGAGGTGGAAAATCCTTCAACTATTTATGTTTTTGCTTTGTTCTGTGGGCTAATGGCCAATGACTTTAGCAGCAACAATTATACTTTTGTTTCTTGGTTTTATGATTTTTCCTGATTTCTTTTGATGACCAATGGTGTCTTCTGTGGTAGGAAGTTCCACCATACATGTATTGAAGGTTTCATTATTTGTGGTGTATTCAGGTAGCCCTTGCACAATCTTGTGCAAATGCCTCTCCAGGTCTTCAAGAGAGGGCTGCTGGAGCTCTCTGGGGATTGTCAGTGTCAGAAGCCAACAGGTAAATCCACTGGTTCATTTTTTTGGATCTCATTTTATCGTGTATTACAGATTGCAAGATATGACTTCATGTACCAAGGAAATATGTATATGTTTTTGTTTGCAACCATCAACTGAAGCCCAGCCACAGGGTAGTTTCCTCGCACTTGTATAGGGAATTCTTCAAACCAGAGAATTCTCTCCCCTGTGAGTTGTAAAAGGTAGAGGGATATTGGCCGCAGCCAGCTGGTGGTATGCTGCATATAGTTTGAGAAAATACTTTTGTAATTTCCCACATGACGCATGATGATTATTTTTGAGCATAGAATGTTAGGCACAAATAGCCAAAGTAAGAACGTTGAAAAGTATCTCTCCATACTAACAGTATTTAGTCATTATAAAGATAGATAAGCGTGGCATCTCTGAATCATCAAAATGTTGAACATGTACTTTTATAGCTGAATAAAATATTTTTGTACTTTATGCACTTTGACCATACAAATGTCTGTTGTCATCATTTTTATCTTGCAATTTTATGTTATTTTTTCTTGAACTTGTTCTTTTGTAAGAAAATAAACCTATGTATTCTCTATGAAATGAAGGTTTTCTATTCTTAATCTTAGGTTTTATATTAGTGCTAACCATTTATTTTTTGGTCTATATTAGCATTGCTATTGGACGAGAAGGAGGTGTTGTGCCTCTGATTGCTCTGGCACGCTCTGAGACCGAGGTCAGTCTTTCATTCTCCCACCAGCCAATGTCTGAATTTCCTAGTCATTATCAAACATTTCTCTGACTTTAGGAAAATCATCATCATTTTTTAATGTAACTTCAACATATGTTGGCATCTATAATCAGAGCCCCCAACAAGTTTGCAACTGCTTGAAACTTGAAAAATTCCCATATGTTTCTTGCTGTCAATAAAACCCTGGTCAACCTTACTGTATGTTTTCTCTTCTAGGATGTTCATGAAACCGCCGCAGGAGCTCTCTGGAATCTTGCTTTTAATCCAGGAAATGCTCTTCGTATAGTGGAGGAAGGAGGGGTTCCTGCACTCGTTGATCTATGTTCTTCATCTGTATCGAAGATGGCTCGCTTCATGGCAGCATTAGCATTGGCCTATATGTTTGATGGGAGGTACTTATCCAATCTCCCTTGCAGGTGCATGGACAACGTATAAAATATTCCTGCATTTTGGTTAAAATTTTATTTTGTTTTTTTTTTCTTATGCAGAATGGATGAATTTGCACCAATAGGAACTTTAACAGAAAGCACTTCAAAGAGTGCAAATTTAGATGGAGCTAGAAGGATGGCTTTGAAGCACATTGAAGCTTTTGTCCTTACATTTTCTGATCCCCAAGCATTTGCCACCGCTGCTGCATCATCAGCTCCAGCAGCATTAGCACAAGTAACTGAGAGAGCTCGTATTCAAGAAGCAGGACATCTGCGATGCAGGTGCCTCTCTCTTATGCACATACATGCACACTTGCATGTCGGGCTTACATACATTTATTACCATTCCAATACAATCATTTGCTTTATTTTGCAGCTTAAGTTGCATGAATTAAGAACAGTATATGCTGATGTTTGAATTTGCAGTTAGCTGCTTTGCAATTATGCGTGCTTGTTAGTGTAAATCAGTTATGATTGTGGTTGAATTTGTTGACTACATGTAGATGATGCTGATTTTGTGTGACTTCTATACTCAAACTTGCATCTAATTTCCTGGAGGTCTTCTCTCTTCAGCACGAAGGCCATCATACATAAATCGACACTCTTTATCACACTCCTCTTTTCTTAAAGTTTGGGCTGCACAGATAGTGTCAATTGACTAGGCCACCCATCTCGTGTTTCCCATAATTGTTCACCCATCTCGTGAACGACTTCAATTTTATAGTGCTGACTGGTTCTTTAATTTACCATAATACTCCTATTTATGAGTGTGGTTTCACACCATTTTGTTGCGATAAACCTGAGTAAAAAATTTTCTTCTCGCTTTCTTCCTTGTATGGCCTCAGTGGAGCTGAAATTGGAAGATTTGTTGCCATGCTACGGAATCCTTCTTCTATACTAAAGGCTTGTGCTGCGTTCGCTCTTCTCCAGGTAATCTTTCTCATAGAGACTCTTAAAAATGAAAGATCCAAGTTGGTTGAGTTCATTGTCAGTTCTATTTTTCCACTGAATATTTGATTGGGTAAGTTTAATTCTCTTCTGTGTGAATTTAATCATTCAATTGCAGTTTACCATTCCTGGAGGACGGCATGCTTTGCACCATGCGAGTCTCATGCAGAGTGCTGGAGCTGCACGTGTCCTGCGAGCTGCAGCTGCTGCAGCAACTGCACCACTTGAAGCCAAAATCTTTGCAAGAATTGTACTGCGCAATCTTGAGTACCACCATATAGAATCTTCGATATGAAAACAATCTTAGCCTAGCTGATGGAAGCTAATAGACATCGAGTTCCAAGCTTCCCTTCTTCCCCAGTGGAATAGAATGTATTCTGCTTTGTAATCTCTATATAAAGGAGCCAAACAACTTCCTGAAGCAAGTCTGCTTAACTTAATTAGCAAGTCTGCTTAACTTAATTCTTTCTCCTCTTTCCCTGCCTTTTTTTTTTAAGGTATTTAGAGGTGGTTTAGTTGAGTTTGGGTTATTTTTTGTCCTCTTATGTAACAATTCCTTGTAGTTATACTGTAAGTACTTTTGGTTGGGGTTTGATCTAGAAACAAAGTACATAAACATTTTTTTTTTATATAATCTGTATTCATTGCGATATTTTCCATATAATGATATTTGAACTGTTTGAGATTTGACGAGGCTCTGATCAATTCTTTTCTTCCTGGTGTTATGGAAAATAGTTTTTTTAAAAAACAATAGCTTTGGGAGAGTGAATTTCAGGTCTGGGACTTGAATTTTTTTTTTTTAAGAAAGTGCTTTATAATCACTGGATTGGTGGTTTAATGAACTGTAAGTAAGAAATTTGTGCAAAAAAAAATAATATCATTTTTCTTTTGATTAGTAAGAGTTTTATGAACGAGATGTGCAAGAAGAACATTTTGTTTCTTTCAATTTGTATCATCAACTAATATTTGGAAAGAAACATTATATTTAATCCCTTCTACTCGAAAGAATAAAGAATTTTTTTTTGATAGAAAATAGAAGTTCAATAGAATGATATCCAAGAGAGTTTTAGGAAAAGAAAAATGAACGAAAAATAAAATAAATGGATAGATATTCATTATGAAGAATGAACATATACTTCTACTGATCATTTTCCTTTTTCTTTGATTTATGATGGTGGTGATAAGAGTACTGAGCCTACAGCAGAATATGCAGTAAATGCTGATTCTCAGTGCATCCAGCTAGCTCCATGAAGAAGTTCTTGATTGTTGAAAGCCATCTATAAGATGAAGCTTCTTTTATCATCTGCTGAGTAGGGGCAGTGCTCGTTCCTCCAAGTAAGGTAATATGTATTTCTTCATATTAGTTTGAGAGATATCAAGATGTCCCCTGGACACGTTGATGAGTTTAACTTTTCCAGCTTCATCCAATGTTTTCAATCCGATCCAGTCTTCAATGTATGCCCGAGTCTATAAGGCGTAGAGCGAGTTAGAGAATTAAAAGCTAACAATGATTAGAATTAAAAGAAAATAAAAATTAACTTAAGACATGCAACAAAGTTCAGACAGTCGAAGATGTGTAACTTAAATTAGAGTAAGATTGTAAATGTTACCTCTTGTGCTAGAAAAACATTATCGAAGGATTCATCAGGATTGCATCCAAACCTGGAGATTTTCTTCGATGCTGAAACTGTCTTTGCTCAAACTGATAGGGATCAGTAAGTTAAGATGATTACCGAGAATCGAAAGATGTAAAGGAAACCCAACAAGGTAGCATTTGGTTAGTGTCTTTGGATAGAAAAGACGAAGACAGTTAGCATAAAAGATTCGAGAGTCGATAGAAATGTGTTTGACAGAAGTAACTCACCACGATTAAGACTAAGTTCTCTAAACTAGCGAACCATTCCTTGTATGCTGAATTTCTTGTATTATTGATCTCGTTGTTAAGCTCGGGGAGGAATCTACATCCTGCTAAAATGCAAGAAACTCCTGTAAGAAACAAATTTATGTTGCTGGGACGATTCATTTAAGGCAAATAAGAGGAATGGATGACTTGCATGGAAAATTGAGTCTCGACCAAGGAAAAACTTGATCATGTGACAATAGCACAAAACAAAATGTTAAATTAGCTACTTCTTAATCCAATATAACTATGCTTTTCTTTTCATAATGTTTCAAATTTCTTATTGGTGATTTCTTTCATGTTTTGGGGGAAACTAGCAGTGCACTGTTGGGGGATGCATGGAAGCTGTACAGAGCTTGGAATTAGAAGATCAGGAGGATGTATCTTGATATGGCATGACTGTTCAGAATGACCGGTTATGACTGATTATGAAGACCAAGGATATGGTTTGTGTCAAACTGGGAATTCCTTCCTACTTTATATATGTCATCTGTTTACAATGATATTACTTGTCATTTGTGTAATCATTTTGATTATAAAAGGAAATCGTAGTCTTATTGTAAAGATGTTCTAGCATTTCAGGAAAGGCAGAGCAAATTGGTTGATCTCGGAATCTTTAAAATATAATTTCAATTTTATTATTATAGACAAAATAAATTTGTAGCATAATCATGAAATCAGATTGAATCCTATAAAATTTTTGCTTAATCTTCCTATAAGAAACTAAAATAAATAAAATAGGGGGATTTGAATAATTAAAGAAATGAAATTCTGAAAATAAAATTGATAAATTGATATGTTATTAACTCAGTTTTTAATGGTTCACACATCTATTTTTATAAATCTATTGATCATCAAAGTAAAAATAAATGTTCTTTCAAGTCAAGCAAGTAAATTTGATATCTTCTAAAGTTAAGGGGAATCGAGGAGACTATTAGCAAATTAATTAGACGAACATTTCTAATTAATTTCTTACCATTAAACGAATTTAATATTGAAAACAAATTCTTATTCATTTGGCAGTAGCTTTAAGAGCAAAGTGTCAAATTTATACTAATCAGTCATTCAAAAGTTTGACAATTTAACTTAACTTATTCTTCCCTAATAAATTAATATTAGAGTTGCAACAATTAAAATAATTCTTTTGCTTCCAACTCTAGTCTTTAATAACAATTACAGATTGAAAGAAACTAGAAAGTATACATGTCATCTCAAAACAATTCAGCTATGTCGAATAGAAATCGATGGCATAATTTTGAAATAAAAAAATAAGTATTTGAATATATAAAAATTATAATGATAACATTATTTCTCACAACATGATAATAGAGATAATGTCTATTCTCCTTAAACCAAAATTAAGAATTCATTACTTATGATCTCTGAAAATTATAGCAGCAAAGATGAACTCTTTAAAAATTTCAATGGCAAAGATTTTTTTTCCTCCTTTTCGTCACATTGATCTCCTTCTTTTTTTAATTTTAAGAGGCAGCTTTCATGATAAGATATCAAAGTTAAAAACTAGGAGGCTCTAAGTTGTAGAGAGTATCTATCTGATCCCATCAGATTTTCTTTAAACGGTAGGACTCTCATTTTGTTAGTTTTTTATCAGATCAGGAAACAAAACCTATCATCCAGCTTGCATCAGGATTTTCATCTTGAAAATGATTTTATTTGACCAAAAGCCCTTCATAAAAGTTGTATTTCTTGACATGTAGATGAATTTGAGATTTAAAATCGCTTTATTTTGATATTTGAAGCTCAAGACATATCCGTTTGAATATCTAATGTGAAAGCAGAGAATTCTGCTACGAATAGAATTCTGACATGATTTTGCAAATCTAATTAGAGATATAAATGATATCAGATTTCTTCCTATAATATTTTTCTAGAAAGCTGGATATATGTAGTTTAACTTTGATTAATCCATGTTTCCATTCTATAACTCCAACTTGGTGAAAATCTTATCAGAAAACGAAGGTCCGAAACATAAAATGCAAAATTTCATATTTTTTAGCAATTAATTCACCAAGTCTCTTAGACATGCTAAACTCATAAAATTACTTTCAATGAGCTCAAATAAACTTAACATACATTCAAAGCATAATGTAAAAAGAATA
>Ga0325414_1005049_pt1 | contig 13884 bp, 3 predicted proteins | sample PopdelMetagenome_8_FD_206183 | JGI IMG/M metagenome (GOLD analysis project Ga0325414, IMG submission 206183) | Populus deltoides microbial communities from Bellville, Georgia, United States - Leaf-PdKOR-R3 | ecosystem: Host-associated > Plants > Phyllosphere > Phylloplane/Leaf | place: USA...
GTTTTATTACTAAATATTTTCTCTTAAAGTATTTTGATGAAATACGAACTAAACATCTTTATTTATCCTAATCCTAAACCTAAACTAAATAAGAAAAAAAATTAAATTTCTAAACTAAATAGGAAGAATAAAAATAATGTAAAAGAAAATATTTCTTAAACTTAATAGGAATAAAAATAACTAAGGAAACAAATTAATTCTCCAAAAACTCCTTATGCATCATGTAGTTTGAGATGGTATTTCTTGAAAATATTATAATATTATGATTAAGAAAAATTACCCTGATTCTCTTATAGTTTAGTTATTTTTTCACTTTGTCTCCATAGTTTATAAGTTGATAACACTTTACATCCTTACTAACGAGTGCAAAAAAAAATCAATAAAGTTTTTTGAATTATTTACATGATTGCTATTATATTTTAATTAATGACTAAAGAATTATTGCGTTATTAAAATTAAAAAAATTACTATAAAGTTTAAAAAACAAAAACTTTAGCCACCACCCTCACCGCTAGAATCTAGCCACCCAAGCCCAACAAAATTTGGTTGAAGCTTTGCATAAGAATCAACAAAACCTAATGTTTGCATGCTAATCCAGATCTAGGTACTAAATCAACAAAATCCAATTTTAAAAACAAGAAACCTAAATCATTATTTGCTTTTCTTTTTTTTTCACTGTGAAACCCAAATATTATTATAAAAGAAAATTATTGATTTGCCTAGTGTTTTATTTTTTTTTTGTTTTGGTTTTTTTTTGTCATTGACTTTTTTTTTCCTTTTCAACTTCATCAATGTTGCTTTGGATTTAGGGTTGGTAATTTGATGCAATTTGCTTTTTATGTATTTATCACTGGCTAAAATGAATCCCAATAATGAGTTGGTTCTTGATTTCACAAAAAATAATATGATTTTTATCGCATACGTGTGGTGTGGGGGGATATCGGGGTTAAGGAGTTGCCACCTAGTTGTTTGGTTTAGGGTTATTAAAAGACTCAGGTGGACTGGTCTTATAGTAAATTCTATGGTAAGAGACTGATTATAGCTAGAGAATGTAGTAACACCCCTAACACAACTTACTTGAGATAAACTGCATTGTGTGGTCTAAATATGGTTTAAAGATGTTGATGAATTCCTAGCCGGTGGTCTATCTATAGCTCAGAATAAAAATTTACGCTCATGAATAAACCTGATATTTCCAATTTATTTGCGCTTTTATGCTTAGATAAATCTTTGTAGGAATAAATCCATTTAAGTGCCTTGACATGGTTCACCTATCCTAGAAGACAAAAATATTTTCCACAACTTTTATATTGCAGTGAAAATACTTTAAATTAAAATTGGTGAATATTAATTTTTTTTGAGAATTTCCAAGTCAACTTTTGATATTTAAATACCAGTCTACTTATAGATCCAATATTTATATCATAATGTTGACAATTAATTTTCAGAGAAAGAAAAAAAGAAGAAGAAAACTTAGGGTTATTGAAATATTAGCCAAATTCTTAAAGAATTTTACAAACTTGTTGTAAATTCCACATAAAAATACAAAGAAATACAAATATTTTCTAAAACAATGCTAATTTTGTTTTCTTTTTTTATAGGATTAGGCTATATGCAACAAACATAATTTTTTTTAAAAGGTCATGATTGGAAAAAAAAACTCATTTTTTTTCTAAAACCAAAACTGTTAAAATAGATTTAGGGTGTGTTTGCCAAACACACCTTTGAGCAAAAAAAAAAAAACATTTAGCAAAAACATTGCCAACTAAACAAGGTCTTAAGGCCTTTGACCTGACCGGGTTGACCTAAAACTTGTGGTTCGATCATAAACCGAACCAAAGTTCACTAGTTTGACCCAAAAAACAAACCACAATCTAAACCAAAATCCAAAACAAAATTAAACTAAAAAAAAACTTAAATTTTTTTTTTTTATCAAAATGGATCAAAACCTAGAAAAACAGAGGACATGAAGAGCATTCAACATGAACCCAATAACGTAGATTTCAAATCATACCAGATACAAAAAACCAAGGACACAAACATGTTGAAAATCATGCACTGATCAATACTCTAGCATTTATGCACTTCAATTATAACTCAAAAACTGCAATTTAGTCAATATGGGTTTCAATTCAAAATTGAAACTCTAGGATTAAAACCTATTGAAAATATATAATTGATGCAAATAAACCCTAGATCATGGAGCTAAGATACTGTTCTTTTCAAAAACATGAAGAACACTGCCTAGTAAATCAGAAATAGCACAGAAACCCAGCACACTATCAAGCCTCCAAAACTGACATTTTTTACTTCGAAAACATGCATTTTTCATTCTAACAAGCTACACAATCATAACTAAAAATGTTTGAATAAAAAAACTAATAAATAACATCAAAATCATGCAAGAGGTTTCAAATTTCAAAACTGTAAACTTAAAACAGCTTACAAAAACATCAAATTTTGTTCAAAACTAACTTTTTAAACATTTAGAACCCAAACCATTCCCAATAACCTAGAACACACTAACAAACCAGGAAAAAAACATTAATAACCCTACTACTAGATCTCCAAATCGCTATATTTCATTTAATCTAAACATCGAAGCATATTCTAAACATCCAACAACATTAACAAATAACTTCAAACAGGATCAAACAAAGAAAAAAATGACATTCAGTGTATTAATCAAAACCAAAGCTAAAATAAACATAATGTAACAAATATTAAAAAAACACCAGGTTAGAGATGTGTCTCATTGACATCATCTCTTAGGATAAATGAATGCTTTATACCTTCCAAGCTCAAACAATGGTTGCTGCCCTTTAGTTTTTTTTTTTCTCCAAGTTTGTTATTTTCTCTTAAAATTGAGGAAACCCTTGTGCTAGACCCTTAAACCTTCACACTATAGAGTTTATTTATCACTTTTTTCCTCACCTCTTTCTCTCCTTCTACTTTAATTTTCCAGGGGGTATTTATAGGGTTTTTGATGGTTTCAAACATAGATTGATCAAAACTTAGCCTTATGATCAAAATGAGAGGGTTTTGGAGTACATTTTACAACCGTGAACTCTGTACCTACGCTAGTTTTTCAATGGTGGTTTTGCAACAAACTTGGTTTTTGGAGGTTTTGGTGGTTTTCCAAACTTGAAGTCCAAGAAGCTTGTTTCTAGCATTTTGATCTTTAGAGAAACATGGTCAGCTTTTAATAAGAACCCACTGATAAGGCTTGAAGTGTGAACACACAAAGAAGATAAGTTGTTTTGTGAAATGTATATCATAACCATCGATGATTGAGTTGACCACTTTTGAAGCATTGTCAGAGCAACTCCGATGTCATCGTCGTTGAATACCACCTCATCTTGGTAAAAGAAGTGCATACCTTTCATTTGGATACAATCATACTCAATTTGGAGGTTTGTGCTTCCACATTTATTCATTTAAAAGTGTCAACTTGATCAACCTAGAATTTGAAAATGTAGTGATGGCTGATTGGGGACATGATGTTGTTGAGTTCGTTGAAGAAAATGAGATGTAAACGTTTGATATGAGTAATTGATCTTTGTAGAGGGGGTGTTTGTCGGTTGAATGATGGTGGTTACAACCCATTAGATAGTCTGAAACGCCATATTTATTCATCTAAAAATGCCTACTCGATTAGTCAAAACTGTCGAAGAATAAGCCAAACAGTGGCTGAACGACGCGTTATCTAAGTTAAACCCTAAAAATTAAGGTTTTTAATTTGGGATTTGACAGATTTTATTTTAGTCCGTATTCTTCCAATTGCATTTAATTGCACTTGTAATTGCCTTTCAAACTCTTAATTTCATGCAATTTCACCCCTGCCAAACTCAACTATCAGCCCTAAAGTTTATTACCATTTTCATCTTTGTCCTTGGTTTTCAATTTGTGCACTTGGACCCTTAATTGACCATTAAACTTTATTTTTTCTTCAATTTGACCCTTGATTTGGGCAATTTTAAACTATACAATCACGTGTTTTTTTCAATTTTGTCCTTGATTTTGAATTTCTTTAATCAAGTCCATAAGTGACCATTAAACTTCAATATTTATGCAATTAAGCCCATAACTTGATAAAATTAACTCTTTAAAATTGCAAATCAACCTCTAGAATCTAATTTGTTCCAATTAAAGTCTAAATTGACTTTAAATATCATTTTTTCTTGCAATTAAGTCCTTAATAAAATTAATTAAACCTTTAAAAATTCTCATTAAATCCTTACCTATCTAAATTTGTATTTTTTTTACCCCAACTAAAAATATTTTCACTAGATGGGCCTTTTATCAATCAAAATTGGGTTGTTAATTTAGTCAATCTTATACATATTGGTCCTCTAACTTTTCCACTTGATATTTTGGTCTTTCACCACCAACTTGGGCAATCTTCTAGGTTTTTTTTCATGTATATCCTTTTATATTTTGAATTTTTTTCTTTTCTTGATTTTTTTTGTAAGGTCGAAAGTAGGTAACAACAATTTTATTGTTCGAGAAAGATTGAAAATGAGGGGAACCAAAATTGAAATAGAAAAAATGGGAGTTGTTTTTAAAAAAGAAAAACAAAATTGTGCCATTACCTTTTTGCTTAGTTTCACCTTAGGATTTTGTCAAAATTCATTTTTTACCTTTTTGCTTAATTTCACCTTAGGATTTTGTCAAAATTCATTTTTGGTCCCTTTAATTTGAAAATTAAATGATTTGGTTCAAAAATTTATTTTTCTTGCATTTTAGCTCCTAAGATCGAGAGAGTTACCAAAAAACGATGAAGGAGAGAGAAAGTAAAATAATGTCCATTTTTTGACGACAAAAGTAGTCATTCTTTATGTCAATAGGTTTTATTTGATGGGGAGTTTCATTTAGGTCTTTTTTTCCTTTTCTTGCCAAAAATAAAAGGTTGATTTTTCAATTTCTAATCGATTAGATGCTAATTTAAGATACATAAAGGGGTTTAGTGAGGTTCATAAGGAGTTTTTTAGGTGTTTTCATTTGAAAAATAGGTGAAAATAAGTTTTATTATACCTAGAAGTTGGAAGCCTAACTTTTTGATCACATGAGATAACGAAAATCTAGAACAACAGGCAACTTGTCAAAAGCTATATATTTATTTTAAAAGAAGAAAAAAAAATAAAGGCCCAAACATGATGGGCCTTTCCCATGCTTGTATGCATAGGCTTTTTTTATATAGGCCTAGGCGTTTAAGCCACTTAGGTCTACATGTTTGACGTGTTTTATTCCTTTTAATTTTTTTATTAATTTTTTTCTTTGAATTTCATTCCTCAATGTTAGGTTTTTATTGATTTTTGTTTATTTTTATTCTTCAATATTTGTTTGATTTTGAATTTGGTTTTCTAATTTGTTTTCAGTTTGCTTTATGTAGATTTATCACGACCTCAATTTGTTGGTGCTTAATTTTACAAGCATCTATTTGTTATCAGATAATTAAATAAAAAATATTTTTAGAAAAAAAACAAAGTTTCTAGACCCAATGAAGTCCATGACTCGAATTATGAGTTTGACAGTTTAATTTGGATTGATTGAGAATCATATTTTATAATTTGTTTCAGTTTGATTTTCTTAGTATACATGTATAAAATAAATTTGTACATGCATAAAATATTTAATCTACAGAAATTTAAAGATATAAAACCCAAGTTCATATATCTATATTTCTTTGCCAGTAGAGAGGTAGAGAAAAAGTCATAAAGAGAAAAGAAAATGGAAATCTCTATCATTTAGGTTGTTTGTGTTATATTATATATGAGGTTATATTTGTTTTTTCCTTCAAATTTAAAAATTTCATTGATCTAGGAAAAAAATTCATTTTTTTTTAAATTAGAGACAAAGTGAAAAAATAACTAAACTATACGAGAGTCAAATAAATTTTGCTTATTTATTTATTTATTTATTATTAGTATTATCATATGTTATCTTTCTTTCGAAGAAATGAGCAATGGTATTGGCTTGGCAAAAGTAGTCTTTAACTCTTGTTTAATTTTCATAACAACATTAACAGAAACCTAAATCTGAAGGAAAAGTTAGTGTAACCACTTTCATATGTTATTGTAGATTACAACAATAATCCACACTAGTTTTTTTCTTTCTTTTTTCTTTTCTTTTTATTTTAATTTTGGTCATTTAGTTGTATACATTTTAGTCTCTAATTTGTTTTTATTTAAATTTGATCCTTTCATATTGTGTTGGTTTTTGATTGAACTTAATGATTTGTTTTAGTTAACCATACATGGGGATCTAGTAGTGTCAATGAAAAAAAATCATCACTCGATTAATGCTCGATTTGGAAAGTTAAAATGCAATTTATTGATTTAAAACAATTAAAGCTTTGGGGGACCAAATTTGAAGTTTAAAAAAATATTCAGCCCCCTTTTTCATTGTTGTGTTAGAGATTGGATTTTACAGGCAGGGGAGAAGTTAAAGCATGTTTTTTTTTTTTTTTCCAATTGCTAAATTTTTCCTATCCTTGGATTTCACGCTAAACTTCTCAAAATAGTGAGTTGATTGAGAATTATACTTTAAACTTAGTTTCATAATTGTTTTTCAATTTGCCTTATATCCGGTTATCTCATTCGTATGATTCAGTTTGCAGGGGTTTAATGAGCTTACTTTGGTTTATTTTTTTTAAGGTTTTTATTGTTAATTGATTTTTTAATATTTCATCCTTAAACATTGAGTATATTAGAAATTGAATTTCATTATTTTTTTTCAATTTTTTTTGTATAGGGTTATCTTGTCCTCACAACTTGAATCACGAGTTGGCATCCCAAATTAGGTTCATCCGAGTTGTTTTTTTTAGTAATTTTTTTGACTTCTCCCTAGGAATTGAGTTTTACATTTATTTATTTACTTTCTATGGGGTTATCCCGTTATCATGACCTCACGGGTCTGACATGCTGATTCAGTTAACTTTTGTTAGTTTCTTGCCCTTTTTTTATTATTTTTTTCCTGTCAATATTTGGTTGGTTGGGAGTTGAGTTTCTTTGTTATTTGCCTTTTCTTTCTATTGTGTTGTCCCATTTTCAGGACCCAACTTGCATGTTCAATGTTTAAATTGAGGTTGGCTCAAGTCGGTTTTTTATTTTTTTTCTCGATTTTGACCTTAAACATTTCATCGATTTGGATGTTTTTTTTTAATTCTAGATTAATTATAATTGTATTTTAGATATTTTTTTTATTAGATTCTATATTTAATTTTTACTTTTTGTCAAGTAAATGATAGAGATCTTTATGAAATCTTGATAGGATATATTTTTAGAATATTGACAAATGTTTTTTTTTTTGGAGGCTATCTTGAACACCTTTTTTATTTGGTTTATTTATCATTATTGTCTATTTTTTTTTTAATTATGTGGTTTAATAAACTAGTTCATTTAACTCAATTCAGGTCTATAACCTGAGTTGCAGATTCCTATTACTTATTTAAAAGACACTATCAACACTTAAACGTTATTTTTCTACATTGAAAAGAAATTTTGGTGTAGCCTGCGATGGAGAGCGAGACATCAGTCTAAGTATATACTTAAAATTTCTCAATGTTTGTTTCCATATTGATGTGGCGATTGCTTTATCTGCGAAAGATTGTATGCACTTTCAGTTTTGAGTGAGAAGCAAATAGCCTCGATCTCAGGGTTGGATAGGCCTTTAAAACTTCATTGCAATGAATGAAGAACCCAATATTTTATAAATCTTCGAAAAAACATGGATAACTATTAGTTAGCTAAAAATAATCAAGGGCAAAAAACATAAGGCATTCCTTTTGCTTGGTTGCTTGTTGGGCTTTTAAGGTAGTGTTTGGTATGCTGGACAATGATGAACTGGACTAGATAATGTTTTTGTGAAGTTGTTTGGCGTATATTTGGACAATATAAAAATCATTTTTTGTCTTGTCCGAGACCGTTCTAGTGGAGAAATTTTTGTCTCACTATAAAGGGTAGGATAAGCTTGTCCAATTCTCTACACAAGAGCTAATCTAGTTGATCCAAGTTAACATAAGAATAAAAATAGTTATTATCATAGTTTTAAAACCTGACTCGAGGCCGACTCAGGGCAAAATTCGAGTCACGGATTAGGTTATCCATTGAACTGGGTCAATATAAGGATAAAAATGATTATTATTATAGTTTTAAAATTCAAATTAGGGGTCGACCCGAGGCTAGGCTCGGGTTATAGGTTGAGTTAACCATTGACTTGGTTTAACTTAAGAATAAAAATAATTATTATCATAATTTTAAAACTCGGCTCGGAGGTCAATCTGAGGTCAGGCTTGAGTCTTAGGTCGGGTTAATCATTGTCCCGGGTCAACATAAAGATAAAAATGATTATTATCATAGTTTTTAAACATGACACGGGGATGACTCAAGGTCAGGCCCGAGTTACGATTTAGGTTGACCATTGACTAGGGTCAATGTAAGGATAAAAGTGGTTATTATCATAGTTTTAAAACTTGACTCGGTGGTCAGCACATGACAGACCCAGGTCACGGGTCGGGTTGGCCATTACCTCTAGTCAAGGTAAGGATAAAATTAGTTATTATTATAGTTTTAAAACTCAACTCGGAGGTCTACCTTGGGTCAGGTTTAGGTCATTGGTTGGGTTGACCATTGACTTGGGTCAATATAAAGATAAAAATAATAATAATTATAGTTTTAAAACCCGACGTGAGAGTCAATCCGGGGCCAAGCCTAGGTTACGAGCCAGGTTGCCATTAACCTCAGTTAACATAAGAATAAAAATCGTTATTATCATAGTTTTAAACCCAACTAAGGAGTTGATCCAGGTCCAGGCTTGGGTCATGGATCAGGTTGACCATAAACCTAAGTCAATGTAAGGATAAGAATGATTATTATTATAGTTTTAAAACTAAACTAAGAGGTTGACCTGAGATAAGGTCCAGGTCATGGGTCGGGATGGTCAACCCGAGTTGACTTAAAGTAATGTAAGAATAATAATAATAATTATTATAATTTTAAAACTTGATTTAGGAGACGACCCAAGATAAGACTCGAGTTACAGGTCGAGAGAGTCAACCCATGTTAACTAAATAATAGAAAAAATTAAAGCAACCTTGTTTTGACAAAAAATTATATATAAAAAAGTCAATGTATTTTTGAATTGTGTTTTATCTCGAGCTAACCGAGTCATAGACTGACTTGAGTTTTTGACCGAGTCAAGTCAGATTAATCTTTACTCTATTTTTTTTTAAGCCCGGGCCGGTTTAGATCTCGAGCCGGCTGAGTCCAATCTAGTGTTTACTAAATACAAAAAAAAAAAAAAAATAATAATTATCCAATCTAATCCATGGCTCACCACACATAGGACACGATAGTTATTTATCTAGTTGTATGAAGTTCAATCTTAGTCCGATTAATAATCTCTAATATATCAAACACCACCCAGATCTTAACCCGTGAGCCATGGGAACCGACGACCCAAGAATAAAAGAACATAACAAATACTACAGGATATGGAGGGTAATAATGTCATTAAAAGCAGAGAGAGCTCGATTAGGGTTTTACTGGACGTCACTATATATACAACCATTAGCAAAGACTTCTCTGTAAGTTCTGTTAATAACAGGCAGTCCTTTCCTCTTCCTCTAGATCTCTCTCCGTCTGTCTGTATCTGTAATTTCTTGCTTGGTATGCTGTATTTACTGAACTTGTGATATTTTTTTTTTTGAAAGAAAGAAAGGGAGATTCGTAGGGGGGGCAGTGATGACGATTTTGAGAAAGTCATGCACCACTCTGATATTATCCGTGCTGATAAATCTCTCAAACCCATATGATTCTGAGCCCTCTTCTCTTCTCATATAATCCAATTATTGTTTTATTTTGATTCCAATAATTGGTTTATCTTCTACGGAAATGCAGTGGTAATAATTATTCCTAAAATAGGAGGATAATTAAGGATCCAAGTGATGCGGGTCTCTTTAATCGGATGACCCGAAACCATGATGCGGACCGCACAACAACTTTCTGTTGCTTCTGGTGATAACTTTCGGTTTCTGATGGTTCCTTTTTCATCGTTTTACTCGTATTGCTTCCTTTTTTCCCCTCCTCTAACGAGGTTGTTTCGTAATTCTTATTGGTATAGTTTCTTAAGATTTAAGTACAGCTTATTATTTTCTAGATAATAATTATTATTTTCAGTTTCCAATTTCACGAAGTTGATTTTGTCTTGCAAGATGCTTTTCCCAAAATTCCAATGAAAGGATTCTCGATTTCTGGTATTTTCCTTGAAATATTGCAAACAAGGCCTTTTATAACCATCTAGAACAACCTTTTCAAATATATTTTTTAATTTTTTTAAAACACAAAAACAAAAAAATCTAAATATATTAAAAAAAAATTTTTGTTAATATTTTTAAATTATTTTAATAAAATTTTATCACAATTCCAAATAGATAGCAAAAAAACAATGTTTTACTCTGTTCAAATTTGACGAGCCATTGGTATATCCTAGCATTCTAAATATTGCACTAGAAACTACCGAATGCTTTGCTAGTTACGGAGCCCCATCTGGTTTTTTGAGGCTTGAAGCCGAGGCTAATTATTCTTACAGCCCCCAAAAGTTATTATTCAACTTAACCACTCTCGAAGCTGTCTATAAATTTACAGAGAGTAAGGACATAGTCACCACTATCTTTCAGGAATGAGTACGAGGCTTGATCCCTTTCCCTCTTGGAGATCTGAAATTAAAGACATAATATTGCCCAATTACCATTAACAATATAACATCCGAATTAACAAGACCAAGATCCAAATTAAAGGTAGAAAAAAGCCTCAAATGTTTTTCCAAAGATTCATGTTAATAAAGCTTCAATTTGTTCGTTCATGGATCATCTTTGGGGTTCTCTATTATTTATGTTATTGAAGTTTTTATCAATCATTAATGAGTGTGCATCATTTTATCTAATGCTTTTGAATGATTGTTCATTAATTGAATAAATTGTTTTACATGTTGATATCAAGAAATTATGTATGTTATTTGCTTTTTATGAAGTATGCTATGAATTGAATGAAAGATAAAGATGCCCCAATGTGATTTGTGCGATTTTTGTCATGAAATATTTTAGATTAATGTGTTTATGTGCTTTTAAACTCGTGTAGAGATATCCCAGGTTAAAAAGAAGGGTAGACACTGATGTAAATCATTGTAGCCTATATTTTTTGATTCGATCTTAGTTTTGCTTTTCTTTGATTTTCATTTCAGGATTTAAAAGTGTATACACCAATCTAAACCATTAGAGCCTATATTTTTGATCCTAAGATTGAGAGAACTTTATGTTAGATTAATAAAAAGAAGAAGCAAAAATTCACCACATCTGTCATCACAATGATAGATTAGAGGGACAAAGAGGTGAATAGGGTTTTGAGTGATTACTCTATGCTTGTGGTTAATAGGGTTGCATCTACCATAAAGAGGCTGAGTATACAAGCTAATAATTTTGAGATTAAGCCGATAATAATTCAAATGATACAACAAATTGTTTGATTTAAGGGGTTATCGCAAGAGGATCCTAATGTTCATATCATAATTTTTCTAGAGACTTGTAACTTCTTCAAGCACAATGGAGTGACTAATGATGCTATTCATTTGAGACTTTTCCTTTTTTACACTTAAGAAAAGCAAAAGTTTGGCTAAATTCTTTACCACCCAGTGCCATTACTACTTGGGATGAGTTAACACAAGATGTTTCGGGAAATTATTCCCTTCATGTAAGACAACAAAGCTAAGGAATGAAATTACTACGTTTACTCAATTTGAAAATGAATATTTGCATGAAGCATGTGAGAGATACAAAGATTTATTACAAAAGTGTCCTTATCATGAACTTCTAACATGGCTTAAAGTCTAAACATTCTATAATGGTTTGGGAGCCATAAATAGATCCATGATTGATGCAGCAACTACAAGAGCTTTAATGAGTAAAACTCATAAAGTAGCTTATGAAATATTGTAAGAATTGACATACAATAACTATCAATGACATATGGAGAGAGTAATGCAAAGAAAGACAGATGGAGTTTTTGAACTTGCTTATATTATCACTTTGGTGGCATAAATGATAACTTTATCTAAACAACTAGGTAAGATGAATTTTAATTATATTCAAACTAATATTATGTGTGACCATTATATGGAAAATCATTCAAGTATCAATTCCAGTTGAAAAGCCTTTTGCTCAACCAAAGTGAGTGTATTTGCTAATTCAAAATATTCGACAATCAACCTTCAATGAAAGTATTTGAGAATTGATCATCTAATCTTGGGTTAAGCTTTTGATATACATGACGATCAATACACCATAACGAATAAAAATACCAAAATAATATATAAAGAAACACGAATGTGTACCCATAAATCCTATTACTCGATAGTCAATATTCAAAGATAGAAGACAATAATAGGTAGCTTAATCTTAGGTTGAGTTCTTAAATAAAAGACAATGAACACATTATTATTAAACATGAGTCTCAACACAATCCTATAAATATGTTCACACGTAAAAAAATGAAATTTGATTCACACATTAAAAATTATTGAATACAACTCAATTAATGTAAACAAATGTAATAAAACTAAAAAATGAAAACTAATTCAAGCCTCACAAATTATTCAAAATAAAATAAATTTTTTTGTGTTTTTGTTATTCCTATATATCATTTTGTTGTTAGTTTAGATTTTTTTTTACAAGAGTCTCTTCTCTTTATTTTCTATGTATGTTCTCCATTTTTTTTTATCTGAATGTCTGCTATTTATTTGTCTGGAATCCTTGATAAAACATGAGAAACTAAATTGAAAAAACTAATGTTAAGATAATTATATTGTTTTTTTCTTGATTATGAATTCCTAGTTAATTAAATTTCATCTTCTTAACGTGTAGCAAGATCTATTTTCCATTATTTTAATAATTTTGCTTGATTCTCTTAATTATTTTTATTTTCCTCTTTTGCTTATTGTCCACTCATTATTGTTGGTCCGTGATCATCTTAGTCCATTGTTCTATCTTTCTTCTTATTTTACACTCTAAATTATTATTATTTTATCATCATAAAAATAAAATTAAATAGAAAAATTATAGGTTAAAAATAAGTTATGATAACTAAAGACACATCCAAAACATTCAAGTCTAAGATTCTCAATGACTAACTCGTATTTTACTAAACCTCGTATTATTAGAAAATCCGATATTTATATTGTGAGCAGCAGCAAGAAAATTAGTACACTCAACAAGTCCTTTTGGCTTAAAAATAAGTTATGATTTTTTGGATTGTTTTGATGTGATAGTATTGAAAAATAATAATATTATTTTAATATATTTATAAATAAAAAAAATTTAATTTAATATTAATCAATCGTTATCTTTACATTAAAAATGACTGGTGTTATCTATCAAGCTGCTATCAATCTTCTCTGCTCCTCTACAGTCTACATGACTTGACAGCTTTAAGAAGTTGAATGAAGTTCTTTGGCGAAGAAAAACACCACTGAAGTTGCAAGGAAATTTCCTATGAATTTCCCCGCAGGACGCAGCAAGGAATTTTACAAATATTAAATGTTTAGGCGAGCTCATGCACGTTTTCCCATAAAAAAAAATGAGAGACATTCAAAACATTCAAGTCTAAGATTCTCTATTTTGTGAGTAGCAGCAAGCAAATCAGTACACTCCAACGAGCTCTTTTTTGGCAGCACATTTTAACAAGTTCAAATATGCACTGGTGCAAGATTTTTATTTTTTTGAAATTAGTTTAAAAAATAATTAATAAATACACTTGAGATCAAATTAAAAATAAAATCTACTCGTATTTAGGGTTAAGGTTTTATTAAAAAGATTGATCACTCATATCCAAA
>Ga0325414_1005051_pt1 | contig 13883 bp, 10 predicted proteins | sample PopdelMetagenome_8_FD_206183 | JGI IMG/M metagenome (GOLD analysis project Ga0325414, IMG submission 206183) | Populus deltoides microbial communities from Bellville, Georgia, United States - Leaf-PdKOR-R3 | ecosystem: Host-associated > Plants > Phyllosphere > Phylloplane/Leaf | place: USA...
ATTATCAAATTAACGTTAAACCGATTTAGGTTTAATAACCATGGTAAAGAGTCCTTGAACTTGTGGCTGTTAATCTCACGCCGTTCACAAATAGCACATAAACAATAGTTAAAACTCGGCAAAAAAAAAAACACCAATAACTTCCCTATAAAGCATGGGCAAGAAGTATCTTGTAAGAAAATACGATAAATAATATAAAGAAAATAAAATTTAAAGAGTTTACCAATACTGTTTTTAAAGATATTTTTTCAATAAAAAATTACTTTTTAAAATCCAACAAGTTTCTTTTCTAAAACAAAAGCAGCAAAAACAACTACACAAAAAATGAAAAAAAAAATACAGCAAGTTTTGCAGATATAAAAAAATACAATAGTTTTTGGCATTCTTTAATTGTAAAAGTGCATGGTATATATAAATTGTTAGCATGTAACAATAAATAAATTAAAAAACCATTAAAAAAGGTTTTAAAATAAATGAGCTGTTAGTATTTTATACCGGTTAAAAAAATTAATTTCAAAAGATAGAGAATTAGAGATGCTAATCAAGGGGGCAATCAAAGACTTTTCTATTGTTTAGCTCAATTTCACGCGTGCGTGCTCATTATCCATTCCTGGTTAGTTATTATACCGTATTAAAATTCATTATATAAATACTAAATAAAAGTTTTATTTTTTTTAATGTATGATAAATTTTTTTTATATATTTTTTAATTTTTAAAAAATAAATTGTATTTTTTGAATGTAGAATAAAAATATCTTGAAATAGTTAGAAAGATGGGACACAATGTAAAAGCTAACGAAAACCAACATGATCATCACCTGATTTTCAATCGCTTCTTCAATGGGGATTTTGTCATCGTCCTCTTCCGGAAGTGCCTTCATTTGAGATTCTAGAACATACCCAGGAGGAAGTGCATGTCTGTAGTGGCGGTCTTTACCCTCATTCGGGCAAACCCAAAACCAACCATATTATTTCCTCTCCACTGCTTCCTGAATGGATTTTTCCAATTTTCACTGGGACAAAATTATTCCCTTACAACATCTTAATATATCTGGCTATTTCAGTCAATTCACCACCACCGTAGCTAAAAAAAAAAACAAAATTCCGATTTATGTTTTAAAATTCTACTTAAAATTTATCTTATCATTAATTTTATGATATCAGATAATTAAATAAGATACATGTAAGCTGTCTAACAACTACAGTTAAAAAGAAAAGAAAAAAGAAAAAAGAAAAGTAAAGGCTGCATCCCCCCTCACTGACCAGCATCTCCACCTCGATCTATTCACACTCGCACAGACCTCGCATGATTGACGAGGAAGGGATGGCAATTCTCAAGGGAGCAGAACAACAAATAACATGATATAGGCTTGGCATCGTCACCTATCCAAAAAACCACATTCCCATGTAAATGCCTTAAAATCAAGTGAAAAACATCCAGTAAAAATAAAATCTTATCTAATTTAACACACAGTGAATATTCCAAAGCATGCAATAAAACTGAACAAGAAAAAAAATATAAATTAAAAGGAAAATAATGATAAAGCGGGGCGGCGATTTTAGTTTTTCGTCGACGATTCGTGGCGCTTGTGGTTTACACAAAACCACGACGCATTACAGCCACAAGGCTCCTTGCCTCCTCCCTTAACGAGAATTAACCTCTGTACCAGAAGCGAGACAGAGACATAGAGGGAGATGAGATTCCAAAAAACGGTAGCGTTTGGGTTTCCCCAGATAAAAAACAAAGCAGCGCCATTTCTGTTTCAATATCAAGCCTCGCGTTCCTTCTCCTCACAGCTTCAGTCAGGGCAGAAACGACGGTTCATCTAACCAATCCTTGAAACTTTTGTTTGTACAATAACAACAATGGAAATTAAGAGGAAATTAATTTGGAAATTTCGGTGATTACAATTCACAGGTCCTCTTTTGGAATCGCCTTTGATATCGATGGCGTTATTCTTCGTGGTAAAGATCCCATCGGCGGCTCTCCTCAAGCTCTGCGTAGATTATACGGAGATTCTGGTACTCTATACGGATCTGCATTTGTATGAACACATGTATTTATACGCATCGTGCATACATGCTAGCTGCATCTAATTGTGATTACTGCCTCTTACTCTGCAGGAAACTTGAACGTTCCCTTTTTGTTCCTGACAAATGGTGAGCTATTTCAATAATTATTTTCTAAAATGTTGTCATCCACTAGCTTAAAAATAGTTTATTTTAGCTATTTGTAAAAGAAGATGACTGCTATGGTCCTCATGTAATGAATCTATGAAACAGTGTAGGCATCGATGGCCCGCTGCCTGCATTTATATGAATTTTAGCAATGTTTAGATCCTAATCTCAAAGCAGAAATATGATTGTTAGAGCGAACAGTAGAGCAGTTAAATGACTAATTGCATATTCTCCTGATATTATATTTTATCAGGAGGTGGCATTCCGGAATCGAGGAGAGCTAGTGAGTTAAGCGAACTGCTTGGAGTAAAGATTTTACCTTCTCAGGTATTGCTTTGGGATTTTATTTTATTTTTATATGATTTACTCGTTGTCATTTGTTTTTTAGTCTATCCGTGACCACCATTGTTTGACTGTGGAACCGTTTGCATAGCTGTCTCTTTTTCCTGGTACAGGTTTTACAGGGTCATTCACCTTTTAAAAGTTTCATGGAAAGGTATATGTATATTTATTGATTTTGAGGTTTTTTTTATTTTATTATTTTATGCACATGTCTTCAATTTCAAAAAATGACATGTTCCCCGCAACTTACCTAGTTTTTTTTTTTTTCGTTGCTGTTGTTGCCGTCGACCTCCCATTCTCCTTTATCTTCAACCTGGTTACCACAATACCATGTTAATATATTAAGCACATTGCTGTCATTGACAAATTATAAATGAGATGTGTCGTTCCAGAGCGGGAGATGTGGAATAGGATCTCCTCAAGGACATGTTGGAGTGGAAGGACTGGCTGCAACTTTAGAAATCAATATAATTGCCTGCCCACTTTAATTTATGACTAAACCAAAGTATGAACTAGGGAAATGCAGCTAGAGCAGATAAGTTAAAAGGAGCCATCCCAAAGGAAAAAGGTTTCATTGACCTAGTAGATTTATTTGACTTCCAGATTTGTTATCTGTATCGCGACAATTCTCATCTCTGAAGTGTCAATGAAATCCAAAATCTTTCTGATTTTTTAAGGTGGTGTCGTCAATTGTGCCTCCCCCCCCCCCCTGTTTTTTTGCTTCCCCTCAGATACGAGAATCAACTCATTGTTGCCACTGGAAAAGGAGAACCTGCTGTAGTAATGTCTGAGTATGGTTTCAAGTAAGGTCCCTGTAATGTCCCGTTCATTTTGTTATTCCTAGATTTCGAGACTTCTTCACATTCCATATGGCCTGATTTATTCTTCATGGCAGAAAAGTTGTATCCTTGGACGAGTATGCTTCCTGTTTTGAAAACATTGATCCTCTGGCTCAATACAAAAAGTGGACAACTAAGCAGGGGTTGGATAGGAGCAGTCTGCCCCTGAATACAGTGCCGAGATATGATGTTTCTTCTGAAACAGTTAAGGCGGTATTTGTTGTTAGCGATCCTGTAGATTGGGGCAGGGACATTCAGGTATTTCTCCTTTTCATTTGGTCATGTAATATAAGCCAGTCACTGTATCTTTTGAGCTCCATATATTAACTCTCCCTTTAAATTTGATTGTTCCAAATTCTATCAAGTGCTGTCCATGTTATAATTCACTTCCTTTTTACCATCAGTTATCCAAGTGTTGTGTATGGATATAATTTCAAATCGCAGTTTTAACCATATTTTGTTTTGCAAAGTCTGCAGTTCATCAATTAGATATTGAATTGTACTATTTTTGAGTCAGGAAACAAAAAACTTTGTGGCTGACCTGAGAAGCAACTCTTTTGTATTGCAATATATTTGTTACATGTTCAGAAATGAGAACTAGTGTACCTGATGAATCAGAAGAAATCATCAATCAAAATGCTGCTGACATCTAAAAATATCATGAAATTGTAATGTGGTACTGTTAATAGTAACAGGCTTGGTTTTTTATTAACCCTTGCATGAAAAGTTCTCAACACTGCTGTAAATTTTGAAAAAGAATGGAAGTTTATTATATTTATTTAATTGGTGCTATGTGATAAATTTTACTCAATGGAGTTTTTTTTTCTTTTTGTCTCGCTGCATTTCATTTAATTGGATTTAGCATAACTTAGCCATATGTACCTAACAAAGCTCTGCCCTGACTAACGAATGACATTAGGTTCTCTGTGATGTTTTAAGATGTGGAGGTCTTCCTGGACAGGAGAATGGGCATCAGCCCCAGCCTCCTCTATATTTTGCCGCTGATGATCTCGAATACCAGGTTGGTAGTCCTGCTTATTAGATATTAACAGTTGGTTGTAACTTGTAGGTTCCTTCAAATGGCTTTAAGTTGGATTCTCCAATGCACAACTCTTTCTTTAGAATTGAATGGAAGTGAATGAAAACTTATAAGCAAGAAGTTTTACTACCTTTATTCTGAAGGATCATCTGACCAGTATGTTTGATTTTGAAATCCACATTGCACGTGATTGTGCCATCTTCTTAAATGCTCTCCTTCTGTTTCTTGACTGTTTCTTATAAAGTAGTCTCGTACAAGTTATAATTGCTTGTGGAAATTGGCTTTAATGATTTCTCTGCTCAGTTATGGAAACATGGGATTCTATATCACCTAATCAGCTTATTTGATATACAGGCTGCGTTTCCTTCCAGTCGACTTGGAATGGGTGCTTTCAGAATTGCTCTGGAGAGTGTCTTCAACAGGTAAGTTCAGTGTCTTCGGCCATTTAAAATGAAATTTCATCATATTTCACTTTGTAATAAATAGGATTGCATCAATCTTAGTGGTTTTGCCAATGGATCTCTGGGGTTTCCATGTCTAAATTGATCTCAGAATAGGGCTACTATGAGCTTTGTGTCGTCCTAAGTCATGATTTCAGAATTTTCTGCTGTTGGTGGCTCGTTTTGTATTTCTTAGTTGAACAACTATTTTAGCCAGAGAAATTTGGTAGTTTTCACAGAAAAATCAGAACTATATAATTCTAGGAAGAACTATGAATACCAGGATAAGACATTTGAAGGAGTTGATTTGATAAAATTGAGAAGGAATAAACCACCACTAGCATTGACCAGCTAAACATGTCTCTCTTATGGTGCTCGCGATAGATGAAAGAAAGACCCTAGTACTATTTTCGGGTTTTCCACTATATATATATATAATGTCTGTTAATTGGTATTTGCTTGCAGAATTCACTATAATCCACTGGAATATGTTTGTTTTGGGAAGCCTGATCCATTTGTATTTAAGAATGCCGAAGCTATGTTGAAGCAACTTCAGCCATCTTATCATAGTGATAATTTCAAGGAACCTGGAGATTCTGGGTTACAGTCATTCAAAACTCTCTATATGATTGGTGACAATCCTTCAGTTGACGTTAAAGGTGCACAACAGGTTTGTCCTGCCTATTCCTTGTAGCTTTTATTGGTGGAGCACATAAGATTTCTATACCAATTTCTTAGGCATTCCCCATGCACATGTTGAGAATAAAAGAAAATTGTTTCGTTTCTCTTTCAGGCAGGACATCCTTGGTTTTCTATCCTAACAAGGACAGGTGTTTTCCGCGGGAAACATAACCATGCAGAGTTTCCTGCAGATCTGGCAAGTCAAACGATGAAACTTTCTGCATGCTGTAAATTAATATTCATAAACATGATGGGATCACACGTTTCCCCACTGACAAATTACCCAGGTTATTGATACTGTATTTCAAGAACTAGTGTACATTTGTCTTGCCTGATCTGTATTTCAACTGTGCAGGTTATTGATACTGTTGAAGAGGCAGTGGACTATATTCTTGGAAGGGAGCGTATTTCATAGACGTTCTGTAACGCAACATGCTCCATTTTCCCTTCAGAATCAATCCATTCAAAACCTTTATTTTAGAAATCAATAAAAGAAAATTTTGAAGCTCTTTTCTACATATTAAAAAAAGTTTTAGGCCTGAGATTTGCCGAAATCAGCCATCTGATTCCTTATGCCATGGCTCTCTGCTTGGCGTGCTGTCGCAACCATGTGAATGATCTGGAAAATACCATGACCATTTCTAAGAGAAACGATATATTTGTCGCATGATTTTTTTTTAACTTGTAATGTTCTTGGTTAGCTTATGATAGACTTTTTCAGCTTACAAAAATGGTTCGGATATTCTAATGTGAAGCTAAGTTTGAACAATCCTCGAAAAAAAACTTGAACAACCCTCAAATGACAGGGATGATAAGTGAACTGTTAACGAGTTGTAGCTCATCTAACATTAATATAATTTCTTTTCAATAAATCTCGACTTTTAAATTAGAATTCTATTTTATGAAAAAAATGGTACTTGGATTTATTTTTCGTATTACTTATTTAATGTTTTAATAAAATTAGTTTGGATATAATTAGTCTCTCTGATGCCCAATAAGAGTGAGATTTGGTCTCAAGGAGTTTGAAAAAGAAAATGGAGCTAGAGCTTAGAGGTAAATGAAAAATTAAGTGACTTTTTAAATAAAAACATAAATACAGTCACCCCTCTCAAAATTACCCTTATTTTAAATAATTTCACCCTCCGTTTATTCTCCATCATCCACTCTGTGCACACCAAAACACAAAACACGCACTGACGATGATAAGATAAGCCACAAAAGCACGCGCTAAAACTCTCTTCCTCCTCTAGTCTTCTAGCACCACCATGGAAACCACCGGTCTCCTCTCCTTCTCCTCCTCGAAACCCCCTCCTTCCCGAACCCATTTTCGCCCCGCAAACCCATTTTCCCTTTCCTTCCCCACAACCCACAAAACCTCCGTTTCACACAGACCCATTACCATCAAATCCGCAATTTCCCGCGCCAAAAAGGAAGAAACAGTAGAAATAGTCAAAACCCAGCTCGAAAATTGCTACCTCTTAGCAGCTATAAAATACACAGGCTTCACAGTCAAACAATTTCAAGACTTTAGAAGATCATTGCCTGAATCATCAAAACTCATTGTAGCTAAAAACACCTTGGTTTATAAGGCCATTGAAGGCACTCCATGGGAAGCTTTAAAACCTTGTATGACAGGAATGAATGCTTGGCTTTTTGTGCATACCGAAGAGATACCTGAAGCTTTAAAGCCTTATAGGGATTTTCAAAAGGAAAAGAAGTTAGAGAATGATTTCACCGGGGCTGTCTTTGAAGGAAAGTTTTACGGGCCCGATGATTTTAAGCAACTTGAAACTATGCCGTCTAGAGCTGAGATTTATGCTAAGATTCTGGGGGTTTTACAGGGTCCTGCTATTGGATTGGTGGGTACTTTACAGGCGCCAGCGAGGGATGTTGTCATGGTTTTGAAGGCTTATGTGCAGAAATTGGAGGAGGAGAGTGGTGGGCAATAGTGGAGATGCAATGCAATGTGATGTAAGTGTATTGTTTGAAAGGTCCCCATTTTGATGTTTTTGATTTGTTGTAGTAAAGTTAATGATTAAACGTTCTATTTTTGGATACGAAAGTGTGAATGAAGTTGTAGGATCTGTAAAATTAGAACCTTAATAATTGTCTTGAAGTTTAGTACAAGGCTGTCATTTTCTTATGGTTTTATTTTAACGAATTTGTTTGAGGGGATGTTTTGGAAATGTTTTTCTTGTTGTGAGTTTGATTTTCATACCCCCTTTGTGTGTTTGGGATGCTGCTTCCCTGTTGTGTTTTTTGGTTGGTTATTGGAGCCAAATCTATGGTTGTGCCAATATACTTGGTATATTGGGAAAATGTGTGTGCAGTATACTTTGTGTATTCTACCTGGTTTGATCGTGGCTGCCGAATTGGGGGATTCTTTCTACATACCCATGCGTGTTTCTCTAGGTCCTACAGTAACTAGTTTGTTAAGGAATCTATGTAGCTGTGTGTTGCATACCATTTATGATTTATTTAGATGTCATTCAAGTAAATTCAAGTGCATATGTGCTTGAGACAAATGCGTTAACCTTGATAAGGTATTCTTTCAATTCTGCTTTGTGCTGTTTAAGGAATCTGATTCTTTGGGATTATAGGAGCATATGCCATTAGATTTGACATCTGAATGTTGATTGTTTTCATACGAGGCACTTCTGGAGTAGTAGTTAGGAGGGTTCTTCTAGTACAAGAGTCACAAAGGCAAGGCAACAATTCTTTTCTATTAATGATGCGAGTCCTTTGAATTTAGAAAGGAGATAAGTGGTTACAGCTGGCAGACATGATCCTGTCTTGCATTGATTGCCACTTTTCATGCATAGAGGTGTGGTGTTGAAGGGTTGGAATTGCATTGAAGAGCACAGTATAGTTAATTTTCCTGATAAGGATCCACACAGTAAATGCCTGTGTTTGATGAGTCGAGTCAGGGCATCTTTTCTCTATCACATGTCCATTGCGTTGTAAATTTAATTCTTGGGACAGTTGTTTCTGGAAAGAAGGGTTATATATTGTTTCTTGAGTATTCGCAACAAGGAATTATAGCTGTGTCTGTAAATTGCGATGCCATGAGTGTATATTTCATGGATCAAAAGAGGCTTTGTCTGCTAAACGATACAAGGAAACCATGCAGTAATTGTCTTGCGAAAACCATTAGTTTGAGACTTCTGTAAGAACCCGGCATGGCATCATAACTGTCAAATAACTTTTGCGATGCAAGTCTCTAATCTGTTCTGCGTTCCTTGGGTTTTCTCCATGGTAGTAACTGGGAAATGTCAATGGTTACTCCTCCATGCCAATCCTAGTGTGCATGTTCAATTCCCTTTTGAATCGAAACAAGTAATGTGTAACAGTTTGATTAGATTGAATTGGCTTGTGGACATGGAAATATTCACAGGCAACCTTGCAAATTTACAACTTTGTTTCTCAAGTCTGAGAGTTGTTCAAGAAATCGTTCAGTGCAGCCTTCATCTGGTCTTCTACTTGGAAACAAACATTACTAGTTGTTTTCAGACTTGGTAGAATTCTACCTTCGTTTATGTGCTTTGCTTTCATCGATTGCACTGTCCTTTTCTCCTCCTTTTTTTTTAATGACTGTAATCAGTCTTCGCTTCTCTATTTGCTTCTCCTAGTTCAACTTATCCGAAAAATGTCAGTCTAGAAATGGAAGTAACCCTTTTGGTGATGCTTTCGATACAATATTTATATTATTGCCATTTCATTCATCATCTTTGATATGGAAGTAACCCTTTTCTTTCCTCGGGGAAAAGGAAATTATCTTCCAGATGATTGTTAGCCAGATTCAGATGTCAATCGATAGGAAGAGCATCTCTCGACCCAATACCAATTTTCTCGAGTAAACCTGCGGACACTGAATTCATGTTAAGCACACAGGAGGGACCATTTCTAGGTTGATTGTTGACAGTAGAATAAGCATGCTGCATCTCGGCATCCCTTCCATATGCCTCTAGGGTCACGGAGTGCGTTACTGATCTTGAATCCATGCCCGAATTGTCCAATCGATATGAAGCACCGCCCTGTATTGACCATCTAGAGAGTCTCGTTCATTTTCTTACACCAGAAGGAACCCCAGGGCGGAGGCGTCCCTTTTGCTTGTCGTTGAGAGGGAGGTCTACTTGTGTGTTTATTTTATTTTTTGTGGTTGAGTTTGAGGTTGATTACAGTATATTTATGCATAAAACTCAACCATAAAAATTATTTTTTATTGTTTTTCTTAGTTTTTTTTTATGGATTCCACATGCAAAAACTACTTTTTATTACTCTTCTTAACTTTTTTTTTGATAGATTTCACATGCAAAACTCCACCTCCGCCACAAAAACAAACACCAAATCATCCCTTCTTTCCCTTCTATTGTTCCCCAAATCGTCCTTTTCCCATTCCCAAAATCAGATTCCTCAAAAAGAATCAAAATAAAACCTCCTAATCCTCCTTCTCACAGCCCAAAAAAACCCCCGCAATGGTCGATCCTCACTCATTCACTGATTCAGCTCACCCCCTAACCACCCACGTATCCCTCACTCTCTACTTCCACTTCCCTTCCTCCACCATCCACGCCACCGCTCACCTCACCCTCCAAACCCCACACACTGGCCCGCTCTCTCTCGACACTCGCTCTCTCACCATCCACAAAATCCTCGACCCTGCAACTCTAGCTCCCCTCCCTTTCACTCTCTCCTCTTCTGAACACCCCATCAAAGGGCGACTCCTTACCGTTTATCTCGACAACAACTCCTCAGTTCTCATCCTGTACTCCACCTCCCCTTCCTCTTCGGCCCTCCAATGGCTCTCTCCGCCCCAAACTTTCAACAAAACTCACCCTTTTGTCTACACCCAATGCCATTCTGTTCACGCGCGCTCCGTTTTTCCTTGCCAGGATACGCCTGCCGCGCGTGTTTGTTACTCTGCAAAGTTGAATCTTCCGCGGGAGCTTTCTGCTGTTATGTCTGCTAGGCATTGTGACCGTCATGACCCTGTCGGTAGTGATTTGGATGGGGTGTTGACGAATGAGGAGTCTGGATTTGGATTTGATTTGAAGTCGTTGTGGTGCGAGGAAGGGAGGATTGTGGAGGAGTTTGTAATGGAACAGCCAATTCCGCCGTACTTGTTTGCGTTTGCTGTTGGGGAATTGGGGTTTAGAGAGGTGGGGCCGAGGACTAGGGTTTATTCGGAGGCAGTTAATGGGGTTTTGGATGCAGCTGCGAGGGAGTTTGCAGGAACTGAAGAGATGATTAGGCAAGCGGAGAGGTTGTTTGGTGAGTATGATTGGGAGAGGTTTGATTTATTGGTTTTGCCACCGAGTTTTCCATATGGTGGAATGGAGAATCCAAGGATGGTGTTTTTGACTCCTACAGTGATTAAAGGGGATGCGAGTGGCGCGCGGATGGTGGCGCATGAGTTGGCTCATAGTTGGACTGGGAATTTGATCACTAACAAGAATAATGAGCATTTTTGGCTGAATGAGGTACAGTGAGTGTTTGCTTTTAACATTTGATTTGGTTATTTGACTTCTTCTTCTTCGTGGTATCAGTTTAATGGCCGCCTCAAATAGTTTCTCTTTGTATGCTTAATGGAGTTTTATTTTATTTCATTTTCCTTTGTATGTGTTCTTATCTGATGTGCCAAATGTGTTGCCTCTCAGTGTCTGTTTGTGGTCGACTGTATTTACGAAAATTTTTTGATTTTGCTTACTGGTTCAATAAATCTTCTTTTATAAAATATGGCATTGAGGGATTCATGCTAGTTTAATTGCTTTGTACCTTTGTAATGCTGATTGTTTGGTATGATTGTCGACGTGTTCAAGAGGGACATGTTTTAACTCTCTGTGTTGGTTGAGGGAAACTATTAGCAGATGTTTGTGATATATTTATTTTGGGATAAATGTCCATGTGTTATGTGCTCTTAAACTTCCAATAGCCCATGGTTATTCTTGTGCTGTGCTCAGCAATTTTTGCTCCTTGTGAGTTATAAGTTTCTGATTATGAAACTAGGGTTTCACAACATATGCGGACAGGAGAATTGTTGAGGTCGTGCAAGGCGAAGATATAGCTGCTCTGAATATTGGAAATGGTTGGATAGGTTTGAATGAGGAAATGGAGAGGTTCAAGGACAACATGGAGTTCACTAAGCTAAAAAACAATCAGGAAGGAGTGGACCCAGATGACGTGTACTCTCGAGTGCCATATGAGAAGGGTTTCCAGTTTCTGTGGCGCATTGAACATCAGGTATATTGATTTATTTCTTGTTTGAACTTGGAGATATTTCAAACAGTAATATTCTTACTGGCTCTGTTTTTACCCTTGAGATTCTTAGATTGGAAGACCTGCTTTTGACGAGTTCCTCAAGAAATATATCGCCACGTTCAAATTCAAGTCAATTGACACACAGACATTTCTTGATTTCCTGAAAGCCAATGTTCACGGAATAGAGAAAGATATTGACCTTCAGCTATGGACTGAGGGCACTGGCATCCCTCCAGATGCTCATGAACCGGTTTCAAACTTGTATATAAAGATTACATCACTTGCAAAGGATTTTAAGCTTGGGAGGATGCCGAGAGAGGATGAAGTTGCTAACTGGAAAGGGCAGGAATGGGAGCTGTACCTAAAGAACCTGCCCAGAGCTGTTGAAGCCTCACAGGTAAATGACTTGATTCTCTTATCAATTTCCCCATGCTAACCCCCTCCCTTCTTATTGCAAAAAGTTTCTCGCCTGCAGTAATTTTAATTTCTTGAAACTTTATTTCCTAGTTACTTTGTCTTTCCACGTCTGCATGTGCTCCCTCATTGGAGGTAACCCATGCTAAAGACCATTTAGATCCCTGTAAAATTCTTGTACATCTTTGCCTGGTTTGGGAGCTGGTGTACGTGTCAATTGTCAAGGTTTTTACCTTGGCGTGCTAAGCTTCAAACAAGCGCTCATGGGCTGTGAAAGCGGAACAAACTTGTCTTACTGATTGTTATAGTTTTTTTATATTATTATTCATGTGATTGTCTAGGCTCACCTGTACCTTAACTAATATTATCCTAAAATTAATAATTATATAAATCAATATTTTTAGTGGCTTTAAAAAAACTCGAACTCGTGACCATTAAGAAGCAAACTTAAAAGCTGATTAGTTCAACTGCTCTTCGTGTTTTACTGATTGTTGTAATTCATCATGCAGGTGTTAGCCCTGGATGCTCGCTGTAGGCTGTCGGAATCCAAGGACTACGATGTGAAAGTGGCATTTCTCCTACTGGCCATCTCCTCCAGGTGTAGAGATTACTATGGTGAGGTGGAGAAAACATTGAAGGAAGTTGGGAGGATGAAGTACCTCCGCCCACTCTACAGTGGTCTTGTTCAAGGCCCCGGAAACGAAGAAGAGAAAATTTTGGCCAAAAGAGTGTTTGCCGAAGCTCGTGAATGTTACCATCCTATAGCTCTAGGTGTTGTTGAGGCAATCTTTGCCAAGCACGTGTAGGATGGCTATATACCACAATACAGTATCTGGACCTAAACCTTTAATGTCTTGGAAGCCAATAAATGATAAATATCTTCTTGTATTTTGACACTGCACTCCTCGGTAATTCTTCTGATTTTGCATGACTATTCTACCTGCTCTGTCGAGATGGCAGGTGGAACCTGATTTTTTTTTTTTGTTAAAATTTGATTTTTTAAAAAATTATTATTTTAATATAATTTTAAATAAAAATATTTTAAAAATCAATCTCAACTTAAACACCTCTTACGGTATCATAATTATTACTTGACTTTTAAATACCTGCCCATGAAGTATGCTCGAGATGACCCCTCATTCTATCTACATGCTTGTGCCTTGGAGATACTTCAGGTGATCAGAATTTTCTGTTTGATTTTCATATCAATCCATAAGGGTTTGTTGTTGCTGTAACCATCGCTAGAAACATGGGCCGCTGGTTGCCAAAAATGAATCCATTCTATTAGTGCCCCGTCAAATTGCTCTCGTTAATAGCATTTCTCTGCTTAGTATAACTTTCCAGATTTAGTGTTAGTATTTAAATTTTTTATTAAATTTGCATTTTTAAGATCGGTTAGAAAAAGGTTTTAGTCGATGTGATTTTATGCTTAGAAAAAAAAAATAGCTTTTTTTCTTTTTATTATTATTATTTTTAAATAGATTTTATCCTTAATAGGCCTGGTTTTATCCTTGCTTGTTATTATTATTATTATTATTATTGTTGTTGTCTATATGTAAATCAAAGGCTGGAAACTGAAAAGATGATAACTATTAAAGGCGCACGTGGATAAACTTTTATTATAATTATTATTATAGCCCGGAAATTCGATCTCGCGGAATAAAGAGGTGGGATCCACGAGCCCATTACGTC
>Ga0325414_1005052_pt1 | contig 13882 bp, 8 predicted proteins | sample PopdelMetagenome_8_FD_206183 | JGI IMG/M metagenome (GOLD analysis project Ga0325414, IMG submission 206183) | Populus deltoides microbial communities from Bellville, Georgia, United States - Leaf-PdKOR-R3 | ecosystem: Host-associated > Plants > Phyllosphere > Phylloplane/Leaf | place: USA...
TTAATTATTTTAACAGAAAATTCCTAACTCAAAATAAATATTTGGAAAGATACAGAAAGCAAGGAGTGAGAGTACCATGGGACGAGACAGGATACAGGACAACAATAACTTGTGTTTGGTTTGGTGTTTATGACATAATTTTTTTTGTCTTTATCTCTATTTAATTGTGAGGGACAAGAATTTGTCTTTATCTCCCGTTGACATAAAATACAAAAAAAATATCTAATTTTCCTCTCAAAGACAAATAAAATTAGGTTTTGTCTTCATCAGCTTCGCATTCAGAACTTGTCTCGTACCTATCTCCTGCAGCACTGTATCTCTACCAAGCCATATATTCTCAGATGATTGGAGGCGAAAGCTCACCTCTACAGTTAGTAAATCGATTTAAAATCCAATTGTTATTAACCAAAAATCGAATCCAACCAAGATTTTTTTTACATAATTTAATTAGTTTTATTTTTCAATTCGGTTATTTCAATTAAATTTTTATTAGTTTTATCAGTTTATTCGATTTATCTCCATTGTATGGAGATCGATGACGACAACCTGCTTTGGATGGACATTGTCGGTCTCCACATTCTCTCCACTAAACTTTGTCCTATCTTAATTGCTTTGGTGTTAAATTTTCTCCTGTAAATATGAAATTCTGTTTCCAAGCAAGCTACTACTTTCCTTTCGTTTATGTTAAATATATGAAAAATGATGCGGAATTGGGTTGATTAATAATACTTTAACGAGAGAAAATTATATTGTTTTTTATTTAATTTAATTTTATATTTCAAAAATATATTAAAAAGTTTTTTAAAAAAAAATTTGTTCATATTTTTAGATCGTGTTAATGTATTGCTGATATCAAAATTAAATTTTAAAAAATATATTTCAATATATTTTAAAACAAAAAATACTTAAAAAACAACTGCTACCATAATATCAAATACTACCCAAATGATACCTGAAAAAGAACTCAAGTATTTAATTATCATTATGTTTTCCATCCACTATATGAACCACATGTGTTAATTGATAGAGTAATGTGGTATTTATTTTTTTTCATGAAAGGTCAATAACTTAAAATTAATGACCCACGTTTTACCTCTTATAAATTAACACAATTTCTTTGGAAATTTAGTAGAAAAGGTTTGTTTATAAATCATTTTCCTAATTAATAATCCTAATTGACATGCATGTCTTGTAAATGAATTGTAGCTCAGAAATTGGTATTATTTTTTTCTGAAGTCTCAATTATAATAAAAATATTTATATATGATTTAAGTAATTTAAAGAAATGAAACAATATATAAAAATAAAAACCATAAAATACATCGAGGGAGAAAGAATAAAACATTCAAGACTGAAGGAGACAAACAAAACATAGGGTAGCCCAAGACAATTGCATCCTAACAAAACACAAGAAAAAGAAAAAACTTACCAAGCCATCCAAACACAGAAATCAGTTTCTGTAAGTTTGAATATGTGTGGGTGCGTGATATTTTCTTTTAATGGGGTGGTAGAGCTCACAAACAGAGGATTTGGGACTGAACAGGCAACATGTGGCATTCATAGGATGATAATTAATGAATTATTTAGGACATTCAAGTAAAGTATTGAAATAGTGGGGTGGCCATCATTCGGCTTTACGGTTTGTTGTCGTGAGCTCATTGATGTAAGTTTATGGTTTTAGGCTAAGTTTACGCTGTGATTCAAATGTTAAAAGCCCAAATAACATTTTAGATTATGGTATAAGAAAGAAAACTGAAATATTAGATCGGGTTTTTTCCTCATTTTTCATGTAAAAAGTGAAGCAATTTATTTTTATTTTTTATTTTCAAACTTTTTTTTTTGTTGCAATTGAATCTTTATATATAGAGCTAAGTTTGCAACTGTGAAACAATATCAAAATTTTGACAAAAATATAAACGGAAACACCAACGGAAATATTTCATCAGTTTATACCGAGAGGATTATAGTGAGAAAAGAAAGAATACAAAATCCAGAAAAGTACGATGGCATGTGATCAGTTGTCGGAACCACCAAAATATAATTTTAACGTAACTATCACAAACAAAATAAATTTGTGAAAATCAAGTCGAACTCAAGAGAAATTTCGTTTAATCTTCCTACAATATACTGAAATGAGAAAAAAAAAGGGATTTGAATGAAAAAAATCAAGAAGTATAATTCCAAAAATAATAAATTGATATGTCGTTAAATCAGTTCAATTGTCCATACATTTATTCTTATAATTTTGTTGATCATCGAAGTAAAATAAATATTATTTCACGTCAAGGAAATAAATTTGATATCTCTTAAAGCTAAGGGAAATCGATGAGATTACGAGTACATTAATTAGAAAAAGCTTTCTAGTCAATTTCTTACCATCAAGGGAATGTAATATTGAAACCAATTTTCATTCAATCAACAGTAGTCTATGGATAAAATATATACATTTATTCTAAGCAAACATTCAAAAACTTGACAATTTAACTTAGTTTAATTTCCCCTAATATATCAAGATGAGAGTTACAGCAATCAAATTAATTCTTTTGCTTCTTATTCTAGTCTCTAACAACAATTACGGATTAAAAAAAACTATAAAGCATACATGTCATCTCAAAATAATTCAATAAGTTTGAATAACAATCAATAACATAATTTTGAACAAGGAAAAATAAATACTTGAATCTGAAAGAATTACAATAATAACATTATTTCTCACAACTTACTAATGGAGATGGTGTGTATCCTTCTTGAACCGAATGTAGGAGTTTAGTTCATAATTGCTGGAAAATTGACAAAAACAAAGAAGAAATGAAATTTTTTTCCGAACTCTGTTTCAGCTATGTTATGCTCTATTTATCCCCTCTCTTAGCTGCCAGATTTCTTCAGGATTATTAGGCTAATTAGAAGTATGCATGATACTTAATTTATTTCTTTTCTATCTGATTCTTAAGGTTGGATAAATCTTTCAGAATTTGTGTTAAAAACTAACTCTGCTGCTATCACTACTCTTCTGTAATTCCAACTCTACTGCAACTTAGACTTTGTTTTTGACTTAATTTCTTGCAATATCAGACCATCTCAATTGTTTCATTCATGGCATGTTAGAGGCTTGATCTTCATCTTTCTTAGGTCCTAAGGCCCACCATTTTTATGTCAAACTCTCAACCGTGGTAGGATGCTCGATACCGTTAGTTTCTTGATCAGATTAGGAGACTCATCTCGTCATATAGATTGCGTCCAGAGTTTGGCCTTCAAAATGATTTTATTTGACTTAGAGTCCTTCATCAAATTTGTAGTCCTCGATGTGTAGATGAATTTGAACATTTAAATTGCCTGATTTTGATATCTGAAGTTCTAGATATTCCCTTTTGAATATCTAATGTGAAAGTAGAGAATCCTGTTGCGAGTAGGATTTTGACCTGAGTTTGCAGGTCTGATTAGAGATCCTAATGAGATCAAATTTTTGCTCATAATATCTTCTTGGAAAGCTTGACATGTGTACTTCAACTTAGATTAAGCCCATGTTCTCATTCAGGAACTCTAACCTGACGAAAACCCTATAATAAAAAGCTAGGTCTAAAACATAAAATACAGAATTTCTTAACTTTAGCAATTAATTAACAAGGTCTTTTAGGCGTGCCAAACTCATCAAAACAACTTCCAATAAACTCAAAATACATTAAAAGGCTTAATGTAAAATGAGTAAAAACATATGCATATTTTGCACTTAATAACGTGTAACTTTTACCAATAGTTTTACCAATGAAATTAACTCGATGATAAAGTTCGTCTGTAGATATACCAACAAAAATAATCTTTCGGTATATACCGACAGAATTATAAACGGTATTGCAGTAGGATTCAAAAAGACAAATTGTATGGTGACATGACACTTTTTACCGATAGAATAATTTTATCGGTAAATCCATCAGTAATATTTAATTTATGACCTTGTGATTGACCCTCATCTCCCCTCCTCCATTTCTATCTTGCTCCTTAAACATTTTTTTTCTACAACAAATAGCAGAAACAACTGCCCCCCAGTCTCAACACCACTCAACCTTCCACAACAAATCTGGCAACCACCACACTCGGTTTATCAGCATTCCTTTTATGATTTAAATTTTATTGAGAATTCTTTACCTTAAGTAAGCAAATCTATCATTTTTTATTTGAACACAATTTTAAAATGTTAATTTTTTTGTATATTTTTGTAATATATGTATTTTGTTTGGGTGTTTACTTGTTTTATAGTTTTTTCAAATATAAATTTGTTCAATGGATTTATGATTTTTACCAACAGAATAGGAACTCTAACGCTTTGACAATTAATGCTCTTTTTTATTAGGGTACACTTTCCCTAACGGAATCACCAACAGAATAGGTATTCCAAGACAAAAAAAAAATTAATGCTCTTTTTTACTTTTGATTGGATACTCTTTTACCAACGAACTCACTAATGAAAAATTATCAATAATATTTGGGGGGAATTTGAGAATTTTCATGTGAACTGAAAATTTCAACTTGACTTCATTGATGAAAATTTTAAAGATATTAATATTTAATATTTCATCAGTAATTTCGTCGATAAAACCTATTATAAAAGACCACGGGCATAACAAACAGGGCTTCATCTTCTTCCTTCATCTCTTTTCTTACTCTCTTTTCTTCTCTCTTATAGTCTCTTCTCTACTCTTTCTCAACTGTTCATATTAATTTTCTCTTCTCATCAAGCATCATCTTCCTCTCTCATCCCAAGGTATGTTGTTTTTCTTCATTTTTCTTCTTATTTTTCTTTTTTTAGGTTTTTGTAACAATCTCTTTTCATTTATTTTTTTTTAATTCTTAGCCAAAACTAAGCACGCAATAAAGGTAAGAATTTTTCATTCTTATTTCTTCTTTATTTGTGTGTTTTTTTGCATTGTTTTTGTTTTTTAGGTCATTATTTTTGTTTAATTTTGTGTTCTTAATAATTAATTGAAATTAATAGTTGTGTTGAATATTAGTTGTTATTGAATTTTTGCATTATTTTATGGAATTTAAGTTATTATTTTGTATTTATTTCATTTAGAATATTTTTTTGTAAATTTTGGATCACAAATATTACCACTTATAAATAATTATGTTGAATTTTAGTTGTTATTGAAATATTTTTTTCATTATTTTGTTGAATTTTAGTTATTTGTTTTTAATTTTGTTGTTCAATTTCAATTAAATGTGTAGGATTAATTTTAATTATTATTTTGATTTAAAAAAATTAGATTAAATTCTTGTAAATTTGGATTAAATATATTACTACTTAGAAGATGTGAGTTTTGTGCGAATTGAATTATTCTACATCTTCATTATTGTATTATAACAATTAGACTTGAATAGTATAATCTTTGAAATTTATAATTTAATTGCAAAACAAGAAAAATTAATTTCAAATAAAAAATTCATTTTCTAAATTTGCAAATTCTTGACAAAGATGATGCATCTTATGATTGCCTGCTAGAAGATTGAGTAGTTAGGTCAATTTAGAGGCAATTTTATGAACATTATAATAGGTAATGAAAAACATCAAGATCAGTTTAGGGGTAATTTGGTTTGAACAAATCTAATATAATAGCCAAATGATGATGCATGGGTGCTTTTTTATGATTACTAAAAAGATGAGCACAACCAAATTATTTGTGGGCAATGTTGTTTAAAATAACCTATGGTCGTAGATGTTTGGATAAACTCCTTTAGATACTAAGACTAGTGGAGCTACACTTCTTCATCAAAGCAAATGAAAAATAGGGAAAGGTGCAAGATACCACACTTAGAAACATCATCCGACTAGGGGGAAACATCACAGCTAAGAGACAATTTATCACTTCTCAAGAAATGGTCAACTGAGTAGAGCTTCATGTAAAAACCACAAGAACCACAAGAAGGCAATATATGTTGTATAAGGTTCTGATTGCATGATGAAGAAATAGTTAGACATATTAATCACACGGGTAAAACTTGAGTGGATTAAAGAGTCTAGTAACCTAGAAGACTCATCTTAAAAATAGCAAATCAATCTAGTCAAGTAAAAGAGGGATTTTAAAGAAAGGGGCTTATATTTCAAACCAAGTAAAAATACGTGCTTATCATCTAACTCTAAAGCATTAAACAATGTTTTTTTCATATAAATTTCATAAGTAAAATACCAATAGAGTCCACATGGCTCTGATGAATCCAAGCCATCAAAGATCTGACTAGGATTTTTCAAATTCAAGATGGTATCAAAAGTCTAGCTTCAAGAGCATGGGTAACTAAAGATCATGAATTAGTCTTTTCTAGACTAAAAGGCAAGCCACCTTCTTCAAAACAACTAGATTTTAAAATTTTAAAAAACCTTTGAATTTTTCATAAACCAAGTAAGTCACCTAGAGAATGTGATCATTTTGAAAAATCTTTGGATTTTTTACAAAAAAAACCATATAGGTAACCTACAGAATAAGATCATTTTAAAAAATCTTTAAGTTTTTTATATAAAAAAGGTAGGACACCTGGAGAATGAGACTATTTTGATAAATCTTTGAATTTTTCACAAAACAAGTAAATTACCTTAAGAATGAAACCATTTGAAAAATCTTTGAATTTTTCATTAATGAGGTAGGTTACCTTTTAAATAACCAATTTTGAAGTTTTGCAAGGTTAACCACCTTCTAATTTGATAAAATTAAAAAAAAATCCCAATAAAGTTACCTCTTAACTTTGATGATTTAAAAAATAATCATTTCTTCTTAACAAACTTATAATATAAAAGCCTTTTACATGACTTTATATCATAAGTGTTGTAAAGAGAGGACATCTATCATAACCTAGATTTAACATCATTTCCTTTTAATTTAATTTTTATAGGGGTTTAAATTAGAAATTAAAATATTATGGATTGATTTTGATCGAGGGAGAACTTTGATAATATAAGGAAAAATCAAAGACTACTATGAATGTTTGTTTCTCCTAATACTCAATTGAAACAAATCACTATGATGTCTTTAGTTAATCTTTCTTGATCTAGATTTTAATCAAATTTCAATTTGAATATAGGATGAGTTTATTTGTTGTGAGATTCTAAATTCCATGTCATTAAGGATTTTTGTATTGTATATATAAATCCTAGTGAACAAAAAAGGATAAGGGATAATCAAAGAAAATACTAGGCAACAAGATTCCTTAAAAAAATGTCAACCATCACAACTTAGGGGGAAGGTTGTTTCAAGCCTCTACCTTGCAAAGCAGAACCCAAGAGAAAAAAAAAATTGTCCTTTAGCTTTCAAACCCCAAAATCTTATCAAAGAAACATAAAGATCCAGTCTCTCTATAAGGTTTTAAAACCACTCATTTCTTCCTCTATAAAAACATAAACCTCTACCTAAACACTCAATGGCAACTCTTTCCCTCAATGTGGTTCGATATTGAAATAAGTTTATGAAGATTCGCTTTTATTTCAAGAATGAGAGGCTTGGATCTTGTGACCTAGTTCACTAGTTTATTCTCGATATTCAATCATGAGGTTGCTAAAGTTATCAATTTTTACCCGAAGTAGAAGCCTGGCGCTACTCTGAGAGTAAACTCGGCAGGGTTTTTATGCCATACAATTGCAAATAAGGTATGACAATTAGGTGAAAGAGAGAAAACTTTAGTTTGGGTATGATTTGTCTTGCATATAATGATTCCAATAAGAAAAAAAAAACTTTTCTCTAATACACTATTCATCCAAACCCATGACCTTTGGCTTGAAAAATAACATGAGTTTTTACAACGACCTTCCTGCCATTTGGTTTTGTGAAAAAGTGAGTACTGTTCTGGAAAAAAAAAAGATAGCTGTTAAGAGGATTGATAAAACTAGAAAAGTTTTTTCTTTTGTCTGTTGGCTTATATGAAAGGAGGTAGACCTTTTTCTTTTTTATTGTTGATGCTTAGGCCCAAAACATTTATATATATATATATATATATATATATAGGAGGAAAAGGAGTTGAGACCATAGCTATTAAACCCGGACTAGCCCGACAAGTCGACCCGGGACCCAGGGGCTGAACCAGTCTGGGTTTGTCAAAGGACCAGCCAGTGCAATGACGTGGCCAAACCCGGTCGACCTGTGACCTAGGCGAGACCCGGTGTTTTTTTTTCAAATATGGGATTTGAAACCCATCAGTATATATACTATATCTTCCCAAGAAAAAAAGTTATGTTTTTTCAATATGGAATAAAAAAATCTTTTGATTTAAATACTTCAAGTTGAAAAGATAACATAATATCTTTTTAATGTGAAATTTGAAACCCATTAGTATATATACTCTATGTTCCCAAGAAAAAAATTACCTTTTTTCAATGTGAGATTTGAAACCCATTAGTATATATACTTTATGTTAACAAGAAAAAAACTATGTTTTTTCAATGTGGGATAAAAAAACTTTTTTGATTTAAATACTTCAACTTAAAAGCTTAACATAATATCTTTTAATGTGGGATAAAAAACATTTTAAAATATTCTTTTAAAATTCATTATTTACAATATGTATAGCCTATATTTACATGGATTGTTTCTTAATTTTTTCATATAAAATATTAAAAATTTAATTTTTTTAATTTTTTCATGTTGATTCGGGTTGACCCGAGTTGACCTATGAAACCCGGAACCTAACCCCTTGGCCGGGTCAACCCCTGGGCTGGATTTAATAACTATGGTTGTGACGATGTAAGAGAAGGAGACATTATTTGATCCATATTTGATATCAGCATATGGAATGAATATTTTTATTTCTCTTGACAACAACAAGTCTTTACATATAATGAGAAAGGATGTGTAGGCTTTTATTTGTTTGTTAAATATGGATTATAGGCTGGCTATACCACTTGTTCGGGCCAATTATAATTCTTAAAAAAAGTTTGGTTTGTGGGTCGGGTTTTTAAACTCTGTTTGATTGGCCTTATTCCTTTTAGTAGGAATATCATCATTGCACTTTCAAGTATATTTTACCCTATCATGGTACCTTTTTTTAAAAAAAGGAAGAAAAGTAAAGAACAAGAAAATAAAAAATAGAGTATTTAAACTTGTTCTTTTTATAAAACAAATTACATGGCCAAGTTTCTTAAAGAACAAACTCAAAAAAATTATTTTTACATTTGCAAATGTTTTAATCATTACACGTTTTCTTAGTATTTCCATTAAAAAAAAAGGTCAAAAATAGTTTGCATGTTTTAGCATTTTTCTAAGAAAAATACAAAAATAAAAATACAAAAAATATTTTGCATATATTTTTGGACTTTGTAACAAGTTTTATAGTCCATTAGGACTTGACCAATATTAAAAGGTCTATTAAACCTATATATCTAAAATTCCAAAAACCTAACTTTGATTTTCAAAAACCAATTAAGAAAAATATTTTGTTATTAATTTTAATATTTGGGTATATGGACTCATAGTAAGTCAGTCAATACTTGGACATTAAGAGAAATAACCTCTCACTATAATTTTCTCAAAACAAAATGATGATGAAATTTTTTGTTAAGGGTAAAACTGAATTTTTTAAAATACTCTCTAAATAGGGGTATTTTCAATCCAATATTTTATAAGACCAGAGTTAGGAATATTTGATGTACCATACGACAAGTGAACCTATTTGAAGCACCTTTCCTATGATTTAAATTGAGTTTTATGGGCCTAACATAGACCCACTAGTACATCATAGATATTAGTTAAGTTATAATCTAAAATGACCATTTAAAAGTTATCAACTCACCAAACAACTAGGAGTGGCAAAAACTAATCAGACTCTTAGAACAAATTTTTGTTGAAATTTTGACCATGGTTTAAATCATCACAATAAATCCACATTCACCTAATAGATAAACCACCAGTAGTTTAAGCACAATAGACCATTAGCAATTAAGACAAAAACATCAATATAGTTTACCTTAGATAGGACACTTCAAGGGTGATAGTATCTTCCTTATAGTGTAATTAGTCCCTTACAATAGAATCTATGTTGACCAATTAGGGTTTTCTAGTAATCATAATATTACATGACAACTCCTTAAATAAGACATTTTCCATTAAAGAACAATGTGCCAGATGTTTATTCTTTTTCTTATTTTTCAAGGTCATCGTGATGTACGATGCAACAATCTCATAGGTCTATTTGGGTTAGTACATGTGCCTTTTGACACCAAAATAAGTTTGGTTTTAGTTGAGATATTTTTGTGTATGCAATGTTTTTTTTTTATGAAATCTATTTTTTTTTTTCCATAAGAAACATATAATTTTGAAGATGTTGATGCCGTTACAAAGAAGTTTAAGTAAAGTTTTTCATTCTTCTCATTGGTTTATAACCAAAATCACTTTTCTAAAAAAAACACATATTTGATTACCTAGAAGTCGATTTAGGTTCGTTTTACCTTTAGTGAAATTAGTTAAAGTAGAGTTTAAATCAACAATTAAGCTTTTAAGATCTCATTTTCTTTAACTAATTTCTCATTGGAAATAGATGAATTAGATACATCTTTAAAAGAATCTAATTGCCTTTTAAAACCAATATTCATAGTTAATAAAGACATCCATTTGATTTTTGCAAAAAATCAAAATCTTTTAAAATAGTATCGAATTTGCTTTGAAGCAAAATATTTTTCTTATGCACTTTCTTGTAATCATGATACAATTCTTCAAAACCATTTTGTAATTCATCAAAAGTAAATTAAAATTTAATTTATTTACCTCATCAATATCGATAGAGCTTTTGTCCATTAAACAAGCTTTTTCTTTAGTGATATCAATATCACTATCAAACATAGATTTCTATTTCTTTAAAGTCAGAGTCATCATCTGTTAAAAAAGTCACGCTATCATTCTTATCATCCCAATTAGTTACCTTTATTGTCTTTTTTTTTGTCAAACTTAACTTTATTTTGAAATTAGAGCAATCATACTTCATGTGACCCGGTTTCTTTGATTCATAACATATGATATTATCCATATTACTTGATTCTTCTTTATAACATTTTTCTCTTATAAAATTCCTTCAAATGCCAACCTTTTGCTTTTTTAAAAAATGTTGTGAATCTTTTAGCAATCATAGATATGTCATCATCATTATCTTCATTATTATATTTATATTTTCTTTTATGGTTAGTCACCGAATTTAACACTAAAGATTTATTTTTGGTTTCATTATCTTTAATCTTAAGCTCCTTGATTTTTCCTTCATGAGTGATTAATGAACCAATAACATCAAAGTCAAGAGTTATAAAATTTTTAATCTTTTAGCAATCATAGCTATGTCATTATCATCTTTATTATTATATCTATTTTTCCTTTATGGTTAGTCACCAACTTTAATGCTAAAGATTTCCTTTTGGTTTCATTATCTTTAATCTTATGCTCCTTGATTTTTCTTTCATGTGCGATTAATAAACCAATAACTCATCAAAGTCAACAGTTTTAAGATTATTAACCTCATCTTTAGTCGTGACTTTAGGTTCTTAATCTCTAGGTAAAGACCTCAAGATTTTACCAATCATTTCCTCATTTATGTTTTTTTTATCTAAGCTAATAACTTCACTAATGAAGATAATAAAACTAGAATGCATTTCATGTATACTTTTGTTGGGCTCCATCTTGAACAATTAATATTCTCTGGTGAGGCTAATCAATCTATAATCCTTAACTTGACTTGTTTCTTTAAGGGTGACTTCCATAAGTTTTCAAATTTCAAAGACTATTTTATAATTTTTAACCCTAGTGAACTCTACATGATTAAGTGTATAAAAGAAAGCAATCATGGCGTTAGCATTATAATCATATCTTTTCTTTTCTTTATCATCATATTCACTTATGGGTTTTAGATAAACTTCTCCGTCTAAACTTATCTTAGTAGGATGAGTAGAACCACTTTCAATAATATCCCACAACTCATTATCAATATATTCAAGAAAAATTTGCATCATAACTTTTCAATAAGCATAATTTTTCCCTTTAAAGTAGGAAATCCTAGTTTTTAATTGACTCTCTAGTGTCATGATCTTTTCTCCTAGGTTATTAAACTTTAAACAAGGAGTTCAAGCTCTTGAAGTATTCTTCCATTTGTTAGAAATGACTATATCACCAATTTTGGATGGAAAAAAGTTATTTACAAGAGCTTAAGTGTAAAACAAGTTAATCATTGAGTGTAAAACAAGTTAACTCTTTAGTGTAAAATATGTTTGTACAACTCTTCTAAATTACAAGTTTACCACTTATTTAAAAATGGATAAAAAAACTTTTTAGTGTTATAAAAAAAAATTACAAGAACTCATTTGATCCAGTTTATGCAATCCATTGAATATAATTTGAGTGATATTACCAAAATATATGATAATTATTTTTTTCACAAGGTATCTTTTACCATGTATTAATTTTGGTAATAAAACTATTTTTAATTGATACATTTGGCAACAAAAATGTTTTTAGGTAAAAATTATTTTTGTGATTTCAAATTAAATTATATAAAGAATTGATTACATTAAATTAAGCTTAAGTATCTTTAAGTGAAGTTTGTAACCAAGGAGTAGATATTGCTTAAATTTGATAGAGTTAAACTCTTACAACATTAAAACTTTTGACATACATATTAAATTCAATAATTGTGGTTATCATCAAAATCATTATTTCATAGACCTGTGGGCTAATAGTTCACATTTGAGTCCATGAGTTTGAGAGAGGAGAGAGAAAGTCGTTAAAAAACAGTGAATGAAAGAGAAAATGGTTGATTGCCTAGATTTCATTAACAAAAAATCAACTCCAATTAATGTTCGTCTCTTCTTTGACAATATACCATATTATTAGCATCATAAACAACTATAATTAATAACTTTGTTGTGTACATACCATAAAAGTAAGTGTCATCAATATTAATTGAAGGATGACAATGTTAAAACCCATCAATTGAAGCACTAAATGCCCAAAATATTCTTCAAAATGTTGCCTCATTACTATAAACCATTTTAAGGGACAATCATTTCATGATTTGAATCTTTGATGGCTAGTAGTGTTTTAAGCAAGTTTTGAAATAACTCTTCGTGTGTACTAAACAATTACTCAAATATTTTCTATTTAGCCATCCATGCCTTCTAATATGAGATGTCATGCCCATAATCCATCTCCATTTTAGCTTGAATTGTTGCAACACTCGTACTTATATCTATTTTCATAATTATCAACATCACCTTGGTAATGAGATTTTAGTTAATATGATGATGGCGTTGCAAAATAAATGGGTTTTGATATATGTGTGGCCCTTTCAGTTTTGAGATCTTCTAAGAATTAGACCTCTAGTGATATCCCCACGCATATACCATTTACTTATGGTTCTTGAATGCATTGCAACTAAACATAAATTTTAGTTGAACAATGGACCTTGTATTGTAATGAATTCTTGATATACCACTCTTAACTGCAATAATGTGTTCAAACTAGTCTCAAAATTTTTGTCCAACCTTCAATTCATCAATTGTTAAGCCCAAATGCTTATAACTACTAGCTTGATCATTACATATGTATTGGTTATGCATACACATAACCTGATATTCAAAAGTAGAAGGTGTCATGTATTTATTTATAGGCTCAACTAACTTAACATTCTCATCTTCCCTATCTTTCTTCTCTTTCTCAACTCTATTAATGTGAAACCCTAGAAATTTATAATTTAAATATGCGGATGTGTAAACTGTCATGTAAACATAAGACTGAAAGTGATATATAATGGAGGGGATGACCTCCATAAAATGAATTTTAGTTTAGAATTCATAAGGACAGAGAAACTAGTAACGTGTTTTGATGGATACAATAATGAGAAAAATGACAAAATATTTCTAAGAAATAAGTGA
>Ga0325414_1005053_pt1 | contig 13882 bp, 13 predicted proteins | sample PopdelMetagenome_8_FD_206183 | JGI IMG/M metagenome (GOLD analysis project Ga0325414, IMG submission 206183) | Populus deltoides microbial communities from Bellville, Georgia, United States - Leaf-PdKOR-R3 | ecosystem: Host-associated > Plants > Phyllosphere > Phylloplane/Leaf | place: USA...
CACCCTTGCCATCCTAGTTAGAAGAATTCCAATCCTAGTACGAAGAGCTCTGACCAACACCCAAGTTTATTCTGACTGTTGTCTTTCACAGAAGGATAGATCATAATTAATCATGTAGAATAATGCAATAAACAACCGGCACATAAACGAAATTAATGTTGTGCAATGAAATAATGATAATCATGTTCGGAAGCATGTGCTGTGCATGGTTAAATCTTCCCTCAACCTGATTTTAAACTAATGATCGGATCAAAAACTAGCTAAGTCAAATACGGTTCCTGTGTGTGTGGGTGTGTATTTCTACATTAATTTTGACCACACGGTGTGATCACCGATCAAAATAAAGTAAAAGCCAAACTCTTCTCATCATAGATTACGTTCTTAAAATTTTTTTTTTGGATTCGAAAAAACTCCATCCATAAGAAAGCATATTTTATGGGTTTAGATGAGTGAGTAAAATCCCAGCTGTTTTAGACTCTTATAAAAAATACTCGTCCTAACTCAAACTCGAGACCTGCTGTGCAGATCTCAAGCCCTTTATTATCACACTACATATCCTGAGGATTATATTCTTTAATATTAATCACCAAATCAAGCTAATCATCCTCTCTGTTGGCTAAAAAAACTCAGAGATAATATGCAAAGAGACAGGAATTAAGAGTTATCAAACTAAAAAATTAATTTAATTTATTTAGCTACTATTCATCTTAAACGAACAGGTTCTTCATTTATAGTTTCTAACATAGGCTTCCTTGATCTACAACTAGATAGCCTATACTTGTATTCTGGCACCGGAAACCCCCCAACTTCTTCCAGACTCAATCTTGCTGCTCCATTTTCACTTCCCTTTGGGCTTTCTGGAGCGTTCTGATCACCACCGGATTCCGGCAAGACCCTAGTTATATTATTTCCTCCAGATATTCTCCTAGCAGCAGAATTTGCAGCCATGAAGAAAACAGCCATGTCAGCAGCGGTGACAGTAGAAAAAACTCTTTTCATTGGAAACATAAGGTAAACGTTGCCAAATTCCAGCTCCTCATCAGCGCTAAGGGCAGAGAACCTCCTGCCAATGTGAAGAGATTGTGAGTTTGCTAGGAAGAAGTTTGGGCACTCTAACATGAGCTCTGCTGCTTTCACGGGCTCCCTGAACTGCCTAACTTCACCTGCTGGGAAAACAACCCTTGCAGCCTTGGAGCTCTTGATCAAAGGCGTTGCTAAAGTGCATGAAATATAGTTGCCCATATTGAGAAGAGGCGATCAAAGTAATACAAGATAGAGACCAGAGTGATTTCTTTTGGTTTGAGAGAAGAAATGAAATTGGTTAAGATTTCGTTGACGAAAAACTGTGAGGGAAATTGTGGGCTTTATAGGTACACAGGGAATAGAAGAGTCAATGGCAGGATTATTACTCTATAGAAAAAGAAAAAAGATTTAAGTATGCAAAGGCGTGGAAGTTGTGCTGTATTGTTTTGAAAGAAAGACGAATGCGAGGAAAAGATGCGAAGGTTCTAATGGTTCTCTACTCAGTCTTGGCTTGGCTGGTAATTGCGCGTGGGACCTAGCCTCCTAGATCCCTTCAAAATTGCAAGGATGTGCTTTTGTGACCATTTTTCATTAGCTACAAGGTCAGAATCTTGCATCTGAGATAGCAAAAACAATCTTTCGATATGGCATACTTTTTTTTTTTTAACAGCACGATTGATTTTATGTTTTAAAAATATTTTTTTAAAAAATTAAATATTTTTATTTTATTTTAAATTAATTTTTTTAAATATTTTTAGATTGTTTTAATTTTAAAATAAATTTTAAAAATAAAAAAAATATTATATTAATTAATTTTTAAATAAAAAATATTTTAAAAAACAACGATTACAACTATACCTAACAAACTCTAATTGTACATGTACAGTAAAGTAAGTTCGTTCATAACCTACATTTACATTAATGCACATTTGTTCTCCGTGAAAATAAAATAATCACAACTATATTTTTAAAAATAATCATCAATTTAATTGAAACTCCGTTACATTATATTATATTGACTTCAATCCCTAACTCCTGAACAACGTTAGGTGATTTTCCACTTCTATAGTTTTGTCGGGAAATAGTTGACGCTTAAAAGTGCCGTGCCAAGTGGATATTATAATTCAATTTTCGGACACCTACGCTATTCGCTTTTTACTGTGTTCAGCTTAATAAAAATTTGGAGGCAAAGACACAGCTACTGTTACTGTAGGTCTAGAGAACGGAAATTGAAGTGCATGCATTAAATCTTCACCGAATTTGGTTTTGAAATTTGGCACACTTGCAACAATTTGGCAGAGTTTTTTAAACCGGCTTGATAGCCTACCTGGTTTAAGATTAGGGTCTAGAGTTTTGTCTGGGTTATTGAATTTTAACTCGGTTATCTAAGTCAACTTTATTTTTTTAAAAAATCAAAATGATATCATTTTGGTTAAAAAAAATAGTCAATAAATTAGAACCAAGTTTTAGTCGGGTCTTGCTGAGTCAATCAGGTCAATTCACCAAGTTAGCCGAGTTTTTAACATTTTTTATTTTTTTAAACCTGATATAATTTCCGCTTTAAATAAATTAAATTTTAAATTAATCATCGGTTTCAAAACTATAAAATTTAATGGGGGAAGGCATTCATGTTAGAAATGGTGCCGAGCGATACAACCAATAATGACAAGGCGTGCTGTGCACTTTATATAAAAGTAATATGTCGTAGACAAAAATTAGACCCCCAAATGAATGGTTCGCCCTCTGTGGCTGGTTATCGCGAAGTCTGCAGTTAATCAACTTGAATCCTGTCTGGGAATATGCTGGGTTTTTTTAAATGTTTTTCGTTTAAAGCTATGGTCTAGACTTTCTTATCAAAACAGTTTTAACTTTTGTGGAAAAAAAAAATGTTGTTTTTTTCAATTTTTGTTTATATAGGTAGCCAATTAAATTATAACTGATCAGGTCACAGACCATTAATATTCGATGCGTATAGACAGCGACATCTTTGATTTTTTCTTTGAGAAAATCAACAATCTAGAACGTCACCTTGCGGTATTTGACGGCAGAATTTGTGAGTCCATTCCGAAGCATGGAATCAGAAACAATGATTCAAGGGAGATATAAAGAGCTGTACGATGATCACATAATCCACAGGCGAAATTTCTCAACACATCAAGTAATGCTTTCGTGTGCATCTTCATCAAAAAGATTTATTATTATTATTTTTTTTATGTTTTAAAAGGGGACACGTATCAAGGTGTGCTGGCTAGAGTCTTCAAATTGACTGGCCTGATTCTTGAGTTTTTCCCACCCCACAGTGCCTTGGAGATGAGCTTGTAAGTATGTTCGGTTGGATGAAAATAATCCCAGAACAAGAACGCATTAGGGTTTGGACAAACCTTGTAGCCTTCCCTGCCACATTGTAGCAATCCTCCAAGAGTTCCATCACCACAGCATGCATTAGTTACATCAGAGAAGCCTGTGCAATAAAATTAAAAATGAGTCATCACTATTATTTGATTATATATTTAATGTTTTTGTTATGGTTTTGAGAGCCAGCTGATGAATTACGATATTGTGCTGGAATAGCTCGAAATCTCTGTACAATATCATAAACAGCACCAAAGACACCTACTGCACCAGGGTATTTAATGGGCATATCATTGACCAAGCTCTCCAATCCCTTGTTATATTTCTTGACCATCAAATTCATCTTTCCAAAACATTTATCAACCGGTGCGCCTGGCAAGAGGGCCCTTGCTGGAATACACCCAACAGGGCCTAGTGAAAATAGAGCAATGCGGCGAGCACCAAGCTTGTAAATTTGGTCGATCAAATCCCCAACTTCAGTTAACATGGCTTGCACGAAGGCACCAGGATCAAGAGTTGGGCTGTCATAAGGGAGGAAATAGTTGAAAATGTCATTGGATCCTGATTCCACAAGGAACAAGGATTTTTGGACCAGGTCTTTGTCAATCTGATTTTGCTGCACCAGTGCTTGAAATTGTCGCAGCTGCTGCTGGATTGATATCACTCCCTGTCATCTTATAATCAAAATGTCACCACCATGTAGGATCAACTAGCACTTAAAGTGAATACTAAAAATATTTTTTAATAATTCTAAACTGTTTTCAAAAATATACCTTTGGAATTCAAAAGTGAAAAGACAAGAGCTAAATCACATAGTGTCACGTGTGTCAATTCCGAGTCATGCAACGTGTGGTCATATGCAGTTTTTCATGCGTCATTCGTTATTTTTGCTTCTTTTGTGTGCGCGCGCGCGCGCGTGTTAAGGTGATGAGGTCTTGAAACTATGACAGAATTCCCATGCTTCACGTTTGCGTCACAGCTAGAGTTCATTCTAAGCTATTTTCGCTGCTTTCAAGTTGTTTTGTATGCATAACTTCACACCAAAGGCATGTTCACCATCACTGCTGCCCTCGAATGGCAGCAGATAAGCTAGGCCGGTAAAATTTACCAGTAAAGATCACACAGGCCACTCAAATTGACCAGTTGAAGTTTTATATTAGAATTTCTTACCCAGTCCGGGTTTGTTGCCTGCAAAACACCGCTGCCAGCACTTGCAAAGTTGATGCCATTCGATGGATAGTCCTTCCTGCTTCCATTCACAACTGCAAGTTGTGCCTCGAGGAAGGGCTTTTGGAACTCGATCCCCAGAAATTGTGCTTCAATTTCGAGAAAATATATATTAATTGAAAAAATTATTTAAGCGAGAAGAAATAAATTGATACAAAATTATCAGTTAAAAAGCTATGCAGGGGTATGTGCTCAGCATTTTGCTGGCCTGGTTTGAATACTAAGACTCCATCTAAATATATCACCAGTTAATAGATGTTGTACTCTTTTAGAAGATACGGAATGAGGTGTTGGCTTCTATTGCTGCTACTGAGATCTGAAGAAAATAGCATTTAATTAAATACTCCTGTATTGTTGTTGTTGTTGTTGTTGTTATAACTGCTGCCTATTAATTATTATAATTATCATTATTATTTACAGAAAACTGCCTGTGGGGGAGGAGGAGAAGAAGAAGAAGAAGAAAGATTAATACATATAACTCACAAATGAAGTCAGCTACTGTTCTGCCATTAGTGAACCTCCCGGTGGGACGGTGAAAAAAACTTGATCCATAAGGTGGAAAATCGGCCTGAGCGGAGCAGTTCTTGTTGAAGTGATTGTTCCCAGCATCAAAGATGGAGTCTCCAAATATGAAAATTGCAGATACATTGGCGGAGGAGACTAACAAAGAACAAGATGAGAGGAGCAGAAGTATGAGAAATAGCTTCTCCATGTTGCTTGCTAGCTAGCTAGAAAGGAAGTGTTGATCTAGTATTAAAGGTGGCTGCTGCTGGGCGCTAGGACTGGAGAAAGCGAAGACAAAATTGATGGAACAGAAAACACGAGCACGGCGCATGATAGTTTTGTCATGGTTGCCTTTATGGATTGCTTTTTGTGGTTTTCATGATTCTTAACATCTTTGGTCCTGTTTTGGGGTGTGATCATGTTGCCCCAAGCTAACGTTTCTTGTTTTCTTGTCCAGTTTTTCTGGATTGTCTTTCCATGACAAGCATCTTAGCTGTTATTTTTCTAAGAGAATAAATTATATGTAATCATATGAGATAGGAAGTGTGCTGCTCTTATTTCAGTCTCAAAGGAACGCTCAACCTGTTTAATTTTGCATAAATTTAGCTGAGAAGGCTACCAAATTTGCTCGAATTGATCAAAATCATGCTTAGTATAAAATTTATAGAACAATATTGTTGATTGATCCTAACTCCTAATGTTTGGTTTAGAGATTTTTTTCACTTGCATTTATATCCTCTAACTTTCTTCTTCTTTTTTGGCGTTTCAGGAAAGGACCTTTATTAATTGTGCAATGGAGCAATTGGGTCGCCCAAAGCCAACCAGGTCAAACAACAAGTAGTCCACGTTGGATATAAGAGCAGGTCTTGAAGGATCCATCTCGGAACGTTTTGGAAGTGAGATCATCGATGAGCTGTTTGACCGCTACTTAGAGAAATTTGTTGAATCTTGCCTCTTCTCAGATCCTAGCTACCTGCCTATAGAAGACTCGTTTGTTCTTCCAAAGGGCGTCAACATTTGAATATTTTAATGGTAATATGTTGTTAAAATAGAAGAAAAATGCCTCCGCAGGTTATCTTTGGCAAGTATCTGTGGATTGTGTTATGGTGATATATATATATATATATATATATATATATATATATATATATAAGCTTCTGTTTATGAATCCAAAATAGATAATTTGTAAGAGTTGCTTTGAGTTAGTTGATTCAATAAAATAGTTGTTGAGTGAGTATACTGTGAGATATATGATCTTTATTTTCTGTAGCCTGCTGCGGAACCACTCGGTTAAAATGGTCTTTATCTAATACAGAATACGTGGATGTCCCGATGTTCAAACTTGATGGAAAAATTGATTTTGAGTCAAGATTGGGACACCGTCTTTCTTTGAATATCCATATGATGTGCTAGGAAAAACTAAGATAGCTTGAGTTACCTTAATACAAGACGAACAAAGGCGAGACGGAAAATAGAGAGACTGGAGTTGCAAGCGAAGTGAAGTTGAGTTTAACAATACTGCGAACCTCTAATGCAGTTAAGGTTAAAATGCCCAAGAACAGGAATATTGAACTAAACTGGCAGGTTTGGCCTCCTTGAGTATCTGTGGATTGTTTTTCTACTGTTTTCTGAATTTCTTAGCCTGCCATTTTCTTATCATAGCTGCGAGGGCAAGGCTGGGCAGGCGTCTGAAAATCAATCCACTGATTCCCCGGGAAGATGTATTAAGAACTCTTAGGTAAATGGATACGGGTATCAATGTCTGTTCTTAAGAGTGTGTTTGAGCCACGTTTCTAAATATTTTATATTTTTATATTTTTTGCTAAAACTATTTTTTTATATTTTTAGATCCTGATATCAAAAAATAACTTTTTAAAAATAAAAAAAACTTTATTTTAATATATTTCTAAACAAAAAACACTTTGAACCATCACCACTACCACAATCTCCACAATCTCAAACAATCATATGCATATTGCAGCCCAATAACCCACATATAGTTCGGTGTAAACATGAGTGTTTTTGTAGTGGCAACTCTAAACACCACATTAAAACTTCTGAGAAAGTGAGCTAACTTCTGTTATTGCACAAAGTTCCATATTAGGTATAGAACAAGGAGAAAGAATACAACAGGAAAGTCCCTTAAACTCGTCAAGACCCGCAAGGGGGCATTCCTGAATACACAAGAAACTAGAATTTTTGGAATTCACAGCTCAAATGTTTTAGTGGTTAAATCACAAACTAACATGTTGTGCGTGCTTATATAGATGTATCAGCATGCCATACGAAACAGGAATTCCAAATTAAATGGGAAAGAAAACAAATCCTAATAATCAAACTCCAAGTTACAATAATAACTGCTAAACAATAGAGGAAAGGCTAGTATGCACACTTAACATGTGAATGCTTGTTTAGACATTTGATTGTGTTGAATATCCGACCCCACCTTGTAATATTCAATCTATACTCTTGGTTGTGGAATATTGATGAAATGGCTTAGAAGCACGTTCCCACATCAGCCAACCCAAAAAACAGATCAAGTTCCCAAATTGCATAAAAGTAATGAAAAATGAATTTGTAAAATTACAAACAAATTAATGAAAACTTCTCTTTGTACTGCATCACCTCCATATTTTTAAGTTAACAAGCTATACATATGCATAACATGAACAAGAACTATGCAACGCACATACAGAGATTATTCAAAGCCAGTGGCTATTCACGATTGTTATGCCTTGGAACCAAATGCTGTGACTAAATCCAATCTATTCCACCAAGGATGAGATCAAGCAACAAATATAACACACAATAGATTATCAAATTATCAAGTCAAAAGAGAACTATTGTTTATAGTAGCCTTGGTGAGGAGGGTATGGACCTGGAATAGTGTAAGGAGGCCGAGGGAGAGATCCAGATTGTTGTCCATGGGCATTGTAATATGGGCCCCGCCACCCTGGATAGGCAGGCTGGCCATACTCCTGGCTTGTTGGTTGTTGAACCTGTGGGGGTGGGTAAGGAGCACCAGGAGCGGGGGGGATATGATAGGGAGGTGGTTGTTGTGGTGTTGTATAAGGGGATGGAGGGTGGGCATAAGCAGGCATTGTAGATTGCTCATGAGGCTGGTAGTACGATGTTTGGGAGTGAGGATGTGGAACATTTTGAGGATCCAATGGAGGCTGTGAACCGGATCTTGGAGTCTGATGGGGCTGGTTTACTGCAGGATAGCTGTACGAGCCTGTGTTCTTACGATCTTGAAAACTTAGTCCAGCCATTTGTCTTTGCACATCTTCAATCATTTCTCGACACTGGATATTTCTGGTCATCACAAAATCACTGCACTGCTGTTTGATATTGGAGATGGCGTCCTGTTTCAACCATTATGTTTATTATATCAGCCCTAGGCATGTAACCCAGCTAAACTATTTAAATATCCATAAAATATAATACATAGTGTCTGAGTACAAAGGAAAGGCATGGACACAAGGGTGTAAATTCAAAAGCATACAAGGAGAAAGGGGGAAAATTGCAGTAGGCACTTAAAAGAAGTGAGCATGTCTACTTGATCATAAGTTCAGGAGTTTACATCCCGAACAGCCCAGATATAAGCAGCAAGGAAGGGTTTACCTGAAGAGTAACATAAAACTTCAATCCCTCGTTGATGTTCTCCTTTATTTCTCGATACTTGGCTATGGCAGCCTGTATTTGCTTATAACACTTCTCACGAGATGCTGAGACAAATTTAGAGGGAGATTTGTGTCAAAAGAGCATGCATTTCATTTACACTAAGAATGTAAAGGTCAAGCCCAGTACTAGAAAAAGAACATGGTCTCTCAGTTCGAGATAAACTAGCCACCTTCAGAAAAAACATATCATCAGAACACCTAGGGATAGAAACTATTAGCAAGAAATTAAAATCTTTTTTTCTTTTTCTTAGAAGTCTAGAAATTTTTTTGTAACAATAGTTTGATAGAATATACAAGAAAGTTTTCTAGAATGATTGTGTTCCAATTTTCTACAGGAGCAAAATAAGCAGCATAGTGGAAATATAAACTCTGCAGTATTTAAACACAAAGGAAATCAACATGTGGATCGAATACATGTATAATAAGCATTCCCATTCAAGAAACCTGTTCAGGCAGTATTGAAACAACAGTTATACAAAAAAAAAAAAAAACACTACCTTTGTAATCTTCAAGATTGAAGACAGCAGAAAACTCTTCATTTTGAGCCTGTAAACAAGGATAATCTATAATTTTAGGAACCAAAATTTGCTTCATAACAGGCTAAGAATTCAGAAAACAGATTGACAAGTGAGTGCTGAATTGTTTTCAGCACATTGAAACCTAAGGTGCAAAAAAACATTACTGGTCAACTTCAGTAATAACTGAATGAATTTAGGAAAAACAAGTTTATTTATACATGCTGATTTAAACAGCATCCTATCATTGTGATTGTAGACTCTTTTTTATTGTCAATTTTGGGCTACAAAGGGGATGCAGCCATTGCCAGCTAATTTAGTCAACTCATTTGTTCAAATTAGCAGCAAAAATAAACAGTCTCAATACATATTGCCCCTCAAAATGCAATCTGTGTTAGCCACTGTTAGGTAAACATTTCAACAGCTTCAGTTACCAGCTTAAGCAACAAAGCTTGGGCGAAACCGGTCTAAGTAAATGATGCACATTCTTGTAGTTGTTGTAAGTTTTTTTAAGTAGGTAGGCTATACTCGTCTTAAGAACATCAAGAAAGATAAAAGCAGATATCCTGATCTCAAAGAGAGACCAGAAACTAGTTCCAAAAGAGTACCGAGTAAAAGAAATACACCTGAATTTGCAGCAGCAACTGTTCTTGCGCCTCAATATTTTGTGCAATGTCTTCACGGATGGGATCATATTTTGCTATCTCTTTCATGAAAAGATCTTCATAGGACCCAGTGGATGTCATCAGCTTTGGCAGGACATCATCCTGAAACCATACATGTAATATAGCCTAATAAACATGCTCACCAGAAGAAGAGAAAACAAAACACAAAGGGAAAAAAAGAAGAACAGAGTACAAGAGAGTGAGATTCGTGAATCCTCATGTGTCAAAATTATTCTGGGTTTCTCAGATTCTTCCAAAATATAAGAGTAACAAAGGACCAGAATCACTAGATATTTGATCTCACCTTCCGTTTCATCTCTTTGAGCATGTCCTCGAGACCAGCTCGTTGAGCCCCAAGAGTCTCCAATTGCCTCTGCATAGATGAGAAGACATATACACTCACAATTTTTTAGTTGAAAGTAATTCCTATTAAAATTACAAAAATGGAATTCATCAAGGACCTGGTTACAATATTCTTTAGCTTGCTTTGCCAATAATTCAGCCTAAAACTATCTTCTGCAATATGTTGCTCATATATTGAAGTTTTAACAGTCATTTATGTCTCTAGATTATGTCATATTTAAAATTTGTTTTAAATACAATGGCTAGGATTAAACATGCCAAAATACTAGGAAATTTTTGCTCCACTTGCCAATGACAATGATTAGGCAATTCCACAACCAACTGCCCTTCCTTCTATAGGATCAGGATTCCATTGTCAGCAACGACCTCAAAATTTGTCAAGGTCCTTCAACATTAAGACTAGTAGTTATGCATCCAAACAGGTAAAGGAATGTAAAGCTAACTCTAAGGAATTATAGATGTAAATTGTTTTATGCAATTATTCTTGCCAGCTTGTAAACTAGCCATGCCTAAAGAATCCCTTCTCCGTCAAAGCTTGATAATGTTGATGATGGCACAAAATAACATGTTCTTACAAAACCAGCTGTCAAGAGCATCCCAACAAAACTGAAATATATATCAGATTACTAAGACCTACTCAAGAAATGTCAAGGGAAACCAACCATAACATAAGCTATGGATGAGGAGTAAAAAAGAAAAACAACTAGAGAAAGAAGATGCAGCAACAGAAAAGCATTCAGTTCATTTTTCTACTTATTTTCATTGTTAGAGAGGCAGGGTTGAGTTGAGTTGAGTTCATCAGGGAAAAGGAAACGTCAACTCAACAATGCAACACCAAATTATTTTGAAAAACAAAAAGTTTAGAAAGAAGATACATACCAAGCTCTGCTTCAAGGCCCCCACTATAGCATCTTCATTAGCATCCAAAGACATTATTGGCCTAGCTAAAGTTGGAAGTGCAGATTCTATCTGATGAGAGCAAAACAGAAATAAGATTCCTCTACAGAATAGAGCATTTCTATTCTTCAAAGATCATGACCAAGTTTTTCAGCACAAGAAAAATCAAGAAAAGGTAACAAACAATGAATGCTTTTGATGCATATGGCTTTATTATTCAAATGATTGATTTCCCACCACACAAGTACATGAATGCAACCTAGGGTTTATTGATACCCAATAAGCCCTAGGTCATAGCAAGAGTAAAACTGATACATGTTAAAAAAAAATTATGTTACACAGGCAAATAACAGATGCAGTTCAAAAGACATACCGGTCGGCGATCAAGAATTGACATGAGTGCAGAATGATCCCTCACTGAGCGCTCAATTCTGGCATCGCTATCTGCAGCTTGCTTTAAGTTGGCTGCAAACCTATTTAATCTATCCTGCAAGTTCTTTGTCAAAGTGCTGGATTGGGGCCTAGTCCACCGTGTCCCAAATTGACTTCTAAATTGGGCATCTTCTGTTGCTTCCTTCTGCAAAAGTTCCTCGGTCTGAACCAGCAATTCATGGTTTACCCTCCTCAAATCCATAAGTTGCTGTAACTCAGCTTCAAGGCCAGCTGGGCCCCCGCTAATCTGCACTGCTTCCACATCTTCTTTAAGATCTGTTGGAAGCGTAAAGTTTCCTTCCAAAGAAAGAATTGAATCTGGCAGGTCCATTTCTTTGAGCCTCACTCGAGTTAGCTCACTCCCTTGTTGCAATTTTTCAGCTTGTGTCCTGATAATATCATCGACCATTTCAGTGTACCTTGAAAGAGCTTTTGCGCTGCTGTCTGGAACAAGACTAGCAAACATCTTTTCCTTGCTGGCATCAAGTACCTCGTTCATTGGCATGATCTTTACCATGGAAAATGCTGGGAGAGGGGGTAAGGAACTAGGGGAAGGAACCCTCATGAGGTAAACTCTATCATTTTCCTTGACAGCCCTGTCCAGATTGCGGTTGATATTAGCTTCCAGCTTGCTAATTGCATCCAGAATCTGTGCTGCAGCCCCCCTTGAACTTTTCTTCACCTCTGCTAATGTACTAGACCCACTCTTCAACCGTGCAATTTCTTCTGCAATTTCTTCTTTCTCATGAAGCTCCAAACTATACCGGTAACAGGCTTCCGCATAGAACAGAGCTGCTTTTAGTTGGACATGAGCAATCCAACCCTTGTCAAAATGATCTTTTAGAGACGCAACATTCAGTGCTGCTAAAGCTTCCTCGTAGTACAACCCAACCTACATCACAGCCATTATCAAAACAAATGCAAACAATCACCAAAAAAGACCCAGAATAACTAAAACACAAACTCACACCATTTAAAAGGAAAATACAATCAAAACACAAACTCACACCATTTAAAAGGAAAATACAATCAAACCACCAGAAATCCATATATGTTCTATTCCCAAATCAATGACATCCACATTTCCGGATAGAAACAGAGTACAGCATCCCGAGCCATGACAAATATAACAAATTCATCATCAATTCATTACAAATCAGCTAGATTTACAAACTTTTCAGTAATCACGAGTCCTCTTAAGTTTACCCTTAGAAACTTCCATGCGAATTCACCACGAGGACACTAAAAAAATCCAAAATTCTTAGCACTAAACAAGTCGATTACAAAAATTCATTTGCAGTGATCGCACATTTATTTGATCTAACCAATAATAAATAAAAACAAAATTAGACTGACCTGCCGAGAAATCTTGGCACAAACACCCGGCGTACTCCCTTTAGCAATAGTATTTTCAAAAACACACTCCTGCGCTTGTGCAAGCATCAACCTCTCCAACATCCCAACACACTCGACAGACAAATCAACCGTCGTACTCGTCCCCATGGACGCTTTCGTTGCCGCATTATCTCTCAAGAAAGCAAACGATCCAGCGGCAGCAATAAATGCATGAATCGCCTGTCTCCTCCCCTCCACCGTGGCCCGATCAAACGACAACCCCATCTGACTATAAACGGCACCCAAATTAAAAAGCACAGCAGCCTTCTCTAAATGAATATTCTGTTGCGACGCTTTCTGTTTTTGCTTAAACGCATCGTACCAGACAAACGTGACCGTATTGATGTGATCGCTGTCGGGGGAGATTGGGAATCGGGTTTCGATTAAACAGAGGGCTTTAAAGTATTTTTGGAGGAGGTCGCGGCGGGAAGTAGGGGACGGGTCGGGTTGGCGTTCAAGATCGGAACGGTACTGTTTGACGGTTTGGAGATCGTCTTCGAGGTTTTGAGCTTCGCGTTCGGAGTAGAACATGGAGATGTAGTTGCGGAGAGGACGGTAGAGGTCGAGGGAGGTTGTCTTTTTCTCGTGAATTGCTAGCATGATGTTAGTGGCCGTAGATGTGGATGAGGATTGGCCAGCCATGGTGGTGATGGAGCTGCAAATCTGGGGAATTTGTCTGTCCAGTCGAGGAAGGGTGTTTTGAGAGGCGAGTCTAATTCATTGACTGCTGATTTTGCTTCTTGTTTTCCTTCTTAGCAAAGTAAACTAATTACGTGGACCGTTTCATCGGATGTACACGTTTCTTTTTGTATTTTAAAATTATTTT
>Ga0325414_1005055_pt1 | contig 13880 bp, 4 predicted proteins | sample PopdelMetagenome_8_FD_206183 | JGI IMG/M metagenome (GOLD analysis project Ga0325414, IMG submission 206183) | Populus deltoides microbial communities from Bellville, Georgia, United States - Leaf-PdKOR-R3 | ecosystem: Host-associated > Plants > Phyllosphere > Phylloplane/Leaf | place: USA...
AAAAAAAAATGAAACGGCAAACTAATAGTAACTTTAACCCTAAACTAATCTCAAATACAAACCCTACATAATATCCTTACTTTAAACCATAATTCTGAATCAAAAAAACAAACTTTGAACATTAATCGCTAATCTAAAAAAGAAACACTAATCAATAACTTTAAAAACAAATATTAACTAAATATAATAAAATCTTTTGGTTTTTTGGGTTTTCTTTTATCTTTTTATTTTATTTTATTATTTAGTCTGGGGTTTTGATTGAATTTTATCTTGAAGGATTGAAATGATAATAAACCTCACACAAATTAAAAAGGGACAAAAAAACAAGATTTTATTACATTTAGTTAGGGCTTGTTTTTATGGTTATTCATTAGCATTTGATTTTAGGGTTAGTGATTAACGTTTGTTTTTTGAATTATAATTAATATATTATTTAGAATTTGTATTTGATACTAGTTTGGACTAAGAGTTAAGATTAATTTATGATTTAATTATTTTAATGAAAATTTTTATTTTTGTTAAAATTATTATTCTCAATTATATCTTTGTTAAAATTATTATTTCAATTACATCTATGTTAAAAAAGTAATATTTTTAAAATATTTTTTTATGGCTGGTGCTTTTTGTCATTAAAGCATCTCCAACGCATCAGTTAAAAGCATAGTTATTAAACCTGGCATAGTTATTAAACTTGGTTCGGGGGTTGACCCGGTCAAGATGTCGGGTCCCGGGTTTCATGAGTTAACTTGGGTCAACCTGAATCAACCCGGAAAAAATAAAAATAAAATTAAAGTTTAAATATTTTATAAGAAAAAATTCATGTAAATATAGGCTATACATAATGTAAATAATGAAGTTTAAAAGAATATTTTAAAAAGTTTTTTATCGCACATTAAAAAGATATTATGTTAAGTTTTTAAGTTAAGGTATTTAAACCAAAAAAGTTTTTCATCCCACATTAAAAAAACATAACTTTTTTCTTGGGAACATAAAGTATATATACTAATGGGTTTCAAAATTCACATTGAAAAAAGATAACTTTTTTCTTGGAAACATAAAATATATATACTAATGATGGGTTTCAAATCTCACAGTAAAGGATATTATGTTATCCTTTTAAATTGAAGTATTTAAACCAAAAGATTTTCTATCTCACATTGAAAAAAACATAACTTTTTTTCTTGGGAACATAGAGTATATATACTGATGGGTTTCATATTTCACATTTGAAAGAGAAAAAAAAACATCAGGTCTCGCTTGTGTCTCACCCGGGTCACGGGTTGACCTGTTAGGTCGACTGGGTTTGGCCGGGTCATTGCACCGACTAGTCTTTTGACAAATCCGGACCGGTCCAGATTTAATAACTATGGTTAAAAGGATAGCCAAAATGAAAAAACTGAACTTTTACCTTTTATTTTAGTTTTAACAATTCCAACACATAAGCTATATGAATAACTAAAATATGTATTCTTGTTTTGAAATGATATTTATACACTTCTATATAGAAAAGCTAAAAATAAATTAAAGGACATGTTTCCGTTGAAAGGATATGATTATATTATATAAAAAATAACTAAATTAGTTATATAATTATATTAAAATTTGTTTAATATAAAATATATTAAAATATAATTAACTATTTTAAATGACTTTTTAATTGTAATATACTGTCATAATCCAATTTTTGAATAAATAATAAAAATAAATTGATAAAAATATATTTGAGAATGGAGTTAAAACAACATAAATTCAAATTTTAGATATGAAATTATCAGATTTGAGAGTAAATTGATCAGAAATTGAAGAATTAATAAATGTGCGGACTTGATTAAATTTTAATTTAATTAATTAAATAAATTCAGGGATTTAATTGAAATTAATTCAAGAGGCAAAATTAAATTTATTGATTAAGGGGCCCAATTGATACATTTCAAAACATCAGAGACCAAACTACAATTTGTCATTTTCCATGCCAAATGACGCCGTTTTGGATCCTACTGTTCATCATCTGTCTGCTAAAGACCGGTTCAACAGGGGAAAATCCAGCAGATCATGGCCACTATACCCACGATGCGGCCATGATCTCTCGCCTCCACGATGCCCACCATTTCTGGAGGCAGGGACACCAGACCTTCTCTGGCTTTATAAAAGCCAGAGAAAGGCCTTAGAAAAGGGGACGAGCGGGAGAAGTAGGGGGGAGATCACGAACCGAAACAAAAAAAAAACAGAGGACGAGTTGAAGACGAATAACACAGGGGAAGGAAAAAAGAAAAAAAACAAAGAAACAGGGGGCAGGGGACGAAACAGGGGACACACAAACGAAGAAAAAAAAAACAGGGATTATACAGAGAAGGAGAGAAAGGCAGAGGAGCAACACAGAGACGAGTATTGGCTCTGCCATTGCCTTCGTCCTTACAGAAAAAGAAAGACCCATAATCATTCAAAACAAATTCACAGCAGGCTGGCCTCTTCATCTTCTTCTTAGTTCCAAAAGCTGCTGAGAAAGCAAAAGAAAACGCAGACAAGTTAACGCAGAAGGAAGACAAAGGGAAGCAGTAGGCAGCATTGCAACCATCTTCGCCGTCTCCAGAAGCAGGTATGCCCGTTCTTCATCCCCCTTTTACATTCTTTGAAATTCAAGTGGTGCAAGAACACTGTGCGAAGGTAATTTAATTGTCTTTTGCACTGTTCATGCACGCGTGAAGATGTTTTACGCGTGCATCCGGTTTTTGCCTAGCCGGGTCACTGACTTGGGCCAGTGACCGGGCCGGGCTGGCTGGGTCTAGCCTAACCCATATGGGCTTAGCTGGCCCAGCCCAAAAAAATAAAATAAAATATAAATATAAATATAAAACAAATGTGCATCCATAAAAAAAAAATATTTTATTGATTTATTTACTGACATCAAAATCAGTAATAAAAATATCAATTTAAATTTATTTTATTTTATTTTAGTTATGTAAAAAAATAAAAGAATATGCACATGCAAATAAATAAATAAATTTATTTTATTGGATTATTCACTGTCACCAGAGTCAGGAATAACAATACTAATTTAAATTTATTTTATTTTATTTTTAGCTACGTGGTGAAAGTATCCATAATTAAATATTCACTAACGCCAGAGTCAGGAATATTACAAGCAAACCATCGTAGGATAAATCAATAAACTTTTAGTAATTTAAGACAGAACCAGCAATGCAACCTGTCTTAGGCAGGACGTTTAAGGAATGATAATATCTTTCATTTTACGTAACCAGTCCCGTATAATATCAATTTAAGATAAAATCTCTACTGACCAATTAGAGTTTCTAATAACCATAATATTAGGTGACGACTCTTTAAATAAGATTATTCTCTATCAAAGAACAAGATGCTAAAAATTTATTCTTTTGAAAAATTTATTTTTAAAACAGTTGCGATATCCGAATGTGATAATATACATAAATAAAAAAAATTATATTTATATTATTCAAAAGGTTATTTTTATCAATTTACCTTACAGAGGAAAAGTAGCCGTGGAAGGATCCATTGATTGGTGATGGACATTATATCTGTACTATATGGTCTATCCTTTCTCACTAGTTAGTTTCTGAGAAGAGAAACAAAAAAGCAAAATATTTTTATTAAAATTATTATTCTTAATTACATCTATGTTAAAAAAAGTAATATTTTTAAAATATTTTTTTATGGCTGGTGCTTTTTGTCATTAGAGCATCTCCAACGCATCAGTTAAAAGCATAGTTATTAAACCTGGCATAGTTATTAAACTTGGTTCAAGAGGTCGGGTCTCGGGTTTCATGAGTTAACTTGGGTCAACCTGAATCAACCCGGAAAAAATAAAAATAAAATTAAAGTTTAAATATTTTATAAGAAAAAATCCATGTAAATATAGGCTATACATAATGTAAATAATGAAGTTTAAAAGAATATTTTAAAAAGTTTTTTATCCCACATTAAAAAGATATTATGTTAAGCTTTTAAGTTGAGGTATTTAAACCAAAAAAGTTTTTCATCCCACATTAAAAAAACATAACTTTTTTTTTTGGAACATAGAGTATATATACTAATGGGTTTCAAAACTCACATTGAAAAAAAATAACTTTTTTCTTGGAAACATAATTTATATATACTAATGATGGGTTTCAAATCTCACATTAAAGGATATTATATTATCCTTTTAAATTGAAGTATTTAAACCAAAAGATTTTCTATCTCACATTGAAAAAACATAACTTTTTTTCTTGGGAACATAGAGTATATATACTTATGGGTTTCATATTTCACATTTGAAAGATAAAAAAAAACATCTGGTCTTGCTTGTGTCTCACCCGGGTCACGGGTTGACCCGCTAGGTCGACTGGGTTTGGCCGGGTCATTGCACCGACTAGTCTTTTGACAAATCCAGACTCGTCCAACCCTCGGGACAACTGGGTTCCAGGTCGACCCGCCGGGCCGGTCCGGATTTAATAACTATGGTTAAAAGGATAGCCAAAATGAAAAAACTGAACTTTTACCTTTTATTTTAGTTTTAACAATTCCAACACATAAGCTATATGAATAACTAAAATATGTATTCTTGTTTTGAAATGATATTTATACACTTCTATATAGAAAAGCTAAAAATAAATTAAAGGACATGTTTCCGTCGAAAGGATATGATTATATTATATAAAAAATAACTAAATTAGTTATATAATTATATTAAAATTTGTTTAATATAAAATATATTAAAATATAATTAACTATTTTAAATGACTTTTTAATTGAAATATACTGTCATAATCCAATTTTTGAATAAATAATAAAAATAAATGGATAAAAATATATTTGAGAATGGGGTTAAAACAACATAAATTCGAATTTTAGATATGAAATTATCAGATTTGAGAGTAAATTGGTCAAAAATTGAAGAATTAATAAATGTGGAATTTTAATTAAAATTTGGATTAGTTTAATTAATGAAATAAGGAGAATTAATAAGTTTGCGGACTTGATTAAATTTTAATTTAATTAATTAAATAAATTCAAGGATTTAATTGAAATTAATTCAAGGGGCAAAATTAAATTTATTGATTAAGGGACCCAATTGATACATTTCAAAACATCAGAGACCAAACTACAATTTGTCATTTTCCATGCCAAATGACGCCGTTTTGGATCCTACTGTTCATCATCTGTCTGCTAAAGACCGGTTCAACAGGGGAAAATCCAGCAGATCATGGCCACTATACCCACGATGCGGCCATGATCTCTCGCCTCCACGATGCCCACCATTTCTGGAGGCAGGGACACCAGACCTTCTCTGGCTTTATAAAAGCCAGAGAAAGGCCTTAGAAAAGGGGACGAGCGGGAGAAGTAGGGGGGAGATCACGAACCGAAACAAAAAAAAAACAGAGGACGAGTTGAAGACGAATAACACAGGGGAAGGAAAAAAGAAAAAAAACAAAGAAACAGGGGGCAGGGGACGAAACAGGGGACACACAAACGAAGAAAAAAAAAACAGGGATTATACAGAGAAGGAGAGAAAGGCAGAGGAGCAACACAGAGACGAGTATTGGCTCTGCCATTGCCTTCGTCCTTACAGAAAAAGAAAGACCCATAATCATTCAAAACAAATTCACAGCAGGCTGGCCTCTTCATCTTCTTCTTAGTTCCAAAAGCTGCTGAGAAAGCAAAAGAAAACGCAGACAAGTTAACGCAGAAGGAAGACAAAGGGAAGCAGTAGGTAGCGTTGCAACCATCTTTGTCATCTCCAGAAGCAGGTACGCCCGTTCTTCATCCCCCTTTTACATTCTTTGAAATTCAAGTGGTGCAAGAACACTGTGCGAAGGTAATTTAATTGCCTTTGCACTGTTCATGCACGCGTGAAGATGTTTTAAGCGTGCATCCGGCTTTTGCCCAGCCGGGTCACCGGCTTGGGCTAGTGACCGGGCAGGGCTGGCTGGGTCTAGCCTAACCCACATGGGCTTAGCTGGCCCAGCCCAATAAAATAAAATATAAATATAAAACAAATGTGCATCCATAAAAAAAAATATATATTTTATTGATTTATTTACTGACACCAAAATCAGCAATAAAAATATCAATTTAAATTTATTTTATTTTATTTTAGTTATGTAAAAAAATAAAAGAATACGCACATGCAAATAAATAAATAAATTTATTTTATTGGATTATTCACTAGCACCAGAGTTAGGAATAACAATACTAATTTAAATTTATTTTATTTTATTTTTAGCTACGTGGTGAAAATATCCATAATTAAATATTCACTAACGTCAGAGTCAGGAATATTACAAGCAAACCATCGTAGGATAAATCAATAAACTTTTAGTAATTTAAGACAGAACCAGCAATGCAACCTGCCTCAGGCAGAACGTTTAAGGAATGATAATATCTTTCATTTTATATAACCAGTCTCGTATAATATCAATTTAAGATAAAATCTCTATTGACCAGTTAGGGTTTCTAATAACCATAATATTAGGTGACGGCTCCTTAAATAAGATCATTCTTTATCAAAGAACAGGATGCTAAAAATTTATTCTTTTGAAAAATTTATTTTTAAAACAGTTGCGATATCGAATGTGATAATATACATAAATAAAAAAAATTATATTTATATTATTCAAAAGGTTATTTTTATCAATTTACCTCTAATCTTACGGAGGAAAAGTAGCCGTGGAAGGATCCATTGATTGGTGATGGACATTATAACTGTACTATATGGTCTATCCTTTCTCACTAGTTAGTTTCTGAGAAGAGAAACAAAAAAGCAAAATATTTTTATTAAAATTATTATTCTTAATTACATCTATGTTAAAAAAAGTAATATTTTTAAAATATTTTTTTTATAGCTAGTGTTTTTTGCCATTAAAGTATTTCCAACACAGCAGCTAAAAGGGTAATTAAAATAAAAAAATTATATTTTTACCTTTTATTTGTAGTTTTAACAATTTTAACGGTTAAATTATATGAATAACTAAAATATATATTTTTGTTTTGAAATGCTATTTCTACACTTCTATATAGAAAAATTAAAGGTAAATAAAATGATATGTATCCGTGATATGATTATATTATATAAAAATAATTAAAATAATTATATAATTATATTAAAATTAATTTAACGTAAAATTTATTAAAAAAAACTCTTCTAAATAGTTTTTCATTGCAACGTATATAAACAAAAAAAAAATTATATTTATACTATTCAAATTTATTTATTTTTTTGTTAATTTACCTCTTTAATCTTACAGAGGAAAAGTAGCCGTGGAAGGATCCATTGATTGGTGATGGTCAGTATAACTGTACTACATGATCTTATCCTTTTTCACTAGTTAGTTTCTGAGAAGAGAAACAAAAAAATCTCATAAAAATCCCTTTAGTCGATGAGATGTAATCCTTGCGAAGAAGAAGGTGAGTTTACAGTTCCAGGGTAGGAAACACAAGATTGACAGCAAGGGAGAGAGTTGCTGCAACTCTTTATTGTGCACAGCGAGACCTCTTCATCTATCATCTAAAGTTTGCATGATCAATGCCTCAAAGATGGAAATTAATGACACTGTAATTTGTTAGATCTTTTTGGAGCCTGTCCCGTCCACCTCCTCCGCCTCAAAGATGGAAATAACACTGTAATTTGTTTGATCTTTCTGGAGCCTGTCCCGTCAACGTCCTCCCAGTCAAGGACACACTCGCCGGCATCTCTGCACTGTTTCTCTGTCGAAAGTACTCTGTTCCATAACCTCCCGCCCTCTCTTCCATAATTCAGAACTCTTTAACAACCACTGCAATGGCTTAAAAACACCCTCCCCAAGAAACCAACCTCTCTGTCTCTTTGCTACCATAAAACCCACCACCCAAAACTAAAAATCCAAGCCACCTCAACTCTTTTCCTGTAGTTTCCTCCGCCAATGAATGCACATAAACTAATCTTAGTCCCACCACTCCTAACCCACCTTTTCTTCCTCTACCTCCCACCACAACAAGCACCACCACCACTTCCTCCCCTGCAACATTCTAACCTGCCCCACCAAAAATCCCCTCAAGCTGAATCCTCTTCTTCCTCTTCCTCCTCCACTACAACCTCTCAAAGCTTCACCCAAGGTAGATTCCCTCTCTCAAACTCCCCACCCCATACCAACCGAAACGTCCTAAACCTGACCTGAATCAACGCTCCACCTTCTAACAACAATTGTCACCACTAGTGCAGTCCACCAACCTCCACGAACTCCTCCACATGGCTGAGCTGCAACTTACCAAAGGCTTGGAATCCGAGCAACTTTCTGCTCTATATTTTCTCGAACATTCACTCGTATCCGACGCGCCATCACACCAGGTTTGCTCAGTACCCGAATTAATACGCGGGTGGTGGCAAATTTGAAAAACAAAGGAGGGGCAAACCCGGCAACCAAAATCTTATTAGCCCTTTGCTTGTCGGAGGAGGCAGTGGTAGAGGTGGCGATGGAGCTCAATGGATTTCCAGCGGAGCGGGCATTAGCGGCGTTGGAGCTGACATTACCGTAGAGAAAAAATGAGCTCCTGAAACTCCTGCACGGAAATAATATTTCAAATTTATTATTACTTAGGAGCACATAAACATGTAACTATGTAAGGGCAACCTCTTTACGCAGCAGATAGAGTTTTTAAATATTATTATGGATGCGTTTTTTAATTGAGAAATTAAAAGTTATTGCACAGGTTTATTATTAGTTTTTTCCCTATGTGACGCGGCATGATAGTTTTTCAAAATAAACTTTTATTTAGTTTTGTTCTAATTAACATAGATATTTGCAAGAAAAATAACAATTTAAATTCTCAAAAGAAAATATATTTTATTAGATGAATTTTCATTTTCTTATTAATGTATTTTAATTTTAATAAAAATATATATGTTCTTTTATTAGTAGCATATTTTTTAATAAAAAACTAAAAATCATTTAAAAAATATTTATAAAAATCTCAATTATATGAATTCAAGAGGGCCGGGAAAAAAATCTTTTCAATTAAAACTCCCCTTCCTTTTTCATTTATTTTTTTATATATAAAAACATGTTTATAAGAATAATTACTTCTTAAATATAAGCTTATCACAATATGAAAAGCAAGGTTTAATAAAAAAAATAGAAAAAAATCATAACTCAATAATTTATACATAATAAAAGAAAAAAACTAAAAATAAAAAAATATTATGTAAAATATTTACAATAAAAATAATAAAATAAATATTTTATTCTCATTTAATATTCGCATGCAAATATTTGTTTTATAAATCTTTCATGTTAGATTCATATATAACAATTCACAAAGTAATTATTAATACTATGATAAAACGAAAACACTAATCTTATTTGAAAACAATGAAAATTTGAATAATATTTAATTTTAATTATTTTTATTTATAACGAATTTGATTCAAAATAAAAAAAATTGTTAACAAAATTGAAGGCTAATATAACAAGAAACCAGGTGCTGGGCTTTAGAGGATTGGCCCACATGCTTGATTAAAAAAATATAAATTTAAGGTCGTGCTAATTTTTAAAAAGCTATTTTTAAAATTTTTATATGTTTGTTTGCCATTAAAAAAGTTGGTTAACGAAAAACACTTTTTAGTCAAAGAAAAATTTAGCTTGGTTTCCAGTAAAGTGTTTTCCTTTTATTTTGGGTGAAAAACAATTTTCGGAAGTTGTGAAAAATTTAAAAATATCATATTATTTGCTGATTATATTAAATTTGGTCCTCAAACTTTTGATTGCCATATATATTTTGTTTTGAATATTTGTTTTTCAATTTCATCCCTTAGAATTTAATTTTTATATTAATTTTGATCCTTAATTTTATAATTGTCATTTGCTTTTTCCTTAACATTTTTTAATTGAAATTTTTTATCTATCAAATTTGATCCTTATTCTTTTGATTGTTACTTATTTTATTTAAAATAATTTACGAAATTATTATTATTTTAATTTCTTCATCTTTTAATTTTTTTATTTTTTAGATTTGATCTCTATTATTTTGATTATTATTTATTTTATTTGAGATAATTTATGAAATTATATTTTTTTTTCAATTTCATTCTCATTCAACCTTTTAATTTGTAAGATTTGTTCCTCGTTATTTTAATAAACTTGAAAAAAAATAAAACATTAATAAGTTATTTTCTAACTCATTTTTCATGACATAAGCAAACATTGAAAAGTGTTTTTCAATTTATTTTTCATTACACTACCAAACATCGGAAAATAATTCATTTTTCCAGAATTTATTTAAAAAAAAACTATTTTTCAGCAAACAAACGGGGCCTGAGGGTGTTCAGAAGTGTGATAGTAGTTACTTTCTAAAGTGTTTTTTCATTCCAAAACATGTTAAAATAATATATTTTTATTTTTTAAAAATTATTTTTAACATCAACATATCAAAATGATATGAAAACATCAAAAACATATTATTTTAAAATAAAAATAAAAAATAAAAATTTTTCAAAATTTTTTTGAAAAACTTTCTAGTTGCAGTGACAAACACTAGCTAATGTGCATCTGCATATGCAATTTCAAGCTTGCATGTTTGGCTCTTCTTTTAAAGTAATAAATGTTAAATTCTAAACTTGTTTTTTTATTAATATGTGTTATATTAATATAATTCTTGAATAAATTTATATTTATGATAATAATAAACTTATAATTAAAAGAATTAATATAACATAAATCAATATTTTTTTTTTTGTTAAACCTCTCTTTTATGTTTTATTTACGCTCAACCTTTAGCTTACCATGAAAACACCATTAATAATATCATCGATCATTGCAATTAGTGTCGTTGTTTATTCCATAATTAACATCATAATCATCATTAAAATAAATATTATAAAATATCAATCTATTTCTATCTCATCATCATAAATAAGATTATAAAAAACAATGTCCTTTTCTACCTTAATATCTAGCTAGTCCGCTTGAGTCTTTCGAAGGTTTAATGGCAAGAGGCCTCTAGTTGGTGCGAAAACCTGTAAATCATCTTTGATCCTTAAAAACCATGATGAGTGCACAATGATAACTTTTCTCGGATCGAATTGTGAAAATATTTTTTCTTTGAAGAATTTAAAGTTCGAATATACCCAAAAGAAAGGAAGTGATCCTTCATCTTCCTATCATCTTCTCTTATTCATAGATCTTGGTTTTCCCTGTCTTTCACGAACTTGTTTCAACTACTCCCACTGTGTATAGCTAACCAACCCAGATGGAATTCTTTCTTGGACAATATTAATGACGTATTTCTCGTATTGATTTACTTTTTTTTTTTATGAAATCAAGAATAAATATATAATAATAAGAGAAAACCTGATCAGCCTAATTACAAGAAGAAAATGCAAGAAAATATAAAACCCTATTAATAAAGCAAGCAATACAAAATCATACAAAATCAAAACTTAAACAGACTAAATTAAAATGTATTCGTAATTTCTATATAAATCAATACCGGTATATCAAATTCTATACAAAATACGAAATGCATTCATAATTTATATTGATTTACCATATTCAAAAATTTTAATAATTTGGTTCAATGTTTAAACTCAAAAATGAAAAAATAAAAAGTACATCTCCTCAACTATCAAATAATTTATTTGATATTGATCAATTGGGGAAAAAGAATGAAAGTCAACAAAGAAAAAAGAAAAGGAACAGCTAATTATGGACGCTGGACTAATTAATTAATTATCATTAAACTGATGATGATATGATATGGATCCAAATATCAAGCAACGTGCAAAGATATGGAAATCATAAAAATTCGTTGGATTAATATTTAGCATATAAAAAACGAAAGCGTATCCCAATGAATGATACCTACATTAGTTTAATGATTACAAGCGGTTTAGTGAAGTATTAGTTTGGATAATTACGGGGGACTAAATTTGTTTATATATATATATATATATATATATATATATATATATATATATATATATATATATATATATATATATATAAAATGTTTAAGTTGCAGATAATTTTTTAATTAGCATTGCTATTAAATTAATTTAAAATTACAATCAGTTTTAAACTTTTTGTTTAATCGAGAAAAAAGGTTCTTTACAAAATAAAAAGTTGATATGTATGTTCATTAAAATTAATCAAGAATTATATATGTCAATAACCAACTTGTTGATTTAAATCAAAGATTAAATCATAAATCTAAGATAAAGATAAATATTAAGATATCTCTGAGGATATATTGTGTGTAGCTATTCAAATTTTTTTATTTAATTATAGAAAAATAGTTTTTTTGGTTAAAAATATAAACAATTTCAAATAAGTATAAAACATATATTTCACAAGTCTGAAATCATTTTTCTTATTAACATATCTCTTATTTATATTAATGAAAACATGTTTTAAACTTGAATCATTATTTTATTAAAAAAAAAGACTTCATGATTGTTAAAGCAAGTTAAAAAGAATATAAAAATAGTATGTGATTGAAATCTAATAAAATCGTAAATGTAATAAATTTATTTTTATTTAAATAAAATAAATGAATTTAATCAAATTTTCATGAGCAATTATTATTATTCTATTTTTTTATTTATTATTATCATCACACACATAATAATTGAGAAATAGTTAAAATTAAAATTTATTATAATATTATTTAAGAACCATGTCAGAATTTAAATTTAAGAGTAAGTGAATTAACATGTTAATTTCTTCTTTATTGCAAAAAAAAAAGGCTAAGCCCAATGCGTGCCCCTAAAAAAAAGCTAGGCACACATATTAACAATTTAAGGGTAAAATGGTAATTTTATTATAATAATCCACAGTAAAATGTGAATATGTGCACAGTAAAACACTGAGTCATTTTAACTTTTGTTATAATAACATGGAGTGTGTTTGATCTGTTAAATCATATTTATTTTTAATATTATAGTCATTGATTATTTGAGTAGGATTTGAAACTCTTTTCAAATCTCATTCCACCGTGAGTAAGGATTTCACAATCAATACTATCTAAGAACATGCGAAATATTTTTCTAATTCACCTAGGGTAAAGAATCATCTCTTAATCATTCAAATATTTTCATATAGTTCATGTTATACCCAATATTTGATCATTTGTTACTTTTATTAGGACAACGTGTAGTCAGGATGAAAGCATAACATTCACTACATAAAATAATTTAGTGATTTCAAGTTTAAGGATCACTTACATAACTATCATATGAGTCTTTTTATAGACACAAGTGATCTCTTCACAAAATACTCATGTTGATTAGTTCGGTGTACATGTCTTCAAACAAGCATCAACATATATATTTCATGATATGAGAAAATATGCTTCATTTTATAAAGGAATGCACATAATATATATATATATATCTTAACAACTCTAATTAATATATGGTTTAATAGAACATCGATCAGGAATATTTATGAACAATACTTTAATACAATAGGATTCTTATACTTATAACGACTTTATAATTTCTTTAGAAAATATTTTTATTCTAAAAACTTTATTTTTACTATAAATTTATTAATCAGATATTAGATTCATTAATCAGATATAAATAAATATTAAAAATAAAAAAAAACATTTATTAATAATAAATATATTTTGCATGAATAAAGACAGTGCCACGTATAATCATTCGATTGACTACATGACATATTCACTAACAAAAACTTTTCTTATCGAGTGAAATATTTTAACACTAAATTTAACTATTTTAGTTGTCAAAATTATAATAATCTACTTTCTCTTTTTATTGTTATTTTTTTTTATGGCAAGGCTCATACTCTCATCCAAAAAAATTGCCAAGAATTTAAGACCAGACTTGATTTTTTGCTGTGCTGAACATCTCAATACTTTGTCTTTTG
>Ga0325414_1005057_pt1 | contig 13877 bp, 15 predicted proteins | sample PopdelMetagenome_8_FD_206183 | JGI IMG/M metagenome (GOLD analysis project Ga0325414, IMG submission 206183) | Populus deltoides microbial communities from Bellville, Georgia, United States - Leaf-PdKOR-R3 | ecosystem: Host-associated > Plants > Phyllosphere > Phylloplane/Leaf | place: USA...
TGTGTGTGTGTGTGTGTGTGTGTGTGTGTTTTAGAGGGTACATCAGGTGCTGGGCTACTTTCCATCTCTTACATTTGTCATTCGTAATATGAACAAAACAGATTTGTAAGGTCAATCAAGGTTAAGTCTGCATTGGCTAGCTCATTGCTTGAAGTTGTGTGATTTGTATATCGAAATTCTGGTTGTTAGGACTACAGGCCTGTATTTGAGCAAGGCTCGACAATTCTGACTTCGTTTGCAGCCCATATTATTGATTGCATTTTTCTTCGGTGAACCCTCTTTCCGAGATGGGTTTTTTTAACATGGAAACTAGATGGACAGCTCTGGCCTAATAAACAATCCTAATGTATCCCTTCAACAGGTACAGTAGTTCCATTACTCTGCGGAGAGCCCACGCCAGGAGCAAGATAGGTGAAACTGGCAAGTGGTGCTTTGGTGATCGGAGTTAAATTTTGGTGGTAAATTTCACATGGGTTCTCTGTCTCAAACCTAGCATGAAAAAATAATAAAAAATATGTTTGCATTTAGCAATTAAGCGCTTGAATTTGATTTCAGTGTCCGAGAGAACTTCTAAGATGGCTGATAGCCCTTGCTAGCTTGCTATAACTGCATGCATGCAATATTATCATGGGAGCCCATTTGTATTCTTTTTTAGTATGATATGCCAGTTCATCTACATTTGCTACTGCAGATATATCAGTTAGAATAATTGACTTAGCTGGATACAACTAAAACATTAACTAGGACTCTTAGCTTCTGCAGATTATTTGATATCGAAGCTGTGCTCCTTCCAGCTTCGATCTTTCAATTATCAAATTTATCCCTCTCATTTTCCACCCCTAGTTTGTCTGTGTTACTAGGGAATGACTTGAACGTGTACAGTGGCTAACCTCCATCTCCCCCACTCCATTTGCAATCTTGGAAGAAACTTCAAACATAAGCCCTCAACCTTTCAAGTGGTGCCATTACAACCCTAATTAAAAGGTAGGACTTGTGGACTTTATGTCTCCTTTTCCAATGCAAGGATATTGCAAGTGGCATAGTGATATTGTGGGATGAGTCCATTGCGGTGTAAGTACTCCGTGATAATGTCTGAGATACAACTCTTCCAGATATGGAGGAGGGGAAAGTCTATCCAGCTTCTGGAAAGTCTCTTCGTGAACATATCCTTCAGTGTTGATAGACGAAACCTTAAGTTGCTTCGGATGTGATTGGACTGTTAGTTCCTCTTCATTTATATTTACTTTTAGTACCCTAAGCTGTAAGCCTCTGTTAAGGAGTGCCACGCTAAAATTCATTTTTAATATTATGGAAGTGTTTTAATTGTCTTGGGATAAGTGATGGAATTTGCATAAAAAAATTGAGTATGATAGATTTGGTCATGTATTGACAGAAGAGCCTTCGACAGCAAGACTGCAAAGCAGAGTAGGTGCCAGAACATTATACACAACAAGCAGGTATCTAATACCTATATTTTTGTAAATTTTCCATCCATAGAATTGTTAGTTATGTTTTTTTATGTTCCTGAATTAGTTTGAAAATTTGTTAATCTACCGAAAAGAAAAGGATAAAAGAGAAGAAGAAAATAGATAGAGTAATCTGATTAATTGCTTCGGACATGAAAGTTAAGGATGTTCATAGGATCTTGACATCCACAATTTTGAACGATAAGTTTCAATACCGCAAAGAAATGATTAGCTATCCCAGGATTTGTAAGGTAAATGATATAATAGGATATATTGATATTGATATTGATATATATTTATTTAATTAGTTGATTTTGATTAAAAAAAAACTAACAATACTAATAAAATTTATTAATATCAACAAAATTTTTCAATAAAAAAAATAATGAATTTGATTAGTTTTCCTGAAAAATAGAAAAAGTTTGAATACCTTCGTATCAGCATAACTATTCTTGTTTTGATTAGCTATCAAGAAAAAATGGTAGCTAATAATATCATAAACTAATGTCGTTATTCTTTTAATTAATCATTTTATGAGGAATGATTAATGATATTAATTTGAAATTAATATCTACATATTCTTTAAAGTTTTGATTAGTTATCAAGGAAAAATGATAGTTAATAACAACAATAAGATCATGTGTATTTTCATAATTAACAATTTTACAAGAAATGATTAATGACATCAATTTGAAAATTAATATGGGCATCAAAGGAAATTACTGCAGGCATGAAAAATTAATAGATTGAGGATGATAATCTAAGAAGTTATTTAGAATGAATGTATAATAAGGAATGTTTTGTCTGCACTTCTAGTGTTACTTGACTCTTTCATCATAATCTGTGTGCTGCACAACGTCATCTAGGCATCTGCTGATTAGTTCTGACAGATAATCAAAGGCCAGTTCCATTGTGGTTGCTGCATTTCTGCCCTCGTTGAAACCCTCGCCAATCCACCAATGAACTAATTGCTCAGCGCCTGTCTCAGAATCCTCCGGGTACAGCGAAAAGCACAACAGACATTGCTTCAGACAAATGGGGAAGCACATCATAGCTCAGATGTAAAGAAGCCATGACTGAATTTTCGCTTTCTTTCGATTTCGTTTTATTTTTCCTCACCTATTCGAAATCAGAATGCTGTTTTGCTTCCTCATTTGATGAAAAGCAATTTTGCTGAACGATGCCAAACTTTCTTCTTCATTGAGAATTCTCGGCTGATGAATCCGTGCTTTCTCAACTCCCATTTCTGTTTCGACACTTTCTATTTGTGTAGTGACTATTATGCAAATACTCCATCCCTCCCTCTTTGGTGGACCCGCAAACGTTCTGTCTCACCAGCCTTCAGCACTGCAAACATGTCCATTACAGCCAGGCAGTTCTTATTCTCAAGCAGTCGCTTAATCTTTGGCAGCGTTTGAGCCATATCCAGACCATTGATATACTGACCCAATTGTTTCAACATTGTCTTCATGATCTCTTCCTCACTGACAATTTGAGATAATGAGACCCAAACCCTCTTCACAAAGCGATCAACTAATTGTTTACTGTTAAAAATCTTCTGTGATATGGTGGTTTTTCCTAAAACCCCTATCCCAACAATCCCAACTTGGAGCAATATCCTCTTTTCAGGAAGAATCCAGCCTATTATCTTTTTGTATCATCTATCAAAGTATCAAACCATGGCAGGTTCAAGATCAATTCACGTGAATGCTGCTGCAGTCATCATGAATGCTTGCTGTTCAATTGTCTTGAAATAAGCTTTCAAGATCTTTTGCGTCTTCTTAATGCCGTCGTTGATATCTTTCAACCTCTTTCCTGTCTGATACTGGAAAATCAATTCACGTGGGGTGAAGTTGCCGGAGTACTGAAAACTATTGGAGATACTGCAGAAGACATCCGCAGATATTGACGAAGAAGATACTGCAGATATTCTAGCATTATACCATTGCCTAATATAATTTATTTGTTACCTAGTTTAGATATGGTTGTATTCTTTACTATTAGTATATAATCTTAGCAAGATTCATGGGAGATATTATATGCAAGATTGTCTTTCCTTGCCAAATAATTTCTCTGCTATATATACATGTATACAACAGAAGAACAGAGTAAGAATGATGTTTCCGCCAATCACTGTCTCAAAATTCTTTGTGATATCATAGTAGGTTCTCTGAATTTTTAAACTATAGGAAGATTCAGTTGTGCTAGCATGAAAGATCACTTGAAGGATGCCATTAACGTTAGCTCAAAGATCTCTACACTAGCAAATTACTTAGATGATACAAACACGTCCCAAAGATTGTGCTCTCTATTATTGAATGAATTCAATTATCTTCTTTGGTCAAGGGCTATCGCTATTGTCCTTGGTGGAAGATTTAAGTTGGGATTTATAAATAGTTTTACCATTTCTCCTGAAGTGAATGACCCGAAATATGAAGCATGGATGTCCAAAAACCAACTGGTTATGTCCTGGATTCTCAACTCCATAGAAAGGAACCTTGCTAAGATTTTTAGTTTCTCATAATCATCATTGGACCTTTAGGATGTTATTCGTGATATCTATGGAAATCAAAATAACTCTGTCAGGATTTTCCAGATTCATCGTGAAGTTTCCAACCTTCACCAAGAAGGAAAACCTTTTTGTTCAGCTAATAGGAAGCTTTAAAAGCTTATGGAATGAATTGGAAATGTATCACTCTCACACTACAGACGCTGCCATACTACGAAAAGGAATCGAGGAGGATATAATTTTTCAACTATTGGCAAGTCTTAGTCTAGATTTTGATGACCTGCGAAGCCACATTCTGATGAATCCAAAAATGCCATCCTTAAAGTCAGTATGCGCCACCATTCAACGTGAAGAAATATGCAGAAAGGTAATGACTCATGAAGTTGGAGTATCTGATACTCATGCTTATTAGACCAAATTGATATCGTAAGATATGAACTCTGGAATCTTTGATCATGGTCAGTCTCATGGTTAATACAAATCACTATTTGATAATAAATCTTACAAAAGGAAATGAACTAATTTGAAGTGCCTACACTGCCATAATCTTGGTCATCATATGAATCGTTGTTGGCTTCCGCATCCTGAAATTAAGCCTAAATTTGTAAAGGATTAGAGGAGACAACCAAGACGTGTAAGTAATCATAAGCTATAGCTTGCACATAACCATGCATATTTCACCGAGACCTTCTTCGCCAATCTTGCAACCCTAATATCTGATTTTGCAAATTATTTGCAAGTCAAGCAAGGCCAAGGAAAGTCACATGATCAACCAACCAGTCAAGACCAGAAGCACTCAACTGCCTTTTTCCGTCATTTTGCTGATTTTCTAGCAGAAAAAGACCTAAAAAATAGCTAAGGTAAACTGATTGCTTTCATGACTGCATCAAAACTTGTAAATTTGCATGATCTTTGGATAATTGATTCTGGTGCCACTAATCACATGTCAAACAAATTAAATATCATTCATGATTTTAAGTCATTCGTCCATCCCACCTTTGTGTCTGTTGCTAATAGGAAAAATGCTTATGTCAAGGGGAATAGAAAGATCAACCTACTCTGTTGTAACCCAATTTTGGATTCACCAATATTTTCTTGAATGTTATTTTATTTCTATTATTATTCATAAAAATCCAAAAAAATTAAGAAAAAGTTTAAAATTCAAAAATATATTTTTCTCGAGTCAACCACATCTTTCCATCAAAATCGAGTCCACCACGTCAATACGGGTCAAACCATGTCGACCACGGTAAAAAATGAGTTTCATGCCGTTTCGGGTCAGAACTGTCATTTTCGACCAAAACCGAGTTCACCAGATCAATACGGGTCAAACCATGTCGACCAGGGTAAAAAAATGAGTTTTAGGCCATTTCGGGTCAGAACCGTCATTTTTGGTCAAAACCAAGTACACTCGGTCAATATGGGTCTAACCATGCCGACTGGGATAAAAAATGAATTTCAGGCCATTTTGGGTCAAAACTGTTATTTTTGGTCAAAACTCGATCCACCGGGTTGATACCTATCGAAAGTTTTTTTAGTGTTTCAATGTAATTTTCGGTAATTAAAATTGATTTTTAGCGGTTGAAACGGGCTTTTTCTAATACTGATTTGAGTTTTTAGTTTTATCTATATAAATATTTATTATTATATGTAATAAAACAAAATCAATATTGCAGAAATTTGTCATAACAGGCGGGGCAGTTATGCCGATGGTAGGCGAAGTAGTTGTGGCGATGAAATTTTTCTTTAAAACAGATCCGTGCCACTTGCATTAGATCTTGATGTCCCTCATTATTGGCTATAAATAGCCAGTGACAATTCACCAGAAAGGGGGAGAAAAAGAAAAAAAAAAGAAGAAAGAAAGGGATTTGTGATTACTATTTAAGTTTTTTTTGTTATTCCTTCACACTAGTAATATATTGATTTAAAAAAAAAACATTTGAAAATCCCAAAAATATCCCAACCATTAGATCTAATAGTATTTAGTTCTGGACCTTTGATTTAAAAGGATACAATATGGCTTACCACACTAGATTAAAACCCAAATCCATCTCAGCCCTTAAAACAATCGGCCTTTCAATCCTGTTGTGCCACGTCACCCGGTGTACCAACTTCTCAGTATACCGTGCCACACCAGATCAAAGATCAGCTCATCCGGACCGTCAGATCAACTTGCAGATCAAGCCAATCACAGCAGAAGGATCAGTTCATCCGCGATCCAACGGTTCACAACCTTCAGCTGCACCGATGTACCATGCTACCGTTCACACCGTAGCACAATCTCAGAGTCTCTCTCTCCTCTCACCAGCAATTCTCTCTCTCATCCGATCTCCCAATTCCGGCCGTTTGAAGCCTCCGAACTACCACAGAAAGGTTACTAGACTCCTATACAGAAAAACCCGGCCGGTTTCAGTGTTTTCTCTTCCCTATCTGGCAGAAAAAGGCCGCGATTTTCATCGGCCACCCGAAGCTTCAAATCAATGATTCTCCCTCATCAGCCTTCAACGGCCATCGAAACCACCGTCATCAGAATCCTCTCTATCATATCTACCAGAATCAACCATTTGTTGACCGGAAACCTCGCCAAAAAAGTTTACCGCCTCCAACAGTAACCGCGCGTGAGCCACAAGCGCCACCAGGGGCATTTTCAAATTTTTTTGAGAAATTCAAAGGGTATTTCAGTCTTTTACCTATACAGTGGCACTCAAGTAATTTTTTGGGGTTCCTAATGGTATTTTTGATATTTTTATATATATAAATACTTGTAAATTTTCTTGTATGTGAAAAAAACAAAAAAACCAAAAATAAATATAAAAGGAATAACGACGCGAGTCCAACACCCATCTTATTATGTCATCGTTCATGAGGTCCAAAGCCCAATTCTCAAGTGTGGTTATACCCATTTCTCAACGATATCAAATAATTTTTGTTTTATAAATGAATATTGTTTGTCGACATGTCTCTTTTATTTACAGAAAAGGACCGATGCCAAAAATTTAAATACCAAATATGGATTATGTCAATTATTTCTTTTGGTAACCCAGACGTAATTCTCCTTTTTAGGGACAAACATCAATATTTTAAACGAGTCTCCTATTTTTTAGGGATTGATGTCATTTTTTACGTATCTCCTATGAATATTGTTTGTCGACACGTCTCTCTCTTTTTTTTTTTCAGAAAAAGGACCGATGTCAAAATTTTAAATACTAAATATGGATTATGTCCATTATTATTTCTTTTGGTAACTCAGACGTAACTCTCTTTTTTAAGGACAAACGTCAATATTTTAGACGAGTCTCCTAGTTTGAGGGACTGATGTTATTTTTAACGTGTCTCCTATTTTAGGGACCGACATTAACAATTTTTAACAAAACAAAATTGCAAATAAGCTCAAAATATAATAGCATTTGAATCAAATAAAAAACACACAAGGAAGGGTAACTTTTCTTTTGGAAGGATGTTTTAAGGGTGATGTCTACCTTCCCTTAATCATAACTAACCCAGTACCTAAATCTTTGGGACCAGTGTCTAATTTGGGATTTCTAATTCCCTCAAATTACTAGATAGCGACTCCAATAAAATCTTCATTTCCCCCAATAAAGAAAAAAACCCTTTTTGTTAAATAAACAAAAAGTGGAGTCGTCGCGCCACGTCGTGTATCTATATACTCTTTAATAAGATAATGTCAGATGCTCTTTTCTTACCATCATTTCCATTTTAATTACTTTCTGTTAGTAAATTACATCTACTCTAATATGAAGTGATTTTTACCCCTTTCAAGTATGTGTTTTAGGATCTTGTCACCAAGAAGATGATTAGTGAATGATTTTTTTCTACATAGACTTTATTATATCTCTTATAAATCTCAAACCTCCAAGGGCTTTCAAGCAACAACTAATACTTCACATGAGATCCTCTTATCGCATTATCATTTAGCTCACCCTTCAGAGTTTGTCCTTAGTAAAATAAAATCGCTTCAAATACATGAACCTCTTAATTGTGAGATTTGTCATTTTTTGAAATCTACAAAACTTCCTCTTACTTTTTCGATGTCAAAAACCACTCATGCTTTTGAACTTGTTCATTCAAATGTATGGGGACCTTTCTATACTTTCATTGATGGTTTTATATATTTTGTTACCTTCATCGATAATTTCTCTAGAGTTACTTGGATGTATTTGCTAAAAACTAAGCATGATGTATTCGATTGTTTTAAAGACTTTCATTTGTTCACCCTTAATTAGTTTTTTGCTCATATTAAAATTCTTCGATCTGACAATGGCACCAAATATATGTCCAAAAACATGTCAAAATATTTACGTTCTAATGCAATGTTGCATCAGACTAGCTGTGTTGGCACACCTAAACAGAACGTGATATCTGGATGTAAAAATCATGATCTGCTTCAAAAAACTCATATCATTATGCTTTCAATGAATGTTCCAAAAGATTTCTGGTCATATGGAGTCTTTACAATTGCTTATCTTGTAAATCACTTACCTAGCCGAGTGCTGGAATTTAAATCTCCTCTTGAATTTTTGCAAGATAAAATTCCAGATATATCTCACATTAAAGTGTTTGGCTGCACTTGTTTCATGCATTTATCAGCTACACATCGTGACAAATTGGATCCTAAAGCACGCAAGTGTATATTTTTGGGCTACTCCACAACTCAAAAAGGATACTGTGACACTTTGTTGAAGTTATATATGTCGAGGGATGTTTAATTTCTTGAAGACACCATATTTTTCTACAGGAAATCAGGGGGAGACCTTGTTTGATTTTTTCCCCTTGCCTGGTATTGAGAATACTTACTAACTTCTGTCTATTATTCCCAGTTCTGATTATGCTCTTCTCAATCTGGACCAACAGGCTCAGCCTCTAGCTACATTTGTTTTCAGCAACGATGTTCTACGACAAAATCAACCCCGGACTGACCGACAAAATCAACTTCAATCTGCCTCTGATTCCAACAATCCCCAACTTGACAATACCAATATACTAGAACTGCACAATTCTCTCAATGTTATGCCAACTACTAGAAGAGCTTCTCTTCGAACACGTCAACCGTCATCTCGAATGCAAGATTATATCACTATAATGTGAGGTATCTCATTTCCAGATTCATGTCTTATCATTGACTCTCTTCAACACATAATTCATTTCTTACCTCAATATCAAATGTCTATGAACCGAAGAACTTCAAAGAAGCTCAATCACAAACAGTATAGTAGCAAATCATGATGAAGAATTGAAGGCTCTTATTGAAAATCACACATGGAGTATAATATCACTACTTGATGGAAAGAAAGTTATTGGGTATCGTTGGATATTCAAGATAAAATTTAAATCAGATGGGGAAGTTGATTGGCACAAAGTTCGTCTAATTGCACAAGGTTTCACTCAGAAATTTTGAATTAATTACAAGGAGACATTTGCTCCTATGGCCAAGATGACTACTGTCTGAGTTCTTCTCTCTGTTGCCATCAACCAGGGGTGGTCTCTCTACCAAATGGATGTCAGCAATGCTTTTTTACATAGAGATCTTGAAGAAGAAGTGGTCATGAAACTTCCTCCCGGACATCCTCAAAGTGGAAATTCTATCTTAGTTTGCAAACTTCACAAATCTATATGTGGCGTGAAGCAAAGTTCTCGCGCTTGGCATGCTAAATTAAGTATTACTCTTGAAGGTCTCGGTTTTATAAGAAGCATTGCAGACTCCTCCTTGTTCATTCAACTTGGTTCCACTCATAAACTAGTTGTACTAATATATGTAGATAATCTCATTATCACAGGGAATAATGATGATTCCATAACTCAGCTTAAAAGATTTCTTTAGCAGCAATTTTTGATTAAAGACCTTGGCCCTTTATAGTATTTCTTAGGCATTGAAATGGCAGCCTCTCGTAAAGGTTACTTTAATCAGCGTAAGTACATCTTTGATCTATTGAAGGATGTTAATATGTTGCACACTAAGCCTGTTGCCAACCCTTTAGACAACAAATTCACGTTGGACTCTTCAAATGAACCTTTTATCTCTTACACTCACTATCAGAAGATTGTTGGTAAACTAATTTACTTAACAATCACTCGAGCGGATATCACATTTGATGTCAGTCTTATCAATGGATATATGCATGCTCCAATAGTTCAACATCTTGGTATGGTCAAACATATCCTACGGTATCTAAAAGGAACCATTAGTCGTGGTATAATTATGACTCCCAATGGTCATAATAACATCATGGGATACACTGATTCTCACTAGGTAGGAAATTATCTCGATCATCGATCTAACATTGGCTATTGTATGTCTGTTAGTGGTGTCCTAGAAAAGCAAAAAACAATCCATCGTAGCTCGCTCAAGTGTTGAAGCATCGTGTTATGGCCTCTGCTGCTTGCGAACTGATTTGGCTTAAACAACTTCTTGTTGATTTTAGATTTCATGGCGTTACTCCTATGACACTGTTCTGTGACAATCAAGCTACTATGTATATTACATCTAACCTGGTGTTTCATGAACGCATCAAGCATATCAAAGTAGATTGTCATTACATACGTTTGCAGGTTCAAGCTAAACTCATCCAACCTCAGTATGTACGTTCTCATGATCAACTAGTTGATGTGCTCACCAAAGCTCTAGCGTCTACTCAATTTCACCGGTTATTAAGCAACTTCGGATCCACCAATCTGCTCGATCTAATTTTGAGTAAAGATAAGTAAAAAATGTTTTTAGATGCTAAGGGGATAAAAGTAGTGTAGAGAACTAGAATTAGTCATAAGTTCTCTGGCTCTGATGAAGGACTGAACAATGATCTCCACTGGACACGTCTAAAACTCTCTAGAAAAAGAAAAAAAGAAAATAAAAATGATCCTCTCTGAGTTAAAATAAATATATTAATACAATTTAACTTGACTAGTGGCATAATTCATATTACAAGCTCCAAATGATTCTGAAAAATTTCTTTATTATAAGAGGTAAGGTAATTTTCAATTTAAAACCATGCTTGCCATAACCAAGTTGCCACTCAAAATATCAAACAAAAACAAAAAACAAAATACAAAAATAAAAACATTGTTATTGGTATAGAAATATTGGAAAGGAAAGGGCATACTCAAATGCTGCTTCAGGTCCTTTTTTTTTATAGAAAAAGTATTAAGAAAAAGAGTTTATATATATAATTCAAGGGCCAAAGAAGAAAAACAAAATAATTAGAGAAGAATGGTTCCGTTGGTTCGGGCTATATGCCCTGGATCAAAGCAAGCGAAAAAAAGAAATAGGTCTAAATCACACTGGTCTATATCACATTCTAGAAGAAACTAATGGGAATAATAAGGGGTAAGTTGGCTTGACTAGCTACAGGCCCTGATCCTTGAGATGGAACTTGTGTACAAACTGGAGATAGAACCTGTTGGCTAAACCTTAAGAAGACTATCCATAACGTTAGGGGTGCATGTTCCACAAAACACATATAGCTTCTGGGATTGAGTATTTTCTGCCAATGCTTGCCAATTATGATCGTATGAGATGAATGATCTTTGCATTGGGGTGGAAGGTGTCTGTGAAAACTATGTTGTTCCTTTCACACCAAATGAAGTATATTGTAGTGGATAGGATTAATCGGGCTATTATGTGCAGGATGTTCTTCCTCTTCTTGTAGTTTATGGTTGGCTATTGAAAGAGAGGCTTCCACTACATTATAGGCCACTGGATTCCTGAATGCCTTGCAATGGACTCCCAAATCAAACTGGTTGTAGTTATATGTAAACTTGAACAAGATCAATTAAATAAATTTTTATTACTTAAAAAAACATGTAAAGAAAGCAATATATTAAACAGATAGTTTGGTAACACTTGTTAAACCAATTAGAGTCTAATTCATATGAAAACTTATTGCTAAAAAGAATTAATTAATTATTTTTAAAATTTTATTGATTATCTTTTAGTGAAAATAAATTGATTGTAATCAACTTTCTAGAATTTCAACAATATCACCATAACCAATCACACTCCTAAAAAAGGTTCATGAATTCAAGGAAATATGACTCAAGATATTTCTACAATACAATAGAACTTGAGTTCTAGAATAAAGGAAAAAAGAAAAAACCAGTGTGTAAACCTAAAAATGTGTGTAAACCTAAGAAATGTGTGTAATATGGAAAAATCAAGGTGAAGAGTTAAAAATCTTGCTATAACACTTTTCATTCAGCCCCTTTTACAGTGGATTTTAAAACAAAAAAAATGATATAAAACTAATTGAAGCCATTTATTGCACTTAATTATCTATAATAAAATAAAATTAACCTAAAAGTTTTTTACTTTAAAATATGATATTTTTAATAATTATTTATGGGCCACCCACTTCTCATTCCATATCGAGTCAAGCAAGTGTGTGTAACTTAAATCCAAAACATACTTCACCTAAGCCTCTCCCCTCTAAAAGCTTTAGTATCCTACGAGCTCATTTTTAACTTCTTAACATCCTACTATATAAATTATAAGAAAATCTTGTATTCTTTTGATGTAGGATAGAGAGTTTTGAGTTTCACAAAACATGTTAACTAATAGTTTTTTAAGATCAATTTTTCATACACTCATAATTTATTTTAATCATGTTAATAGTCCATGTTAATGTAGTTTTGTTAAAGAATAATTTTTAATATAATTTTAATCATAAAAATAAGTGAACTCTATTTTTAATATAGCCTCATTGAATCTATTGACCATGTTTTTAAAATAAATTTCTAACATCCGCACAAATAAATGATGTCAGCTAGCCTAACTCGCACAACCAATTTGATTTTCTTTTCCATGCTCTCATTTGTGGCTATTTTTATTATTAAATTGGAAGGAGAGAGGAGAGAGGAAAAGAAAGAAAGAAAAAGACACTGGAGATACATCGAAGCTCTAATTATGACACCATCGGTATCATTGGAAATATTTTGACGAAATGAATCCAACGACACTAAGAAAGGTCACCAACATTGACTCAAGTGTGTCACACTTGCTACTTAAATATGGTGGTTACCTCTAACAACTTGTGAGAAAAGAGACAAGACAAGAGTAATAAATAAAAGAAATCTGCATATTTGATGAGTTATCCGAGATTAGGTAATCCCTAGATTATCCCATACATTGTATCTCTATGTTTTAAATTTTCAATAAAATAATAGTTTTTTCTCCATATACATGTCTTTAAAAGTGTTTTCATAAAAAAAACCTTTATGTCTTTATTGAATCTACATATATGTCTTCAAAAACTTTAAAAGGATTGGGGATCATTTCCAAGTCCATGTCTACTTGTTTTCTAGTTTTTGTGATTGTTTACGTTCAGGTCTCTATGACCAATTATCTAAAAAGAATAACGCATCATTCTCCAAAAACAATGACAAAATCTTATAAACAAAACATTAACATGAAAACATAACATTCATCTCTCACGAAGACCCGACCATAATGATATTTTCATACAAACATACAAGTAACATTTATACAAAACAAGTAAGTTTTCTTCCTCCGCTTTGCTTGTTAAGTCTTTCAAACACATTGTTTGAAAAACTTGGAGGGGAAAATTTTGGTACATAAAAAAAAAGATAGTTTGTTGTCATTCAGGCTACATAACCCAAATGACAACTAAAGTTTTGTTCTCGTTTGGGTATGTGGCTCAAATGAAAACAAGAAATTGTTTATGTTTGGGTCAACATGACCAACATAAACACATTTGTTGTTGTGTTAGGTCATGGCCCAAACGAAAACACCCATGCTACTTGAGCCCCACCCTAAATGGCTACACCAGGCCTAACTAGATTTTTTTCTGCCCTCTCATTTTTTTTGACACTCTATCCAATACACATATTAAACCCAATGAGTGAAAAAGCAGTGTTGTACACCCTCAATACAC
>Ga0325414_1005060_pt1 | contig 13875 bp, 4 predicted proteins | sample PopdelMetagenome_8_FD_206183 | JGI IMG/M metagenome (GOLD analysis project Ga0325414, IMG submission 206183) | Populus deltoides microbial communities from Bellville, Georgia, United States - Leaf-PdKOR-R3 | ecosystem: Host-associated > Plants > Phyllosphere > Phylloplane/Leaf | place: USA...
ATTATTATTATTATTATTATGGAAAGTTAGGTATGTTATAGTTACAAGAACAGATTTGGTATACATACAATTCAATACCAGTTTATTTAAGTCAATTTAATTTTTGATATTTTTATATAAAAAATAAAATATATTATTTTTTTAAAAAAATGAGTTTTTTTATACTAATTTGGCCTGGATTAAATTTCAAATAAAGGAATCACTGAGTTATCCCAAGTCTTATAACAATGAGGTATATTACTCTACGCACATGTACCTTTTACTTTTAATCCAAATCACATATGCTTATTATGAAATTTATTTTTTTAATTAAAATGACAATTTTTCTACCATTACACATACCAAAATATTAATGTTTTATGTAATTTAATTTCCATTTTCTATATAATTAATTTTGTCGGCATGAAGAGTTTACAGGAGTGTATTTTATCATCTTATTTAACTTTATTTTATTTTCGTAATTAACAATTATTTTTATAAAATAAATGGACAAGTGCCATGCAAGTTTAATAAAATATAAATTATTTAATATAAATAAAATATGTCTATTAAAATATTTTTAATACGTTATATCTTTTATTGGTCCATTTATATTTCAAAGGCATGATAGTATAATTTAGGAGTGATTATTTTCGGTTCAGTTTTTATAAAAAAAAATAATCAAATCAAGACTTTTTTAAAAAAAATCGAAACCGGTTCAAATCGACTGGTTTCGGTTTGGTTGTTAGGACAAAAACCGATTTGGCTTGTTTTTTTGGGTTTGGCTAGGTTTTGGCTTGGTTTTTTCGGTTTGGGTTCAGTTTGGTTTTTTCAGTTTTAGACTTATAAAACCGAACCGGTCTGTTTTTTCAACATTTTAATCGTTTAATTGATTTTCTTTCACGGTTCGGTTTTTTTAATTATTGTTTTTTTAATTTTCTCGGTTTAATCAGTTTTTTAGTTTTTTTACTCACTCCTATAATAATTTAACCCAATACTATTTCACTATTATAAACGTTTATAAACATAACATAATAATCAGTTATCAAATATTGTTTTTATTTTACATCATATCAAACATAACATAGCACAGCACAACAGTCAACACTTTCGAAAAATAAAACATGGAAGTCATGTTTTTCTTTTTTCTTTTTTCTTTTCTCTCTCTTTTTTTTTCACGAATCTGACACGGGTGAACTAGAAAACCTCCACCAGATGAAGGAACATGTGTTTTTTGATCATGAAAAATTCCTAGAACCAACCTGATTAATTTTCTTAAGATCAATTTACGTAACATTCGTAGACAATTCTCGTCAACATACCGGCATGGGTAACTAAGGGTGTACTTGTAACGCGGTTGAATCTGCTTCAAGAATATTTTTCAACCATAACAATTAAATTAATATTTTTAAAATATTTTTTGTAATTTTGATGTATTTATAATAAAAATAAAAAATACTTAAAATTATTTTATTTTAATGTATTTTCAATTAAATTTTTTTTAAAAAATAATATTCATCAAATTACCAAACTAATACTAAAAATATATTTGAAATTGCGGTAGCAGATGCTTTTTAAAGTGTTTTTTTGCTTGAAAATCCATCAAAATAATATTTTTTTGATTTTTTAAAATTTATTTTTTATATCAGCACATAAAAATAATATAAAAATACTAACAAATAGTTTTAAATAAATTTTTTTTCAAAACTGTATTTTTGCTGCAAAAACGCATAGGAATATTTATTTTTGCGTTTCAAAATCGCTTTTGAAAAAAGTTGATTATTTTTTAAAAAATATTTCTTCAATTTTTTTATATTTTTAGATTATTTTAATTTACTAATATAAAAAATATTTTTTAAAAAATAAAAAATATTATTTTAATATATATATATTTTAAAAATAATTTAAAAACAATTATCCTGCCACTCCCAAGCATCTTCTAACTCTAAAAGTTCTGAGCTCGAATCACATGAAAAATAGCAATGCCCTTGAATTTCATGGTCATGTGGGCACAATCGCATGCCATGTCTTGAAACACGTGATCACGAAATCAACTGTGACAATCTGTGTACGGAAATATTATAATAATTAATTAGCTATATGATTTGCTGATCATTTCACCATCAACATTAAGTGAAACTTGCTGATTTCTTAGACTAAATTCAAGCTACTGCATTTAAGTAATCAACTAGTGCATTGCTTACGGCAAGATTAACAGTTTCTTCCTTTATTGCGTCGTCTCTTTTGTTTTTGAATAGTCCAAGTCAGAGTTTGATATTTTCTACACGTCTTGAAGCAACTGTCTTTGCCCAGCCAAGACCGTGACTTCTATTTTGTTTTCAGACCTCACTTTACCATCCTCTGCTCAGAAGTTTTTTTACCTTTTGTTATTATTATTATTATCTGATATTCAATTTACACCAATACTTTACTGGGCAGGCACACTATTTTTTTTAAATAATATTATTTTATTTTTTAAAAAATCATCCCTTAAGGTTTGGATAAAGTTCGACCAGATTAAACGAGATTCCAGATCTCTAATGGGATTTACTAGATTTTAATTACAAGTAAATGTCTGGTCTGGTTTAGTTTAGCTAAAAACACAGCCAAAATCAAGCTACAAGTCCTGAGTTTTTTCAAAACACCCTGCCTACATGCATGACTACATCGAGGGTATTTTTATCATAAATATTAATCTTCCATGTAAAAAGGTTGTGGTTGTTGTCATCACCATATTGCTTCTTCTTTTTTTAATTCAAGAACATGACCTGAATATGTTCTTTTCATGATTATTATGATCAAAACTCAATCGTATGGAATTTGGTCCAATTCTAAATACCTTACACCCTCACAAATCTTAATTTAATTAGCCTTTTTAAACTTTCAATGTCATATTTCATCTAATTGGCACCGCCAATCCTAAATTTCCGTTTCCGCCTCCGTCTACGTGCACTTGTAAATTACATGAAAATGAGAATGGGGCGAACGTGGCCCGTTCTAACCACCCACTTAATATATATTAATTATCTCCGCCATTAAGACCCTAGCCACTCCTTGAGTCCTCGCCACTAATTTGTCCTGGATTCACCGGTCTGGTTTAGGCCATAACCTGTCAAACACTACCTGTCCGAACTACATAGATCGTCAGAAAATTATGTAGGAGAAATTGAAGCCACAATTATTTTTAAAATTGCATCAACCTTGTACGTGTCCCTGACGTTGTCTCGATTCGAGTTGTTAACCTGTCATCTCTACTGACATATATACCCACTTAAACAGCGAGTTTCAGCTATGAAATTGTTGGAACTTCTAACCTACTTGCCTTACGTAGAGGATCAAGATTCAAAAAGCATAAGACAGGCAGAATCCACGCCAATGCCCTACCACGTATTTTAACATTCTCAACAGTGAATTGATTGTGAATAAAGTTTTGTATCCATTACCGTGAGGCTAGAAGGGGTTAATATGCAGCTTCCTAATGGCCGAGTCTCACCGAGTCATGGTCTCGGTAGCTTCCTGCTCAGATAATGCCTCTTGAAGATAAGGTTCTGTACTTGTTATGATACTTTGATTTAATATCTTCATCTAGGAACCTCAAAGGGAAATTATCTTAGGCTGTTGAAAACTCCAAGGTGAAATTAAGAAAAATGAATGAAGTCGTGAAATTGTTAATGGGAAGCATGACAGCTGTGACAATGATGTGGAGTGTATATATATAGCCCTATTCTTTAAAATACGGGATATTCTTAATACAAAGGGATTATATAATTGAAAATGATTGATGCTTGGCCTTGATTCTAGTATTACCAAGTTGTTGGAGACCATGGATGTTATTTAAGTTTTTTTCAGAAGCTTAAAAAATAAGAACATGATGGCAGCATTATTGTGTATTTCATAAGCATAGTTGATATAGAATTTAACTCAAGTTAAGTTTGTTTTCAAATTGATTTAAGAAAAAAATTCATTAAAAATAATATTGTTTTAGTTTTTTTTTTAATTTTTGTAAAATATAACATCGTTTCATATTTCTTTTAAAATAAAAATAATTTTATTATTCGAGTTAACTTATAATTCATGATTAAAACCTTAAATCAGATTTGATAACCATGATTAAAACAGTTAAATTCCAGCCACAAATGATGCCTACATGTACAAGATATTAAAGATGACAACGGAGATTAATTATTAAATTAATTCTTGTTCTATTCGTGTAAATAAATAATTCAACCACAATAATCGAATTGATGTGTTAATTTTAAAAATAAATTTAAAAAAATATATTATTTAAAGTATTTCTAAATAAAAAACATCACTACAATAATTCCAGATCCTTAATCCTTAATAAAAAAAAAATGGCTATGAATATTTTATTTACCGTTGCTATCCAACACTTGTATGTAAAACAAAAACAACTATATCAGTAAAATGATTGCAGATTCTTTTAATTAAAATGTTATTTTTTATTCTAATAAATAAGCTCATATCCCCCCCCCCTCTCTCTCTTTTATATATATATATATATATATATATAACGGAGAGAAGGGTTGGTTGAGATGGATACATGCATGGACTGTAGTTTATGTGGTGTGAGATGGGTTATGTTTTTTGGAGTGCAAGAATACATCGCAGTGGGGCACAAAAGTCCAGTACATGCATAGTCATGCTCACCTTTTCTTGAAAGGCCATCAATGTGACACCAAATCCATTTTATTTTTTTTTAATACATCACGACTATGCTTATTGCTTCTTCATCACGTTGTGAACCTTCCATTAATTTAGGGCCTTTTTATCATACAAATCTTAGTTCTTCATGTTACATATATTAAATTATCGCTACTAGCTCTATATGTAAAATATATAAAATGGGGTATATTTATTATTGCGGTGGATAGTGTTTTTTAAAAATATTTTTTGTTTGAAAACACATCAGAATATTTTTTTTATTTTTAATATAAAAAAATAACACTATAAAAAAATATTAATTTAGTATTTTTTTTAAAAAAACAAATACATTTTTAACCCTTATGAAACACCCTCTAGCCCACCACCATGTTGAATATAATATTTGTGGGTCTAAGCCTAACAAATTTAGTAACCAAACTATACCAATAATGGGAACCCTACTTTTCAACGAAATTTAAAAGTCGGCCTCGTAGCCCACCAAGTTGCTGTTCAAGGTGGCCATGTACACACAGTTCTAAAACTGAACTTGCTAAATTGAAAACGAAAACTTTAAATTAAAAAAAAAACATTATTATTATTATTATTAGCTTCACCATGTTTCTTGAACTCACCTTGTGGTAATGAAATTTAATCAAATAAAAAGTTGGCATATCAAGTGGAAGATTCAAACCATGGCTTCCCTGTTATGTATTTGAATTTGTGGTGTAAAATGTTTTTTAAAAGTGTTTTTTACTTGAAATACATTAAAATATTCTTTTATTTTTAACATCGGTACATTAAAGCATAAAAAAACACTATAAAGAACATTATTTTTTCAAGCCAAACACACACCAAAACGCAATTTCAAACATAAAAACAAACTATGTTTTATTGTAGTTAAAAAGAAAAAAAATAAAAAAATTAGAAGAAATATGACGGGATTATATTATTTTTTTAGGAATCCCTTAAATATCACCAAGAAATTAAACATATAATAAATGAAAAATAATATTAAAAAGATTTGTTGAACTTCTTTGCCAATTAGAAAGCATGGGTGCTTGATTGTTTTCTTAGTGGAGTCAACAATGCCACCCATACCATTTGCTTCCACTTCTTAAATACATGGAAGAAGTCAAAGAGAATAGTTCTCCACTTCCAGAACTCCGTCCCATTAAGCCCTGCAAAGGTCACATTTGTAAGAAGCTGCTTCTCTTTTGGAATACATATTCCATCATATCATATGGTTGTCGTACCCAATTTCAAAGACTGACTTAAAAAAAAAAAAAGTTATTAGATGATCGAATCGACCCAGATGAACGAGAGCAGATTGGCTATCCAAGCCTAGATTGTACTAAAATGGTTCTCGTGGTTTGCCGCGGGCCAAATCAAAGTTTTTTAAAAAAATAAATGAAGATGTCTTGTCGATTATAGTATTAAATTCAGATCGGCCCGGCGAGTCAACCTAGGACCCGACTAACTTGAGAGCTGGACCGGTACAGGTTTGTCAAAAGACCGGTCAATGCAATGACCCGGTCAAACCCGGTCGGCCAAGCGGGTCAACCTGTGACTCGGACGAGACCCGATGTTTTTTTTCCTTTCAAATATGAGATTTGAAACCCATTGGTATATATATTTTATGTTCTCAAGAAAAAAATTATGTTTTTTCAATTTGGAATAAAAAACTTTTTGATTTAAATACTTCAACTTAAAAGGATAACATAATATTTTTTTAATATAGGATTTGAAATCCATTAGTATATATACTCTATGTTCCCAAGAAAAAAGTTATCTTTTTTCAATGTGGGATTGGAAACTCATTAGTATATATACTTTATGTTTCCAAGAAAAAAGTTATCTTTTTTAATGTGAGATTTGAAACTCATTAGTTTATATACTTTATGTTCACAAGACAAAAGTTATGTTTTTTCAATGTGGGATAAGAAACTTTTTTGATTTAAATACTCTAACTTAAAAGCTTAATAAAATTCTTTTTAATGTGGGATAAGTTTTTTTTTAAATATTCTTTTAAACTTCATTATTTACAATATGTATAGCCTATATTTACATGGATTTTCTTAATTTTTTCATATAAAATATTAAAACTTTAATTTTTTTTAATTTTTCCGGGTTAACCCGTGAAACCTGGGACCCGGCCCTTTAACCGGGTTAACTCCCAGGCCGAGTTTAATAACTATGCTGACGATAATAAAATTAATTTGTGAGCTAGATTAATATTTTTTTAAAATATATTAAGTATCTTGACAATGATAAAATCAATCAAGATTAATTTTATGACATTTGATCTAGAATATGAAATTAAGATAACCCGTAAAAAAAACAAGAAAAATCACAAAGCTCAATGCTTAATAATCTAATGTCAAATGATAAAAATAATAATAAAAAATGTTAAAGAAAAAAATTCAAGTCAACCCGGATTAACTCTACTAACCTATCAAGTGCGATATGAGATCGAGATCAAGAAAATACATTAAAGAAAAAAACTAGAGGAAAAGAAAAATGTTAAATAAATTTAAAAAAAATAATGAAAAAACCTCGAGTCAACATGTGTTAAATTAATGAAGCAAGATTCCTAGTCATGAAAATTAAAAATAAAAACAACAAGGGTCAAATCTTGTACAAAAAATAAGTGATTGAAAATAATTAAGGATTAAATTGAAAATAAAAATAAATGAAAAAGAGGATAAAATTAAAAAATTAAAAAATAAGGATCAAAATTAGATATAAAATTAAATGAAATAAAATTTTAAGGACAAAATTAAAAAAAATAATCTAACAGAGGATAAAAAATAGCAACAAAAAAAACAAGGATAAAATTGGATACAAAAACCAAATGAAATTAAATATTACAGGATAAAATTAAAAAAACAATAAACTTTAAAAAATATTAAAATCAAAACAAATAAAAAAAATAAAAATCAAATTTAAAATAAATACGAACTGAAGAATACAATTGAATTTTTTAAGCCTCGGTATGGATACCAAGGCCTACAAAAGATAATAAAGGAGGAGAAAAAAACTCGGCCGTCAAACCATTGTGAATCGTACCACACGCGCCACCCCATCGGCTTCATCACCGCTAGCCACATTGAATGTAAGAGTGGTTAGCTCTTTTTTGGCCATTAGAAGACTCCATAGTCCATACATGCCTCCAGATTGGCATGGGAAATGATGCCGCGTGAACATTTATTTTTTAATATCTTAAAATACTAAATTATCAATCGAGTCTTGAACCGGGTCAACATTCAAGTCAGATATAAGAAATATAGTTTCAAAACAAGTAAATGCTTTCCTCACATGACGAACATGAGAGGAAATGCATCATCATTCGCTGTTAATTTCTTTTCCTTGCTCTCCTTTTAAAGACGGAAACAATGTCACAACCAGGCTTAAAGCATATGTTGGAAGTTTTACACTTGAGCAATAATTTCATCATAACTTGGTGAAAAATTCGAAAAACTACCATGCACATGTACAAAACAGCAAATCAAAATGAAGCAGAATAAACCTCTTCAACCAAATGCCAACAATATGATGAAGTGCTCTGTTTTTTCAGGAATTTTTTTCCCTTTCTGGACCTTGTGCTGATTCAGATACTAGCTGCTTAGAATACACACGGTGCCGCCTTTCTCTGCCATAAATGACCCAGAAGATTAGAGAAAGCATAACTGCAGTAGAGACCATTACCAAACCTATGTATATCCATCTACTGTATCTCCTGAGACTTGGACAATGATCCCTACATATGTCTTCGAATGTTTCCTTTGCAAAAGTGCAGTCTCCTAAGTCAACCAGGAAAGGAGCATAATTGTTCAAACCATAGCTCACGTTTACCGCGGCTGACATCTGGCTGTAGAATGTAGGGGTCAAACGTCCTGTTGTGGTACATATCCCAGTCGGTGAAACCTGACACACGTAGCTACTCCATACCTGGACAAGTTAAATGAAAATGTTGAATATCTCTTCAATTTTTTCGCACGAGAGTTTGTGAAACTCTTCAGTTTCCTTGCAAATGTAATGTTATGAAGGAAACTTTTAGGCCGAAGGAAAGGGCTGACAAGAGTTCACTGCTTTGCTTTCTATCCCAAATCGTCAAATGTCATTGAATCCTGCTTTTACTTTATAGCCTAGTAATGCTTCCTTTAGTATACATGCATCTTTAAACTGCAATCGTTTCTAGCTTCTATCGATTACCTGTGTTGCATTGGTCAATTCCACCTCACCAGCACTGCATGGCCGGATCGTCAAGTCGGCATAAAATGGGTTGCATAGTATTGGTACCAACGGACCAGATTGGTTGATGTACACTGGCTTAAAGTTGGGGGAGAAGTTAAGATTAGAAACATTGGTGATGACCTGGTTGACCACTTCAACAAGTTGGGTAGTGATTTCCTTGCTCTTTAACAAGGTGTCTTGCGTAGTTGCTTTGTCCACACAGGGAAGTATATCATCTAAAGCTGTATGAGCAGTGGGGCTGTGCACCCAATGATCCATAGCGACACAAGTATCTCCAGCCACACTAGCATGTCAGAGAAAGAATAATTGTAAATTGGTGAGGGGATCAGAAATAACAACTCAGGGAAAAAGGCTTACCATGTATTTGTAAGATTAATGAAGCAATAAAAAAGAAAAAAAGAAATCTAAAAGGAATACATCCATTTTCTCTCAAGTACTAGCTCGGCAATGATTACAAGGGTATGGCCGAGCTTGGCTAGCATCCCTAATAACTTTGACAAAAATATATCTGGTTGAAGAGATAGAGACAAAAACATAAAATAAATTTTAAATAAGCAAACATGTCTCCATTGTCTGTGTCTCTTTTGTCCAAGATTGTAACCAAACGATATTATGAGACAAGAGAACTCCTGAGCCCTTGACAGTACGTACTCGTTGAAAAGGCAGTATAATTGGTATCACAACACCCCATCACTCCAACAATGTCCATTTTCAAGGCTATATCCATGTCATAATGTGACACCATTCCATTAATCCATAAGGCTTGCAATTTTCAGATGATACACCCTTTAAGATCCTTTAACTTTGAGTCTATGAGGGATCCATAGACTGATCGCATCCTATAAAGGATGCTTCCAGTTGAAGTGAGCACAGTGAAGAGGCTTAACAGTTGGCCAAAGCAGCCGTAGAAGTAGGTGATGGGAAACAAAACAGTAGAGGAAAAGGAATTACTGAGAACAATACATAGGCAAATCATTTTGGAGAAGCTGGAAACAAAAAATAGAAGATGAAAGTTAAGTGTGGCGTGCTATCGAATGTGGTGAAAGTGTTTTATCCTTGTTTCAAACATAATCATCAGAAATATTTTAGACCAAGGGAATATTAAGTTTCAAATGGCAGGCCAGATTCAACTTTTGGAAAAATTGTTGATAGTAACTACAGATTAATCTTCTCCTTACAAATAATACCAAGCAGGATGTTAATTCAGGCTTGGGTCAACCTGAGGATCATGAACTCAATCAGATCAATCCCAAAATGAAGTCATTTCGGAAAAAAAATTAACAAAATATTCACCGGAGCTGACCTGACCAAGTCTCAGGTTGAGCCAGGTTAACCACGTCACGGATTGACCCAACAAGTCATCTAGATTTGACCGGATCAGTATCTAAAACAGTTTGAAAGAAACCCACTCATGCTGGACTCTGGGCCAACGAGGTCGCCAGGTCAGGTTAATATCTACGATCTGCAGTAAATAACTTACTTATGGAGAAGAAGGAAGGTGCCGCACAAAATGAAAGTTCCAGCAACAAGAATCCATCCAACAATGACAAGGCTGCAGCAATTTTATGAGGTCACATCACTCAAGAACAGGTAAGAATTAAAGGCAGTAAAAGATAGAATATCACTTACATGTACACCAGGAACTGCATGCCAAAGATTGAAAATACTGGAACATGAAAACTCAACATTATTACATATGCTTCGCAGAAGTTTTTAAACATTAGATTTATTCAGAGTTTCTCTTATCAAGGAAACAAAAAGCTAAGCTTACAGAATCCAAGAAATGTCAGGAGAAGCATAATGGCAGCAGTAGTGATCAGTGCCACTCTCCTGCATGAACACCAACATGCTCATTAAATGATCAAAAAGACCAAGTGCTTAATCAGATGCAATAAGCCGTATCCTTCAACTTACACAGAATCCAAGAGATCACGTATGTCATCCGAATTATCCACAGTTTTCTCAGCAAGGACACTAGCAGAAGAATTAATTCTTATTCCAATCTGATCAATATCAGTTTGGACATTAGAAGGTAGAAAAACTTGATCAACTCCGATTAGCTTGGCAGAAGCAATAAAATCTGACACGGTCTTTAGTTTATCGACAGTGGTGTCTGCTTGATTCACAACATACTCCAAAGTTTCTGTTGTGCTTTTGTGGAATCTTTCCTGAGCAGCATATAGAACAACACATCCAACGCTGTAGCCAAAGAATTCAACATTAGTTTCTCTACATAAGATCGATGCATGTGTCAGCGCATGCATGCCTGTGTGTGCGTGTTTGTGTAAAAGAGAGAGAAGCATCTACATAGCACATATGCTGAATAGAATGAGAAAAACGAGGGAGATAGCATAAGCTGTTCGAGAGTAGCCATAGCGCTGCCTTTTGCAACAGAAATGACAAAGGCAACCACACAGTAAGCACAGCCCAAATACCAGAAACCAGATTGCAGCAATAGCAAACAGAGGAGCTGCGGTGAAACCTACAGACTGCATTCAAACAAAACTTTCAGTTACCAGAGAATTCTCAATGAAATCTGAAAATTTAGACTAAACACGCAATTAGAATGTGATTAGTTTGACATAAGTAAAACCCAATACAGAAGGTCCACTCAATAACTCTAAATTGTTTTCCTTGAGCATAATATCCACCAATAACTTCTCATCACTTGCTAGAAGGTACATAAACGTTTGATATTGTTATTGTATTTTGAGCAACTTCAATCGTTTGCCTAGACAAGACCATCTTTCTTGTTCAAGAATTTAGACACTATGCGAGGCACATTTCAAGCAAGTAGCATTTAACCCTGTCTGGTACCAAACCATCTTTCTGGTTCTAGCATATTGCTATGAATAATTGTAATAGAACGTATTTATACTGATTTCCACTAGTATCTAAGTATTGGCTTGATTAGAAAATTACATAAATCAGCAATCAATAATTGAATGTTGCTAAGTACAGCCAAAATTTTCCATTTTTCTCAATAAATGCAAATTGGAATCTTTCCTCCAGAATTATGACATTCACTCCCTTTGTAGCCTCTAAAGTACCTTTACCATTCATTATAGTAAGAAAATAATATAAATTATATCTTAAAATTTCATTTAATAATTTAAAATTTAAAATTAAATTAATTCTTTAACATGATATCATAATCTTAATAATTAACCAGTCCCGAGTTCTAATCTTATTATTTTTATTTATTTAATAAAAAATTAAATACAATATAATATATTTTTATGTAAATTTTAAACTTAAAAAATTTTACTTAAAAAAATATATTAAAAATAATATAAATTATATTTTAAATTTAATAATTTAAATTATTAGATTAAAATAATTCTCTATGAAAACTCAAACTTCAAGAAAAAATTTTCATATATAATTTATATTATTTTCTAATAATTACTCTACACATAACATATTGTCAGGATGACAACATGTTTGATAGAAATGTAAGATCCAATCTAGCATTTGCAAACTGGTAATTAAGACTGAAACCCTGCAACATCAACAATAGCACATAATGTAGTACCTAAAAATAAAAACAAAGAGAGACGGTATGATTCTACTGGGGTTTGATCATTGATAAACTTACAGCCCAGTAATGGCGATCACTGATATTCCATCCTCCGGTGTATCTTTTGAAATCATTAAGAGGGTCTTTTCTGTAAGTCCTCTTTGGAGCTAACACAAGTACCGGTGAGTCCTCGACAGGTTCACTAATGGGTGCCTCCACCACAGACCTCCCTGCCCCCCATGAGAATTCCACTTCATACTTAGCTTCATTTTCCCTCCTTGCTACTGCTTTTCAAAATCAACACAAAATGACACAACTTTATGCATTTTCTTTTCTTCTAAAACACACCATCGTTGAGTAAGTAAAGTTAAAGTTCAAAATTTTCTGTTTGGTAGCTGAGAAAATTCATAAAAACAAAACAAAACAAGATTTTGCGAAGATAAATATGTTAGTTTAGGCTTCCAAGAAATATGAAAACTTGCATTAATTAAGTCACATTTTAGTGGGGTCACGTAAAAAAGTGAGCACACTAAAGTACAACTATAATACTACAGTCTTCTTTCTTCCTATATTTTCTCAGAAACCAAACAGATGTTGAGGAAACAGTGGAGCTCAACAAAAAAGTTAAAAGAGTATACCAGCAGGGGGTAGAGCAGAGAAGGGAATGGATGTTGAAGAAGTAAAGAAGACAAAGGTGAGCAGATGAAGAGTAAATGACAGTAAACTGTGACTTGACATGATGACACAGAGAGGGAAAGAAAGAGGCTCTCTGTTTTTCTTTACTGTGTTCTCTGAGGGTTATTGTTCTTAGGTGCGGATTGATTTCGTGATTTTAAAAATTAAAAAAAAAATTATTTTTTTTTAATTTTTTTAATATGCTATGTTAAAGATATTTTTTTAAAAAATAAAAAAATATTATTTTAATATAAAATATATTATTTTAAAAAAATTATTATCACATTTCAAACCATCCAATAAAAACACAGAGAAAGCCTGTTGGCTACTTTCTCATTGGATAATGGACGTGTAAAAAAATTGAAAGTTTTATAAAAAAACAAAGGAAGACTGTTTTGTGACGAGACGATGATGAAGAATTTTACATAAAAGTTAGTAATTTGTTGAACCATAATTTTGATTATAAGAAAAATGTGAATTATTGTATTATAATTTCAATATAGATTAAAATTATCCTATAATTTATATTTATTTTAAAATTTATGTATATATGATTTTTTAAAATAATATTACTCAATTTTAGTATATCATAATGGTAGTTGGTTGTGGATCATGAATTAATTATTGGATAAATTATTTAACACTGCCCACACTACTAAGAATTAAATAATTAGTAAATATCTCATCCATTGCAAATAAAATTAAAGTTCATGGCCAATAAAAATCAGCAACAAAATCAACAATATAAAATATAAAATGAAGATTTATTATTGTTGATTTATTAA
>Ga0325414_1005061_pt1 | contig 13874 bp, 8 predicted proteins | sample PopdelMetagenome_8_FD_206183 | JGI IMG/M metagenome (GOLD analysis project Ga0325414, IMG submission 206183) | Populus deltoides microbial communities from Bellville, Georgia, United States - Leaf-PdKOR-R3 | ecosystem: Host-associated > Plants > Phyllosphere > Phylloplane/Leaf | place: USA...
TTTCAGGTATCTATTTTTGTAATTATTTAATTAAATAAAAAATAAATTTCATAAAACAAGGTTGTTAAATTCATTGAGAGTCATGAGCCTGTCAAATTAACTTAGTTTGATATGGGTTAATTTAAAATATTGTCATTTCAATATTTTTTAATAAAAAAATATTAAATTAGTTTTTTTAATTTAAATTAAATTTTAATCAAATAAATAGAGTGATAGTTGCACCTATAGGTAAGCTAGATTATATTAAGTAAACTCTCACTTAATTTATTTTAAAACTCAAGCTAATCACGGGTCAGGAATCAATCTATCAAGCTACCTAGCTTATCAGGAAACTGACTAGGACATAGTCTATTTCTATTATGCCACCCCTATAATATTACGCGCGCGTGTGAAACTTATTTTCTCCATGGAAATTAAGCACAAAAATATGCGGTGGATTCGAAATTAGCATGTCAAGCAAAATGGATTGAGACTTGGTGTCCATTTTACTTTTAATTCAACAGCCAATAGTTTTGAGTGAATATAATATAATCAGTTAAGACAAAAGTTCCAAACTTGTGACCGCATTATCTAAACAACTAACGCTAAGAATTGATTTGATTGTTAATATCAACAATAAAAAAAAATGAATATTACTCTGTACTACAATCTATACTAAAAGGCATAAGCTTTTTTTTTGTGTTTAGAATATTGTGCACTTTCTCGTAATACATTGTGTGTTGGACTAGTGTATTTTTTTTTATAATTTTCACTTTAATTCTCAAACTTTTATTTTGCATGGTTTGGTTTAGTTTAATCTAAATTAACATTCAATTGCATATTTTTATAGGAGAGAGAGCTGAATTGAAAGCTAAGAGATTGAAATGAAACTCTTAGATAACATGGAGGGCAAGAGAAAAGTTTTGTTGAAATATTCATTTTAATTCTTCATATTTTTTTTATATTAGATGATCAATCCCTTGAATTTGAAGACAATATATTTTAGTATCTAACTTTATTTTTCTCTTTTTTCAGCCCCTTTCTTTTGGGAGAACTAAGAGAGAGTCGTTGAATTCATGCTTAAAGAGAGAAAATGGCTACTAGAGAATATTTTAGCCACCAAAATAATTGATTTTTGTGTCAAAATATTCTATATGATGAAGGTGTTACATTTAAATGTTTATTTACCTTGAAAACAAAAACAACATATCTGAGCTCGAGAATAATTTTTGTTTCGGGTGGATTTCGGGTTTTGGGGCAGTTAATTAGCTTTTTAGTGGCCATAAATTGGTTTAACAAGGTCTCCATGGTGTTTTCTAGGTGTTTTGATTAAAAAATAGGTTGAAAATAAGATTTTGAGTAGAAAAAACAAAGGATCTCGTTTTTTTGGCCACCACAGTATCCGAATTCTGGGTTTTCCAAGCGACGCATCTTTTTTTGTTTGAAATATTTAGGGTGGATCACAATGCATCGCTCGCCCCATTAAACTTTTTTTAAAATAAAGGCTCATGCTTGAGCTGACCTTGCAGGCCCACGCACAGGTCGTTGCTTTATTGGGTCAGGCCTTGGGTTTGGCTTACCAAGCCCAGCAACGCCTGACTTGCTTCTTTTTTTATTCTTTTTTTCATTTTCAATTTTTTTTAAATAATTCATTATTTATAGGTATTTTTTCAAATAAATTTTAGATTTATGTTTTAATTAGATTATGATTATTTCAAAATGATATTAGGTGTGTTTAATTTTTAGAAAGGTAGGTAATTAGATATGATTCACCTGTGATTTTTTCTTAATTTTATATAGATTAAATTTGTTTCTTTTTAATATTGATTTTTTTATAAGATTTTCATATGTGCAGTCTTGCATTGTTTTTTTTTTAATTATTATTCAATAAATTTATATGTGTGTCAATTTCTATTACAAATTTATGTGTTTTTTTATATTACAAATTTATTTTGATAGAGAAATTCATTAAATATAACCAGGTAAATTACCCGTATTGCGATATTAGATATCTTGATCTTCATTTTTGTTTAATATTGATGATTTTTTTTTCATTGCTTTACAAAATGGTTATTGGGTTGTTTAATTAGATGTGTGCATAAATTTTTCAATTTATATCTAGGAGTTTTTTTATTGTAAAAAAACACGTTGAAGAATTCTGTATTTTCATTTTTTTATTATGTTTTGATGTTTAGGATTTAATGCTTATTCCTGTGATATTTTTATTTTTTTTCTTAAATATTTTTATAAAAGTTTCATTATTTTTAGTTTTACCCTTCAATCCAAGCTTATAATGTATTTTTTTTTGTTCTTTTGATTTTTGTCATTTTGTTAATTTTTTTATTCTTTTCAATTAACTATCAAATGCAAAATTTGTTGTTGCCTTTTTATTTAGTTTTTATTGAAATTTTAACATTCATTATTTTTATTGTATTTTTTTATTTTGGATTTTTTTGTGTTGTTTTTTTTTGTGATTTTAACCTATATGATTTTTTCGTATATAGTGCTTTCGATCTTATAACCTGAGTCATGGTTTAAAAAGTTAACAGTAATTGATTTTTTGGTTTTATTTTTTATATTCATGTCTTTTTATTTTTCTTTCTATGAAATTATCATATTATCATTTAATTTTTACTTTGTTAATAAATAAGATCATTGAGATGTTTTTGAAATATTGTGAAGATATATTTTCATAATATTAGTAAGCATTTATTTTTTGCATTGAATCATTGTTTTTTTTCGCATTGTTTTTTATCAATATCTTATTTTTTAATAATATTATTAAATTAACAGAGTTTATTAAACTCACTCGAGCCAATTATTTAAATATTATATATTTTTTATTTTTTAAAAAATATTTATTTTTTTAATATTTTTTATATTAAAACAAAGTTTGGCCTGTGATGTAGTGGAGACCACTAACTAGTAGTATCTAAACAATGAAATTCATCGCGCTAATTTTTGTTATAAAAAAAAACACATATGCTTTGTCAGTAGCCTTTTTCTAAAGAAATAGATGAGCCAGGCGCACGCGCCTGGTCTCTTTTAGGCCTACCCCCTGACTCTTTAAACCAAGCCTAGTCCAACGTGATTGGATTTTATTTTTAGTTATTTATATTTTTGAGTTTTTTTTAAAATTTATTATTTAAAGTGGAGTTTCTATTTAATTTTATTTTTTATTGGGTTGATGATAAATTAATTTTTATATTTTTTATTATATAATAAAAAAATTAAATTGACCAACTGAATTTTTTAGCTCTTTTTTATATCTTTTGTTTTTTTTTAATTTTATTATTAAAATTTATCATTTAATATTGAACTAATAATAAATTTATCTTAATAGTTTCTATCATATAATAAAATAGTTATAAAGTTCAAGCTAACTAAATACTAATTGAAAAATCAGAGTAGGAATTTTTCACATTTAAACTGTCATATAAAATTTAATAACAATACCAAAAAAAAATCTTTAATCATCTAAATATGTTTTTTTTTTAATGTTTTATGTCCAACTCGAAGAGAAAACACGAGTGAATAAAATAGTTATTTCTAATACCTAAGGGGGATTTTTTTTCCTGGTCAACGTGGACAATTTATCTAATTGTATCTGTGCTCTTAATTACAATTATTAAAAAAACTCTGTATCAACTTCTCCAAAACACAATCTAAAATACAAAATTTGCCTCGCCATATTTGTTATTAAATGTTTTAATTATCTCAAATTTCTCAAACTTATAAAACTATGCTATTTTTTTTTTCCAATCATGATTGCATAACATTTTTTTTTATTAATACGGATGTCTGAGTCAGTTTGCGCGTACCTCGACTGATCCCACGAGCACTAAAATTAACGATCATATAAGTGTCTAGTGACCCTGATATATATGGAACTCGAACTAATGAATTCTAGAAAGTAAATACAAAACCTGACCAGTTGAGCTATATCCTGATTCATCACACAACATTTATTTACACAAGTCATGTTAACTATTTGCATAATTACTTTTATTTCTTTAGTTTATATTTTTTTCTGAATAAATTGCTTTGAATTTGTTAAAATTTGTAGAACGTGATGAAAGAAACATACACATCAATGTCTCCAGACTTTCAGTACAAAGAGTAATAGAAAAAATAAATATAATAACAGTTATATCCAAGAATTCACGTTCTATACAAGAAAAACATTTAAATCACTAGAAAAATATATTCTAAAAAAAATATGTGTATCTGTGGGGTGGGCTTCTCATTTTCTTCTTGGCTCATGTTGACTATTATTCAAGTAGACCCGGCCCAATGTATACACCATCTTTTAATGTTTTCTCGAAAAAGTATATAAACTTTAATTTTTTCTGTTTAAGGAGACCATTTTTTTTTTAAAAAAAAACATCCAATAAAGTAGTTTTCATTTGATTTTGGTTAATCACCACTAAATTATGATTTTTCCATGGAAGGAACTTTCCATGACAAATTATTTTGTAATTTTTTAATTTTTGGATGCACAACCAACTCTTAAATAGTAATCTTCTAATAAACAATCTAAAATATAGCTTTTTATGTCGATTTTTTACCCTTAACAAAAGGTCTAATGCAAAAAATAATTTAAAAAAAAGATAAAAAAAAACATAAGGTATAATTTATCAAACTTTAAACATAAATGTAAGATTGAATAATTGATAAAAAAAAAATAAGAGGTAAATTTAGTATTTTTATACTTGGAAGGATTTTAAATCCCTTAAAAAGATTACAGGAATAATGGCTAACAAACTATGAAAATGAAGATTTTTTAAGAAACCTTAGAAATTTACCTTATAAAAAACTAACCCAAATTAGAGTAGACTAATTTAGTTTTTAGTTGAGGTACACTTGGTTCTGAGATGGGTGTTATTTGAGGCTAATTTTAGGCTAGGATGTGGCTAGGTTTTGGCTGGTGAATAGAAATATCTTAGCTCTAGATCATACATTTTATTTTATTTTTACAAGAAAAAATCAAACACTTTTATCCAAACCACTCTAATTAAAGATGTTGACGGCTTCTATCCCTCCATCCTTTGCTTCTAACATTGCAAAAATATTCAATTTCTTCTTCTTTGTTTCCCATTGTTTCCTTCTCTCTTTGCCTTTTGCCACAATAGTGCAAAAAAAATTGAGAACCATTGATTCTTTTCTCCTAACATGCTTCTAACTTCTCTCTTCAAGTCCCTTTCTCCTCACTCCTCTTTTTTTTTCTCTGTAAAAAAAATACAAGAATAATTGTGGTGTCAAAAAGAAAATAGAGAAGAAAAGTCAGCAAATGAACAAAGTGATGCAAAAAAAAAAAAAAAAGCCTCCTTAATGAAACCAAGTCTCCCAACAATCAAAGGAAAAAAAACATCACCATCTTATTAACATTCATAGTAGTTTGAGTCTGCATCCATTGTAAAAATATCTCAACTATTAGTTTTTTTTATTAATTTTCTTGTGTGCTCTTGAATTATAGTTATTAATGTGATCATTTTATTTAGCTAAGCTAAACATGACAGTAATTTTTGTATCACTTGGTTATTTTATATGGGTCTGAAATATATAATAAATCAATGTCAGTCACAAAGACAAAAAAAAAACATAAAAAATAATGCACTATTAGAATTAAAAGTAAAACAAGCATTATAAGAACCTAAATTGCCTGATACAAGACTGCTTATAATTTTTATTTCTCTCAAATAAGAAATTCTTAGTCATGGAATGCAAAGAATCAAGAAAAAAACACATATATTGCAATATAGTGACATGATATTCTTAGTAACCTATCTAAGTTGTTTGCAGCTTAATACAATGATAATTTTCTACCTATTTTTTTCTCTACACTTTAAAACTAGAAACCTTTTTATCTGTGTGTGAACTGACACTTGTCAATTTTAAGAAGAGGAACACAACAATAGCTATTTTCTAATGCCAACAAAAACAACAAATATAACTGATGAGAGATAGGTTAGAATAAAATAGATATGTAATAAAATAAAGGATTGTAAATCATGACTTAACCTAATAGAAGCAATTAAGCATTATACAGGTGGGAACAATCAAAATCCTTAAAAAGAAGAATCATCTCATTATAAAAAAAACAACACAAAACCAATCAAACAAAACATCAAAATTATTAGCACATTCTATTAAATTCAACAACATCATCCTCGTAACAACGTAGAATTCCTGTCTTGAATCATGATAGAGAAAGGAAGTTGCATACATATCAGACTCATTAGTTTCCACAGATAAACCACACTTGAAAACAAAAATTGACTCGATAAACAAAAAGACCTAGAAAGCAACTCATCATAGGATTTAAAGGGAATGGAAATGCAAATCCACCAAACTATTAGATGATTTTTATGAAACAATTATAATTAAAGTCGTTGTTAGATAATGAACTATTACAATAAAAAGTTTCTTTAACAATCATCTTATGCAAGCGAATAACAGTTTTGGACACAACAACAAAGACTATGATAATTTTTAAAGCTTTTAAAAAAATCAAAGTAGTTGCCATAAAGGAAAAGAGCCAATAATAATGTCATTTAACCAATTCAATTAACAAATAAGTAATCAAAGTAAAGGAAAATATTTACTTTGATTAGATAAGATTTTAAAAGAAAGTATTGATGTCCAGGGCACTCCTTAGATTTTCCTTTTCTTGGTTGTAAGATGATCGTAACCATCACTGTTTATTTTAGTATATTTTTTATAGCAAAGGAACTAAATTGGCTGTAAAAAAATGATTTTTTTAATTACTTATTCAGATTGAAGAAACGATTTTTATTTGTTGGTGCGCACCTCTCTATTGTTCTAGTCAAATTAAAAACCATATTTATCAGTTATCCTTGCAATTTATTGTTTCTTCACGGTCAAAGCCCCATGATAAGCTTTTGAAATTATCCATTTCTAACATATCATTCTTAGCCATTGGTTGATATAAATCATTAGTGTATTCATCTTTTTCCAATCATTAATCTTTTATTTACATTATCTCTCTTGAGACCTCTTCAATTGTCTCTACCACGTAGAAGCCCAACCTTTCAATTTGATCACAATCAACTTCAGACCCTGTTCTCATAGGTCTCTCTCTTCCAATTAATGAGTCAATTCTACAATTTACCTTAACATGTTCTTTATCATGAGCTCCAAGATATTTCTCTTTCAAGAGAGAACCTCTCCTCGTTCTTTACTATCTGATCACATTCTACACCGCGTTCTTTTCCAACCATGGTTGTTTAGCAACACACAACAAACAAATAACCACTAGAATTATTGGGTTCTAATACCAACTGACGCAAATAAAAACACAAAAAAACAAGATAGAAAGACAAAATTAAAATTGAATAGGATTGCTACACAAAACCCTAACTCATAATTTTATTACCAACAAGGAATATATAATAAATCTTAAACAATAATTTCTAGATCTTATTTGAAGGCATTTCCAAACTCTATGGCTATATAAAATTTTAACCCTAAAAAAAACAAGACCTTTAAAATTTTCTATCAAAATACTAGTCTAATTCAATAGTTAAATTAAAATTTATGTGTTAGTATAAAATTATACATCATATAAAATATCCTATTATAGATGAAAGCTACAAATAGTTGTTTTAAATTATTTGAGAAAGCTTTCACGTTTTTGGACAGCCATGTTAACTTGGTATACCAAACCATATCAGATAATGACGTCATAAAAAATTAAACGAGATGGGAGAAAGTGTCTTTTATCTCATCTATCTTAGATGTCAAAAATTGATGGAGCCAATTTTTAAATAAAAAAAGTACAAGGATGACTAAGACCAACTCTTTCATGTGTCAAAAGGATAAAGCATACCAAGGGCGAATGAATATTCAGTCAAAGAGTGGTAGAGACGTTCGTCTGTAGGCAAAAACATCATTGGATTAAAATTTGAATTTTTTTATTAATTTTTTTAAAAAATATTTTTGAATTGCTGTGATGATAAAAATAAATTTTTAAAAATAAAAATATATTTTAAAACGAACCTATACTACACTTCCAATCAGCCGTATCTCTCGTTGGACTATTTGACAGATCATACCTTTCCAGAGTATTTTCAAAATGCCTGCTTCCGCCAATTCTTTGAAGGTATGAGGCGAACTAGACAGATTTTCACTGCATTACAATATCCCAAGATCAAATGATGGGGAACTTTGTAGGTCTGATTTTAGAATCACATCCTGCTTTTGTACGGACAAGTCTGGTCGTTGTTTGGGAAGTAATGTAGCTTGTGCTTCCACAGCATCAAGATCAAGAGTGGCAAAAAAATCATCATAGAATATGTCCTCATTGGCATCAATTTCGTCTGCCGGACCTTGCTGGAATGATGCTTTCTCTGGAACCTCTGACTGCGAAGAGAACTTTTGCTCTAAGTTCAGAACAGGAATAGATGATTGACAAAAACTAAAATTTCCTTTCCTGGTTTCTGATCTTGTCTCGTTCTCTCTCTTAAAATCAGTGGTTGTACAGGGCCTTGCTGCAGAGATCCTCTCTTGGTTGATTTGGAAGGGTCCTAAATCCCTTCCAGCAGACTGATTGGCTGAATCAGTTTGAGGTGTCTTGACCGAGGAGCTCCCACTTCCATTCATTCTACTTGTAGACGCCCCGTAATCAGGAGTAAAGGTGGCACTAGAACTAGATTCCCTTGCCATTGGTGATTGGCTGAGCAAAGAACGCCTGTGGCATGACGACATCAATTAGATTTAACACTCAGCAGTTTCATCCCAATAGAAAGTATATGAAGAGATTATTACAATAACCATCTAGAAAACGAAATGAAGCATGCAACTTAGCTTGACAGATAACTAGAACTTTCAGATTCCAATACTGCAGTTTATATATATATATATATATATATATATATATATATATCTTAGATTAAGCCCTAACACACATGGACATGCGCACGAGATAGACTGACAGGGAGTTGAAAACCTGTAAACTGCCATCATGTCAGCTCTGCTAGCTTTGGAATCAGCACTTGCCAATGTTGGATTTATCCTGTCATCTATGAAACTATCATCATTTGAACTGTTTCCCAGGTCATCTGCCTCGTCATCAGATATTTCAGCTTCCGAAGATACTCTGATCACACCCAAAATGCAGAGAAGGCAGCATGAACATTCAGAAAACAGTAGTGTCTTACAATTTCTAGGAAACAATTACTTCACTCGGCATCTTTGCATGATAGAATCTATATCATAGTATCCATAAATAAATAAAAAGTTTATGAAAAACAGCTAATGGTTATAAATGAAAAATCAGAATTCTGTTCAAGAAACAAGTCTGGCAGCATAAACTTTTCATTCAAACATGAACTTACTCAGCTTCCTCCTCAATGAAGGCCCTGGCATTGCCAACTCGCTTCTTTTTACCTAAACACAGGCAAAGTTGATTAGTATTATTGATAGTAATATTGTGTTTGATTCCAAAACATTTCACAATCATAGAGCTTTAGCATACTCAGGCTTCCATTCAAGACAAATGACGGGCGGACCTACTTTGCTAGATAAATATTTTTCCATGGCCAGAATGGGTAGCTAGATGCAACAGATATGACTACAAGCCCCATCACCATGCTTAACTTGGTTAGGACTAGTACCTGAAAAGGATCTATTAAGGTTTTTGATAGGGATTGTAGAATTTTCTATTGTGCCCTTTGAATTTTTTCTCTCCCCAATATCTCCAACTTTCCGCAGCCTTTTAAACTTGCAAACTCGTTCAACATCTTCTAACTTGTTTCCAGAACTCGAAAGCCAATCTTTACTGTTGCTGCTTTTTGTAAGATTTGCCGAGGGAGAATCAGTTTCCTCAACCACTGGAGAAATTGACATAAATCTACCTTTTCTTGCAACATTCTTCACCTTTAGTAGAGGAGTTTCAATTTCATTATTACTCGGAGAAACTGAAATGTTTTTTTGACAATCATGGCTATTCATGACAGTTTCATTTTTTTGTGAACTCTGTAATTTTGACGGCAGTTCAGTGCACAGTTTCGTGGGTGAAATGAGGTCCTGAACAATAAATTCATTTGTTCCTTCATCATTTAACAGTCCTGCAAAATCCAAGTCATTGGATAAGTTTATTCATTCTTCACAGCAGTTAAAACTAAGCAAAGTTTTCGATTGTTGATGTTTGAATTACAAAGATTATTCTTGGGATAGATACTGACCGTTGTCATTGATTGGAGACTCTGGAACAATACCACTTTGAATCATATTTGTTAATCGGGGGCTCAGCTCAGAATCTTTGAAATTATTATTGAACTCATCAGCCTGCAGAGACGATGCCTTGATTCCCAAAACATCAAGAGACTTGCTGGCACAATCTTCTTCATTTGGTAGATTTCTCTTCAAAATTGGAGCCTCGGGAATTGTTTCCATCAGATCCAATGTTTTCACTTGCTGGGAAGAGTTAGATGATCTAGATATTGCCAGAGTGGCATTCATTTTGTACTGTGTCTCAGAAGCTGTCAGGTCCATAGAGGATTTGTGTGGGGTGGTTAATTCTTTGTCCTTTTGACCTGGAGTCTTCCAACAGCAAGAATTTTGATTTAAGGAACTTTGACCCTTAGAATGTGTTGCTTCTTCGGAAGGAAATAAAGGGACAGACATAATTAGGACCTTCCCAAGAGAATCTACAGATACATAATCGGAACCAAACAGATAGGAATGAGCTGGACGACATAGTTTGTTAAGATCCAGCATACTGTGCTCGTTGTCAGGTCTCAAGGTTTGTATGGGTGATTCTTCAGAATCTACTACGTTTTCCTGTGATTTGGTGCTTGGAGGATTGTCCCATGTCACTGGACCTGCAACATCTTTTTAAGAGCTTAATCATATATACCAGATGAAAAACAAAATTGCAGCTTAGCATGGGCCTTTTAGATATTAGGCATCACAAGTAAAGAAGTTCCCTTCCTAAATTTGAACTTTTTAGAAGTAAAAATTATTTTTAAGACTTGGTAAATTTCCATGCAGAGGAAAAAAAAAGGCATATGGTCAGAAAAATGCAGAAACCAGGTAATATATGGACATCCACAGAAAAGGGAATAGTCAAAGCGTGCAAACATACAAATACATATAAGATTTAATTGTGGCCCCCGAATCCATTTCTTATGAAAGTATTAGTTTTGCATTATTAATGTAAATGTCTTGAATGAACATATAAAGATTAAAGATCTCCTTGAATGCATAAACTAAATATATACCTCCTTCGACTAATTAAATTTGTACAATTAACTGCTTCATTTGTTTTCTGTACCACTTTGGCCAATATTATATGACAAACTGCAAAAAGCTAATTGACTACCATGTTTGGCGTACAAGCATTTTGAGCTGTAAAAGATGATTACCTTCATTGACATTATCCCCTTCTTGAACAGGGTTAGCTTCCAAGCACTTACGTGAAAAGGCTTCATCCTACAACCATTATACAAACATATAAACAATAGAATCCAACATTAAGGAGAAAAAATGTCAAGAAACCAAGCTTGAAAGGAAACCTCAGCAGAGAAAGCTCCGCATTCCCTAGTAAATGTTAGATCTAGCAAATGTTGCATTGAGTCAATCAGCATCTCTGTACGGTGAGAATGCATTACTCTGTGCACTCTGGATGGAAATGATTGGAAACGAGGAAAGGCAATCAGAGATGGTGTCCAAGTATTTCCGGGGTGGAAATACTTGGCAAGTAAAGCAGTCTCTGCAACAGTTAGATTTTCTTTGAAAACTGGTGTCTGAATGGTATTATCATCCTTCACTTTCTTTCCACGAGGAACATATTGTTCAATTGACAGCTCAACAAATTGGACTTCTGGTTTAAAAATATGAGGAATCTGAAACAAACATAACAGAATTCTAGCTTAAGAAGATAAAAGTATTAACAACAAGGGATGCAACCAGAGAACTTTCCAATGGATCTCACCATTCTTGAGCTAGAATGGAAACTGAAGCTATTTATCCCCCCATTATGCATATGCTTCTTTATTGCCCTGCTGTTTGCTTGCTTTCGCATGTAACCCTTCAACTCAGACCCTTCACAAGCTAAAACTAGTGAAACTTTGTCAAGGATCTAATTGAAAGGAACGTAGGGAACTGCAAAAGCAAACAGTTTTACAGTCTTCAGAATGAAAATGAAAATGACAAAGGATATCAACTCGTCCATCATGCTTCCTTCCAGTTCTTCCCATGCGTTGAATCATTCTCAATGGTGATACATTAGCATCAAAACATACTACAAGATCAACTTCCATGATATCTAGGCCTTCTTCACCAATTGATGTTGCAACAATTACATTGTATCCCCCAGCTCGAAATTTCTGTGAGCAATTGAAGTAAGTGAATGCAAGCAGCTTAGAAAATACTATGTAACATAAATACCTGCAGTACAGCCTGTTGAACTTTCTGTGATTGGCCTTTCAATGCTTTTCCTGCATCACTTTATCAGTAACTAACATCTCATAAATGATTGCCAGATAGATTATTATGTTCAATCCAATTCCATAAATCATAAGAAAAAGGAAAGGAACAAAATAAGGCACATTGCAACATTTAAAAGAAGACAGCAGTTCCTTTTGGAAGGAATAAATGAGAAGGAAAATAAAAATAAAAATGAATAGAGCTACAAACCTGAACTTTGACCAATAAACTCAGTTGCTTTAACCAGATCTCCAATGGTTGCTAATGTGTTCATTATATCCCTAAATAACAACATAGTTACCCCAAGGAAAACTTTTCTAAGACGAGGAATGTGCAATAGAAGATTTAGAAATATTGAATAAAGCAATACAATAAAAATGAACTTAAGAAATTCTTTTCACCTTACACTTCCTCTAAAATTGGAGAAAATTATAACCCTTGAGTTTTGTGGGTCCTTAGTTTCTGCAACCACATGTTTGACAATCATATTCACCAGAAGATAATTAAACTTTCAAGTGTAATGAAATACAAGACATAAAATTCAAGATTAAAAACTAGCAATTCATTAGAAAGTACAATTAACAGCATAAGTATAAATTCGGAACGGAGTCTTGATGATTCTAAAATGACTGGCTCTATATCAATCAACCTTGTTGAGCTTTGGCAACAGAAGAAAAATCTACCGAAACTGTAAAACCATTTCTTCGAAATAGAGACTAACATGGAATTGAGTTGCGATTAACCAGACAATATTGCTGATCCTCCATGGAATAAATACATACAAACATGTGTGAGCATGTTGCTCTACATTTCCTATCCACTGAAGAAGAAAAAACACAAACAAGTTCCACTGCAACCAACGATCTTATTTCATTCAAAATTCCTATCCAACAAACAGGAATGATCATAAACAAGTTTCATTGAAGAAAAAAATAATTATTTTCTTCAAAATCCACATTTACAATCCAACACCAATGCATATAGACATTTAAATGTCCACTTCATCCAAATAATCCTTGCTTGCTCATTCAAGTCAAGTCGCAGCTATTTCAGCTTCAGTACGCAAATTCTTATCCAAAAGATCAAAGGTATACTGGTAGATTCCAGGTTTGCTGGAGAAAGAAGCAACAGATACCCAAAATTTAAAAAGTCAAAGTTATATGTTGTTGCGAAACCTTTCATTTCTGGTCTTTGATTTGTTTGTTCAAGTAGTGCAGTTACATTTTCTAGTTAGATGTTGAAGTCAAACCAAGAATTAAAAATGCTATGCCTCCATGTCAATGTAATGCTTTCAAACAAATAGAATGTCAATTAACAATAATTTTCAGGATGTTTGAAGCTTGAATGAAGGTGTGACTGCCTTCTTGTCCTAGGTGTGATGGCATGAACTTCCTTTTTGTTTCCATGCAGATTTAGCTTCTGCAAATGTTTGCAGCATTCGATCT
>Ga0325414_1005064_pt1 | contig 13870 bp, 8 predicted proteins | sample PopdelMetagenome_8_FD_206183 | JGI IMG/M metagenome (GOLD analysis project Ga0325414, IMG submission 206183) | Populus deltoides microbial communities from Bellville, Georgia, United States - Leaf-PdKOR-R3 | ecosystem: Host-associated > Plants > Phyllosphere > Phylloplane/Leaf | place: USA...
AGCTATGATGTCGGAAGCCATTTGATTCTGGTGCTATTAGAAGATGTTATTCTGTTTATATATCTCTTGACAAGTGACATTGGAAAATCGTTATTTCCCTTAGAGAGATCAATAACGAAAGAAAAAGCATAAAAGAAAAACAGTAAAGGATTCTTAATTTCTATATCAACTATTCCTATCTCAACTTCAAATCTTACATGTTAAGTTTAAAATAATTTTTGCTGGCCACTCCGGTGACATGATGGATTATTAATAGCTATCAGAGTAACCAACATAGTTGAATCGAGGTCGAATGTTATGGTGATTATACCTAGGATCACCATAGTCAACAGCCTTTATCACCACAGCTTCACGTCGACCATTCTGTTCTTGAACAGCTCCAAACACAATCTCGTTTGTCTCGCAGCTCTTCTCATAGTATGTCTTTGGGTTGGGCATATAATGCCTATGCTGCTGCTGCTGCTGCTGCTTATAACGCTGCAGATGCATCTGTTGCTGTTGCTGTTGCTGTTGGTGATAACCACCTCCCCAATTGCTATAGTAACCCTGGTTTTGCTCCAAATGGTGGTTTTGCTCCACGTCTTTGGTCATAAATGGGTAGGTTTTCTGGGATGTAGGACTTCTGGTTTCGATTGATGGTGGCTCATCTTCATCAGGAATCACAAAGCTATCTTGAACGGGCCACGTGTTTGAGTGCTTGAGTGGTTGCTGGTAGTGCTGCTGGAACTGATAATGTATTGGTTTCCTTCTAAATCCTGAAAATATTCCCCCAAATATTTCACCTACTGTCGAGCTAGTGTTGAGGATAAGCCTCCCAAGTGAACCAAAAAGCCCCTCGTCTGATTTCACAGGTTCATCTTCATCTGGAATAAAGGGAGGCCTGACTGCCATATGAGGACTTTGATATGGGGCCTTTGGCGGGCCTTTCTTTGTTTGAGTTCTTGAGTCCTAAAAAAGAAACAACATTATAGAAAATTGTCTTCGTAAAGTAGTTCTAGCAAAGACATTCAAGTTGGAGAAAACAGTCCATGTTAGGAAAACCAGGTGCATGCAATGGCATTTAAATTAAAACAAATTTATATTATTTAATTACCAAGGAAATAGTCTCTTTAACATCATTAGCTAGACCATGAAGTTATTTTAAGTGTTAGAAATCGTTACAACAATTTTAAGTTGAATAATTGTTGATTCAAAATAAAAACAAGAGCATTCTTAAGAATATTAGCATGAAATTTGAACATTTGAAAATAAATTGCTGGGGTGATCCGATCTATGGAGGTGCCTTTCCAATGAACACTTGGCCAAACGATGAATGAAGAAAGATGTGAATAAACCTGGGGTACACGGCGTGTCGAAGAAAACAATATTTGCACCCGACGCTGCAACAACGCCAGCATGTAGCCAAAGAATCCAGCAGCAACAAGCACTGCTAATCCTGCAATATTGATGAGTATGTTGTCTAGATCTCCATGATTGCAAGAAATAAGGTCGAGGAAATTAATCAGATTGCATGTTTGCAGCTATGTCGTCATACCTAAATGAAAACTATCATCATGTGGATAGTTACAATCATCATCATGGAGTTGGATCTCTCGAATTGCCTGGCTCCCTCTATCTATAATCAAGAGAGAGCAACTACTTGCACTGTAAACCACATCAAAGTCATTTGAGAACTTAGCATCCTCACTCGGACCATCAACATGACCACCTCCACGAGCCCACTTGCCTCCAGCAATGGTTGTAACTCCTTCATAAATATTTAATTTAACCAGTCAATGTTCCAAGAACAGCCAATAACATATTCAAAATACAAGGAGATAACTTTGTTCCTCATGTGCAGAATTCCACAACTATTACCGGCCAAAGGAAAAAAAAAGAAGAAAAAGAGTATCCACAATAGTCACCTCCATCAGTACTGATTTTCCTGATAGCCATGTTCATTGTATCCGCAACGTAAATGTTTCCTCTTTCATCCACGGTTAGACCTTTCGGGTGATTCATTCTCGCATCTCTTAATTTCCCATCTACATGTCCAGGGTACCCTTCAAATGATCCGGTGATAAGCTTGGGTCTGCCATCTGCATTCCAGAATCTCTCATTGCACAAAACAATGATAGTCTACTAAATGTTTCAACTGCTATCCTCCCAAACAATTAAAGAAGAACAAGAAGGCAATACAAATCTAGGGGAAAAACTCGAATGCATGCTCTGTTTGCATATCTATAAATACAGACTTGAAGTAGCGTAGGATAAACATATATATGATTTAGAATAAAGAATCTACAAACATGAAAAACAAGCGCAGAATTGGGATTAAACTGTTCAAATTAAACAAGGGCTTGAAGCTTCTCAACGAAACTTGATTTATTATCAATCTTGGAAAGCAAAAAAAGAGAAGAAAGAACTGTGGATTAGAGAAAGAAGAAAAGCATAAAGGTGCGCAAGATGAGTAATTTACAAGGCTAAGTAGCCAATAAAGAATGTAGACTTCAGGAATGAAAACGTGAGAGTGCAAATCTCGAAAAAGAAGGTATTGAGTTGGCAGAAACAGAAGTGAATGGATTTACGTACTTTCGAAAGTGGAGACTTGTACTTGACAAAAGCATGTAAAGCACAATTGTAACCTTTTTTTTTTTTGTATGTTCTCTTTGATAACATGCATTAAAAAGTTAAGGAATCAACAGATGTTGTCGCAACAGTGAAGCTAAGTGTCATGAAATTTTTGGCATTGTTTATCAGATAAATTAAACGTTATCGGATGACTCAAAAATATAATGAAGCATATAAACTCATCTTACATTTAGAGAATTGTGTTGAGATCTTGTAAATGTTACTATTCTCTGAATCCAAAAGCAAGAGTTCCCCACTTGAAGACACCTCAACGGAGTATGGTTCAATTCCTAACTTGCTTCCATCAAACACTGTCTCCACTGTATATCCACCCTCAAATTTCATCATCGAAGGGCTAGAAACAGCTGAGATTTCAACTACATTAGCCTAAGAATTACGAAGAACAGCAAAAGCAGGGTACTACAGAAAAATGTGAGCTCAAAGAAGGCCCTATACCCATTTTGGTGTTGGATTTAAGTGACCAGAGCCATTTCACAAGGGCAGATACCACATTGGACACAGCGGCACTTAAAATTTCTGTATATTCAAGATAAATCATCATAAGAGTTGAAAGCCAAAGAGAAAGAAAAGGAAAGAGGACTTCGAAAATAAAAAAATTGCTTCACTTACTTGCAGGAGGTGTGGCCGAGACTAAAGAGAACCCACTGAGGAGAACGAAACAAACTAGAGCAAGAGCAAACCAGTTTCTACACATCATTGATTTCTTTGGTTTTTCTCCGTTGAACTCAAACAAGAATGAGAAATGCGAAAATGAAAAGAATTTAAGCCTTGCAAGTTTATATACTCAGAAGAGACCCCACAGATGTAGTGAAAGCCCTTTTTGAATGCTGTCTTTACGAGAGAGGGAGAGAGAACATCAAGAGTTCTGTTCAAGAAAGGAAAGTAAAAAAAGCAAAAGCAGCAGCCCGAGGGAATCAAATGCTCTGGTAATGTCTTAAAGATTTGTCTCTTGATCGAACATATGTTAAGTCTTGCAAAGTAGATCTTGTCGGTTGGAACTGCTTTTTGGCACGAATAGCAAACTCGTTTTCGGAGACGTGATAATAAGCACTTGTAAGTAGTTGTCAGAACGGGGCTGGGCTGAGCGGGGCTTGGCAGCGTTTGGGCTGTAGTTTATTTGATGCATGATCGGAGACATAAAAAACAAGGTCTTCAGGCGAAGCGTATGATAAGCGTTGAGGTGAAACCAGTCGAGGATAATATCTCTGTTAATCACCCTAACGACAGAAGAAGCGAGTAACAGTTGAAATGTTAGTGACTGGCCAATCTCAACTGTGCATCCAAGTCCAAAAGTTGATTAAATTGATGTTGCAGATACCACAATTCAAAGCAAATAGCTGGGATTTTTGCAATTTGCATGACAAGGCATTTCTCTCCTAAATCTTTTGATGCCATTCAGCCCACAATACATTGGCATTGAAGGGATCAAATAAACATCTAGTAATTATGTAGAGGCAAATTCATCATTATGCAATGAAATGAAGTACCAAGTTAATTCTGCCTGCGCGGGAGTGCATATCACGCGCTTGTAAAGGGTTTAGGGCTGTACTGTACACACATGACAAATTCCATTAAGCCTATCCAAAAAGATAAGCAGTTTAATTCACTTTGAGTTTTCAGTTCAGTTGTACTACGGCTCCAGAAAAAAAGGAAAGAAAAGAATGGCATTTCCCCATCTTCCTTCATCTCTCGCACTCAAAACTACTTGCCGCTCTGCATTGACACCAGTACCCATCACTGTCTCGTCTCGACCAATCCAAAATCCTGCTAAATTCACCAAGTGGGTCCTCGATTTCCGTTCCAAATCTTTGAATTTTGCCTTCTCTGGGGCTCTCGCACTTGGTCTATCTCTCCCAGGCAAGTATTCCGCATTAGTATTTTCTGCAAATGCTTGGTAGATTTGTGTATGGCTAGTATGTATGTATTATAACTACGCTATTCTGGGTCATGGCTGATTTATATCCATGTGGTTGATTTTGTCTGATATTTTTTTTTATTTATCTTTGCAACATGGGTTTTAACTTTGCTATTTTAAGTTATAACTCTGCAACAGTGGGTTCAATGTGTTATCTCTTTTGTTTTTGTCAATGTCTTCATGATGTGAACAGGGGCGGAACTAGAATTTCTAGGTTGGAGGGCATGGGTTGACTAAGATAGTTTGGGGTTGCCACGGCAAGGATTGACTAAGATGATATTAAACTAAATTTTGTGAGGTTTGGGGGTGCCACGCTACCTGTGGCTTAAGCCGGAGGTCCGCCCCTGGATGTGAAGTCCAGTGATAAGCAATGATAGCTACTACGTATTAATGATGCAGAGCACTTACATATTTTTTTTCCCCTTTTCCTTCTTTTTCTGTGTGTAATTATAGTTTATGCTAATAGACATCAAATTTTGTAGGAGTTGGAGTTGCTGACGCAAAAGTTGGAGTTAACAAGCCAGAACTCCTTCCTAAAGAGTTTACTACTGTTATAGATGTAGCTGGGTTCCTTTCTGATGGCCAGGTGAGGGGTGCTTACTTTTCTACTTGTGCCTTCCTGTAGTATTTCTAAATAATTGCTTGCTAATTTGATTGACATTATGTTAATTTATTTTAAGGTGAACTATATTTGTGGAATTTTCTTAAATGGGAATATGATTGGTCAATCAAGCATTGTGGATTCCTGAAATTCATCGTTTCATTTGAGTGGAAAATTATTTTGTCTCAAACCTATGGTCCTTGCTCTCCTTTTTTTTTTTTTATTATTATTATTATTTCCTTCTGTTCCAGTTTTTGTGTAGCAGTTAGTTTTTCACCTTCTGCTTTCCCTATATCTTTCTTAGGACAAGAGTCCAATTTGATCAGATTCCCCGTGTAAATTGGGCAGGAGCATGTGTTGATTCTCTACCGAGTATTGAGATTAATGTTTTTGAAATGTTGCTATCACGGTAGCGTTGTGAGTCTAAATTATATGATAGGCTCCTCTCGACTGAATGAAACAATTGTTAATAATTTGTTTTCAAAGCCAATTGCTGAATGGCTCAATTGAGCAGTTTTATGTATCATAGATCCTTTTGTAGTTAATGTTTATACTCTTAGTTATTTACCTTCAGTATATGAGCAAGCAAAGGAGACACTAACAAATCCACTTGCTGTTAATATTTTGCTGTAAATCATATTGAAAAAAAATTATACTCTTAACTGTCCTAAATTTTCCAGACTTGTTTGGTTTACCAGCACTTGGTCGCATGCATTTTGCAAGGGATCCAAGCGTTTATAATGTTTTATTGAAAGACACTGTTGGGTGGCTTGAGTCATAAAACATGTATATGGTACCGTGTCTTAGAGCTAAATGCAGGAAGTTTCAGTCAGATGAATGCACAAGTAATGGTTATTTTGCAGGAGAAACGACTTGCAGAGGAGATTTCTGATATTGAAAAGGATACTGGATTCAAATTAAGAGTTTTAGCTCAGAATTATCCTGACACACCTGGTAATCTTTGCGTGTTAAGTTCATGTCAATGGGTTTGATATTCTGATCTTTAAGACAATTGTACCATCTCTTAACCTTATATCAGTCTGTGTTTTGAAGCATTTAGTCAGCTACTCTTTTTTTTTTTGGTTTATCTTTTATTTTTCAGGATTGGCGATTAGAGACTTTTGGCAAGTGGATGATAGAACAGTTGTCTTTGTTGCTGACCCCAACTTTGGTAAAGATGATTCAAACATGTTGCATTCTTTTGACTGCATCAACCATTGAAGACTTGATTGATGGATTTCTATGACCACAGGAAATATTTTAAATTTCAATGTGGGGGCATCTGTTGATCTAGACATTCCCCGTAGCTTCTGGAGCCGTTTGGCTGGGAAATATGGAAACATGTTTTACTGGAAAGAGAAGGTAAATTACAAAGTTGCAGGAATATTTTCTTAGGTGTTCGGGCTATATAAAGATTTTATTCTGAAGTAATAACGCGTTACTTGATTCTAAAAACAGGGGGAAGATGCTTCTATTGAAGCTGCTGTGATGGCAATCTCCAGTTGCTTGAGGGAACCTGTGGGCCCAAATAATTGCTCTGAGGTGAAATGATACTGACATGATACCGGTTCCGGCATGCCAGATTCTTTTCTATTTATACTCCGCTACTGTTTCCAAGTGCTGTATAATTATGTTTACAGACTAGAGTTATGTTTGTAAAGCACATTTAAATTTCAGTACAAACTACAAAGAAGCAAAAAATAAAAAAAGAAAATGGGGATTTTATGAATCAAGTACAGGTCAATGAAGTCGATCATTGTAGCTTTTGTTGGAGTATTTCAGATTCTTAATTTTCATGTAAAGGAGAACAAGACCCAATTTATTCGCAGGTTAACCGGGAGGCCAGGCTAGCTAGAGAAAGGACCAGCTTCGAGCAGGTCGTCCCTCCTAGTGTTACAGGCTTGCGAGGCCATCTTGTGTCAGTATCACAGGCACAGAGATGTGCAAACCAGATATAGAGTTCTTGTACCAGATCGTGTTTGTAAGCTTTAATATTCTGACTCAGTACTCCGTTTATAATCAATAAGCATGTTTCATTGAATACATATTCCCTTCAACATTTGGTGACTAAAGGAATTAATCCTGAAGTAGTAAAAGAATATTACAAGATTAGAAGAATCAACATTTTGCTCTAAGAATTAACGCAAGAACAATTGTGTTGGGGAATCTACCCTGAAAATTATACCGTTCTTGCTCAAGAGCAATTCAATGTGGTGGTAGAATGACGGAAAATATGTACTCTACCATTCAGTGCTTGCCCTTCTCTTTCTCCTGTTTTCTAAAATCTTCTGTAATTCTTCTGGTCGACAAGGAACTGCAAGAACTCCCTCCTGTTGAAATCCGTATTCCTCTTTAGCCTGCTCCAGTAAGCTCAAGAAATCTGGATTAGTGAGGTGATGCAACTCCATAATAAACCTCTTCGGTTCTTCACCCTTGGTTGCAGTGACTGCAAAATGTCCCTTCTTCACATCACCTGGAACCATTTTTGTAGCTTCCATCTCTTCATCAAACCTGATTTCACTCATATTGGCTCCTCTAGAAGCTGAGAGCAAGAGAACCCGCTTCAACTTTCTTATGAAAAGCTTAAGCATCATTGCTCTTGTAAGGCTTTCTTCCATATGTTTCAATGGTTATGGATTTCTCAAAGTGTGGTGGGAACTTGGTGTAGAATCTATAGTTTCTGTTGCTTTTCTTTTTTATCCAGCGAGCTAGGAGGAAATATCTATACTAGCTAGGTGGTCTAGGGCATCGGAAGCTTAGCTGAAGTTTCTGATCAAGGTCAGAAAGGGACCGTACGGTATGGACTTGAAAATCAGTTAATGCAACAATTGATTGTTCGTCGCCCGTGCTTTCTGTAACTGGTGGGGTCTTGAAACGCGGTTTACACTGCTGTTTTTATCAGTTTCCAGCCCCATTAGTTTCTTACTACTTAATCCCCACTCCCCTCTAAGCTAGAAGCAGATCACAATTTATTTCCATGATTATAACTAATCCATGTCAATTGAGAAATCGATGAGAAGCTCATTAAAGAGTAAATAGATCATTACAGCATTACATGCAATTGGTCATATAATATATTTATTTGAATTATTAGCCAAAATATTTGAGGCTACGCGATGCTTATGCTGCTTAATTACCAGGGAAGGGAGTTGATAGCAATATTTAATTAGTTCATCAGCTCAATTTTACTTTGAGAACGGCTTTAGTTTGGATAAACGACCGACGCAACATTTCTGTGCTGACTCGAAAGTTTCTATAGTGTCGGCTAATTTGCTCCAACTAGGAGACATGCATTTAATTTTTTCAAACAATACAGTCCACTCCTCGCGCGCGCGCATATATATATATATATATATATATATATATATAAAGAGAGAGAGAGAGAGAGAATAAAAGATAAGGTGTGCTTTAGGGTGTTTAGATTTTTGTGGGAAAAAAAAGAAGAAATAGTTTCATTTTCTCAAATAACCATACTTCTATTTCTATAATATAATTTATATTATTATTTAATATATTATTTTTTAAATAAAAATTATTTTTAAATTACATTACTCTTAGCAATGTTAAACTTATAATTAATTCATTTTTTCAATCTAGTAACATAACTATTAAATGAATTTTTAAGATATAATTTATATTATTTTTTAATATATTTTAATTATTAAAATTATTTAGATTGATTATTGAAACATTAAAATTATTTCTTCTATAATTGTTTTTATTGGTCATCATATAAGATGATTTATTTCATATTAAAAGTATAAAAATCAATAAATGAAATAGAAGATTTTTCGTAATCCTTTTTACCAGAGGATTTGTTCCAGAGAATCTCTAACACAAACGTTTTTTTTAATCATAATAGAAAAAAGTGTAATTTTTTTTATTGGCATTTCATATATAAAATAAACTGAAATAAGATAGATAATTAGCTCTTGCTTAAAAAGAAAAAAACATATTTCCTATGAAATTAACTGAAATATAAATTATAAATGACTCAAATTGAATTTATTAAACTATATATTTATTCAAATCACATAAAAAATCTCTGTGCTTTATCTTGAAGAAAAAAAAACTTACTAGAAACTTTTAAAATATAAAAATATCTAAAACTTTCGCATACTTTGATTATATAGATAAAAAAAAAAATATTGACACAGAAAAAGAATATAGTGAAAAATAGACTGACAGTCGGAAGAATAGAAAAATTAGGTATACCAAAAAAATAAATATATTTTTTTAAAAATAGATTAATTAAAAGGGATAATTATTTCATCTATCCTTATCCTTATATATTTAACATATTTTTTTATATAGCATTTTAATTTTTTTTCACTCTTATATACCTTTATAAATCATCCCATATGTGCTTTTATCACTTTCTGGATAAAAATATCCTCCAACTACTAGAAGGAAAATTAATTCTTGAATTCCTAAAATAATATTTAAAAAAATATGAAAAATCCTAGAAAAACCCAAAAAAATAAAAAATTTAAAAACCTGAAAAAATTAATAATTAATTATAAAATATAGAAAATAAAAAAATCATGTCAATGAAACTGATAAGTAAAAAGATGTCTATGTCAACGAAATAAGTTTGCAGGACATGATTTTTTCAAAATTTTCATTTATTTCCAATTCTTTTGTATAATTTCTTGGGTTATTTCAATTTTTAAAGATGTTTCAAGTTTTCATGTTAATTTCTAGGTTTTTCAAATTTTATAGTTTTTTTTTCTTTAAAAAAATTAACACTCTGTATGCTAGCTAGGAGGGATTGAATGAAGGATGGATAAGAGGAAAGGAATAAGGAGAAAGGGATTATGTGGATTTTTCATTTGGTGAGAAGGATAATTAAGAATCCAAGAAAGGATTAATTGAAGGGATCCCTCTAATAATTTCTCATTAATTTATAATTTCTAATCCTTTTAATTTGATTGGATTGGCTCATATTCTTCTTTGTAATTTTGGTATTTCCAATTTAGATGGATTGACTCTCATCCTTTCACTTTATCCAATCCATCCTTCCTTCCATCCATATCTTCTTATAAATAAAGCCCAATAGTATATATTAGTTGGAATTATTTGTAACGCAATCTAAATTAAATTGTTTTTTAATAAGAATATTACAATATTAATTAAAAAATGTACAAGTATATATTTTGATCAATATACATAATAAAAGCTAATAAGACATTAGCCAAGTGGTTAATGACTTAAAGCCTAGGAGTTGAATTGTAGGGTTCGAAATTAATTATTTACCATCCCTAAAAAAAATTCATTTAAATAAGAGAACAATAAATAAAAACTCAAAAACTTGTGGAACTAATTATTATCATATTTTTCAACAATTTAACTATGGAAAACGCTAAATCCAAGGATGGATTTCTTAAATCCACACAAACACTAACAAGAAATAAAAAGCGATGCTAGTATAGTTACTGAGGAAAATCCTTCGTGGATTTAGTGTTTCACTTCAGCTACCTTCCAAAAAAGAATATTTTTAATTATCAACGAGATATTTTTTTAAATGATTTTATTCATAAAAAGTAATTTAGTAATTAATACTATCATCTTGATAGTCAATGATGCCATGTGATAGTGTCGTTCAATTGTAAATATTGTATTTAAATAGAACCCAATTTAGGTTGTAGTACGTAGAAAAAGAAATTAGGGTGAGTATCTGAATATTTTTCTCGTAATAAAATTTATAACATAAAGTAGCTTGATATATAAAGGCATGGAAACTAAACAAACTAGTTAAAGAATGATGTCCGGTTGATAAAATTTTAATTAGTATTTAACAATATAGACTTTTTGGTTTATATATAGTTATTTCTGTCACTTAATTTATTTCTCCTTGATGTTTATTATCTTAATTATAACATTAAATTAATCATAACACAATAATGGAAGAGGATGGAAAAGACAATGCTATAAAATCCATAAAAAGTATACATATATCTTGACAGAAATTAAAAGAATAATAATTTAGATATTAAAAAAAGTAATAGCATTAAATATTTTTATTATTTGTTAAATTATTGATTTTATTTATTAAAAAGAAAAATGTGAAACACAGAGAAAAAATGTTAATTAAAACCTTTTTATTAAATAAGATTTAAGAACCATATAATATCATAATATTAGATTATAATATAGGTTTTTGTATGAATATTGAGGTTTGTTATAATTAGTATTTATTTTAATATATATTTAATGAATTTTAATTTAATATTTAGACATTATTATTGATAAGAATAATAAAATAATTTTGGATGAATTGTTGCTTTAAGGCATAATGTTTATGGTGAAAAAAGAAGATTAATATGATAATTGTTTTTATGTAAATAGGAAACAGATATGCAGGGAAAATGTACTAGGTCCCTTGAACAATTACCTCGTGTAAATAGTCACTAATCAAAATTGGTGGTGATATTTAATCTTTTTTGTGAAGTACGTTTAGATTTCCATTCAATTGGTGTAGATCTTGAAGGTATCAACATATTTGAAGCCTTGACGAAAAGAGAAAATCACAGCATTTTAATGTTGAAGCTAATGTCAATGGTTGTGATGAAAAAGAGACAGAAAAGTTAATTACAAATATATATATGTATCACATTGAAGAATTGGGTGTTAATTCGAGAATAATTGGCATAGCAAACAATACAAAGATCTCTTATGGAGTGATGCAAAGGCTGGAATAAAAAGAATGTTCAAGTTTCCCTTTTTAATTATTGAAGGCATCAACTAATTGGCTCTTGAGGATACCTATTAAGAGATGGACTTGGCATGCATTCAGTAAGGAGTTCACTCAATCAAATCTTGCAAAGTAGTATCAATTAGAGAATGACATACGAGCTCTTCACTAGAAAAATATAAGTATTTAGGAGTTTTATTCTGCTATGACAGATCTTTAGAATCAATTGACTCTTACAAAATCAGCAGAATTAAAAGCATAAGAGATAATATGTTAATATATAGTCAAGAGCAGATGAATGAATTAAGTCTTGGATAAAATAAGGCATCTTTCTTTCATGGATGATATAAACTTTATTATTGATAATTACAATATTATATTCATGCTGCAAGTTTAATTTAATTGTATAATAAGCAAATGCAATGAATGCCAGTGAGAGTTTATGCACTAATCATGTGGTTAAGGATTCAAATATGAAGCATTGTGATTTTGGGTAATGTTTCAAGATGGTGATAGCAATTGCTTTTCAAAATACTTTTCGTTTAGAAGTGCATCAAAATAATGTTTTTTTAAATTTATTTTTGATATCAACACATTTCAAAACCAAAATCTCTGTTTGTAGCTCGGTCAATCTGAAATCCTATCTGACAATTCCCTTTAACCATAACTAAAATCTCTGTCTTTGATTGGGTTAATATGAAAACCTAATATAGTGAGAAAAAGAGACAGGCTGCACTTTGTTGATACTGATGCTACCTGTGTCTTCTGTCCGGATCATGAGGAAAGCCATAATTACCTCTTCTTTGCTTGTAGTTGGACATCCCTCTTGTGGTCAAAGATGAAATCCTGGCTTCAGCTCTGCAGGGGTATGAACACCATTAGTAGTGTTGTTCAGGGCCTTAATATCAGGGGGGAAAACGTTGTTACCAGGATGAAAAGGGTCTCCCTCAGCATTATTGTCTACTTGATATGGGAAGAAAGGAATCAAAGAGTTTTTGAAAACTCTTGTACACTGGTTGAATCTGTTTTTAAGAGATTTCAGGTTTTATTCTACATGATATTATACTTTTATGAGCGCAATCATCCTCAAATTTCTGTGAGCTGACCGCATTGGTGGTTGTTCTGGATGTTCTTTATTGGGGGATGCTGTCTTCTTTTCAGTTTGCAGTCCATATAGTCACTGCTTCTGAGCCGATCGTATTGGTTGTTGCTGCTTCTCTTGAAGTTTTGCTGTGCTGCATGATGCTCATGTGTCACTCCTTGTAATTTATGGTGCCCAAGGCGTCTTTTTTGTGTTTCCTATTTTAGTTGGTGCCCAAGACGTCTTTTTGCCTACTTGTCTTGGCTTTTGCTTTGTGTTAGGTTGGGAACCTTGTAATTTATGGTTCCTCACATAACCATTGTCTGATAATTTTATCTTGTTAACTATGGCTTTTATGTGAAGTTTTTTCAGGGAGTCTATTTCCTGCTTTTGTAAATCACTGTATACGAACTTGCTAGTTCTCCAACACTGTAAAATTTTGATCTATTTATATACTTACATTTTGATTAAAAAAATATGTGTTTGCGGCTTTGTCAACCTGAGATCCCATCTAGCGATCCCTTTTAACTAGAACCAAAATCTCTATCAATAGCATGGTTAACCTGAAATCTCATCTAGTGATTCCTTTTAACAAGAACTAAAATCTTTGTCTTCGATTGGGTCAACTTGAGATTCCAACTGGCGATCCTCTTTAACTAGAACTAAAATCTTGTCCTTTCTGATGACAGGGTTTGAACTTTCTTCTCTCTTCGAGAATTTCCTAATAGTAGTGTTCTTCTCACTTTTCTTCCTGATTGCAGGGTTCTTCATTTTCTTTCTTCTTGATGATAAGGTTTGATCAAGTTCTCATTGATTGTTTATGGTGATTCATGAATGTAGGGTTGACATCTGTCTTCTTGATGACCAAATTTCCTGATGATAAAGTTGAAAACTTGGTATTTCTGATTACAAGGTTAACATCTATCCTTTTTAATGTTTGAATTTAAT
>Ga0325414_1005065_pt1 | contig 13870 bp, 9 predicted proteins | sample PopdelMetagenome_8_FD_206183 | JGI IMG/M metagenome (GOLD analysis project Ga0325414, IMG submission 206183) | Populus deltoides microbial communities from Bellville, Georgia, United States - Leaf-PdKOR-R3 | ecosystem: Host-associated > Plants > Phyllosphere > Phylloplane/Leaf | place: USA...
CTATTTCGAAATTCATCTGGAAATTGATGAAAAATAATTGCACTAAACTCAGTAGAAAAGAGAGGTTTACCAACAGCTGCTAATTCATCAGAGATTGATTTCATCGTACAAAATATTGAGAAACTAAAAGATCATTCTTAGGAGCCTTCTACAACTGAATATGCAGCTGACATGCATTGCCCCGTGTAGGACATTGGAACAACGACAGCCTCTAAGGCTTTCCATATAGTAAATGAAGAAGTGGGTCCAACCATAAAACTTCCTCAGAAAGGGAAGAAAGGAGGCAAGACATGAGAGTCTGATCGTGTTGAAACCAAGCATCAAGTGCGAGATTTGATTCCGAAATAGAAGTTGCAGAGTTCAGGATTCCTCATACCGATGCCATTAATTAATAAAACTAGTGAGTTTTTTTTATGTTGAGGATAGGAACAAATTAGGTTAACGTTTTCGAGGTTAAATAATTTGAAAAAATGTGGAGGTGAGTTTGATGCAAAACGAATAATGGGGTTGAAAGGTAAGTATTTAGGTGGAGGAGGGGAATAAGGAAGAACATGAGCGGAAGAAGAAGTAACCATCTATAAAAAACACACACATATATTAAAAAAAAACTAAAAATAATTAGACATGTATTACAGATTACGAGAGAGATCATTGTTGATTCACACAGTATAACTTCTCTTCTTCTTCTTTTTGTCTTAGATTTTTTTATTTTTTTTTATCTTGGTTGCTCAATTTTTTTTAATATTTAGTCCTTTAATATTATATTGATTTGGGATTATTCTTGATAGTTTATATATATATAATCTTGTATTGGAGTAATTAAGTTAACAAAGAATCAAAATAAAATAATGGAAAGCTTCCTAAAATTTCAAACTAAAAGAACTTTCAAGTCAGAAAACTTAATAAAAACTTTCATGGAGTCAAAGCCCCCTGAAGTATTGTCTCTTTTGATTTACACCCCTTGAAGATTTTTTATATTTCAATAGTAAAACTATATATTGTTCGTATAAATTTCCACTTTTTTCATTAGGTTTTGTTAATAAATCTATTAAAAACACATGAAAGTCACATGCATGGAAAAAAAAAGGGTTAAGATAATTAACAAATAAATAATAAAAAACATTACGCAATATGAAATGCAAAAGGCAAGTAGAAATTTTTACAATAAGAATAGTTATTAGAAAAGGGAAAGTGATTTTGATTTGAAGGTTGATATTTTTTTTTTTTACTTTTTTAAATAAGAGTTTTCTATTTTCGTAATAAATAACTTTTTAATGATTTACATCCGATTTGATTTCTTCTTTTACTGTGAGGTTGTGGGATTGTACATGGAGTAGCACCAATAATTGATAGTTAATGTTGTTCGAAGAATTCCTAACTATTTTACTCCCGTTCTGTTGCGGATAAGATGTCTTTCTCGTTTACAAAAAAAAAAAAAAAAAAACAAAACAAAACAAAACAATTATACAAACAGGTTTTTTTATATATTTTCATACATAAAAAAAATTATAGATAAATTAAAATAATATTTTTAAAAATTAAATATGCCCAACACTATTAAAAAAAAAACAATCTCTATTAACTCAAAAACAAATACATAGTTGAGGGATATTAATTGCAATATAAATTTAAAAATTATTTAAAAAATATCAAAAAAGATATTAGTAAGAAAAATAAGCAATATTAGAAAAAATAATAATAGTCCGGTTGTTGTGGCTTAATTCATCAAACTAGTGCCCCGAACTATAAACTCAACCAGACTTGATATTTTTCCCCCTGAATTTATATTCAACCTAAAAGAGATGGCAAAAAAAAACCTACCACTAAAATGAAAAACAAAGGAGCGCAAGCGGACCTTCAAGGTCCTAGGTTATTTTTATTTTTTTAAAAGGGTTGGAAGATCTTTTGTTGGGAAAAAAAAAAAGAAAATGGCGTGTCGTTTGCAAACCCAAATTTTAACCACAATATTGGTGCCCTGAAAATCGAGCAACTGGTCTTTTAGGTAAAAAAAACCCTAATTTTCAAGCTATTTCAACTCAAAGAACCTCATCAACACCCTTATAACACCCCAAAAATCATTTCACCAACTCCAAATACCTAAAATATAGTCCAAAAACTCAAAATTAAACCGATTTAGTTTTGGGTTTCTTGGTTTAGATATGTTTTTTATACAATATAGAGGCTCTAAACGGCAGCTCCGTACGATGACGAGACCGATTCACCGATGAAAAATGCCGACGGAATCACTGAGGGATTCAAAAAGACAGCTCCATACAGTGACGTGTCTTATTTATCATCAGAATAGCCGACGAAATCACGAACAGAATATTCTGTTGGTAAATTCGTCAGTAAAAGTTAATATATCCCCTCTCACTCAACCCGATCCTCCCTTATTTCACCTTCTTCTTCCTCATCTCAACTCTCCCCAACTGCAAACATCCAGCCCCCCTCCCAAAAAAAATCTCCCTCTTCTCAGCACAACAAGTCATATATCTTGAAGTCTTATTGTCACAGAATCCGTGTTCTGATTTACCTACGGATTTTTATCAGTTTTTGTAAGTAATTCTATCTTTTTAAATTTTAACATTTAAATATCATGGTTTTTATTGTTTTTTTAGTATATGTATTTTGTTAGTAGATGTACATGTTTTATTGTTATTTCTCAAACAAACTTGTAGTATATGAATGTATAATTTTATACTTGTTATGGTTTGTTTTAGATTTTGTAAGATTGTATTTGTTTGTAAATTGTTTAAACTTTATTGAGTTACTGAATTACATGTGTTGTTTTGAAATAATTAATAGCTTGTTTAATGGGTCCGTTTTAATTTTTATCATCAATGGTATTGCGGAGTTGTAATTTTTGTAAATTGATATGTATTTATTAATTTGTATCAATGTTAATGATAATTGATAATGAATATTTAATATTTATGAGAAGTTGTAACTGGTGTCGCACCCGACATCGCGGCGGCCCTAAAAAATAAATCTCGATAATTGGAAAAAGAACAAATTTTTGGCATCTTCTTCTTTTAGGGAAAATGTCTTGTTCAAGGAGTCGTCACCTAGTATTATGGTCACTAGGAACCCTAACTGGTCAACAGAGATTTTCTGGCTCGGGATTGATTATGTAAAAAGAAAGATATTATCACCCCTTAAACATTCTGCCTGAAGCAGACTACATTAATGGTTTTGTCTTAAATTGCTAAACATTTATTCTCTTATGCTATGATGATTTGTTTATAATATTCCTGACTCTGACGCCAGTAAATATTCGAGCTCAAATAATTCCAACTCTGACGTTGGTAAAAATTCGTAGCTACAAAAAAAATTATATCAATATTTTTTATTCCTTACTCTAGCGCCTAGTGAATAAAAATAAATTTATTTTTTATGCATGCACATATTTTTTTTATTTTTCTAGCTAAATAAAATAAAATACAACGAATAAAAATAATATAAATTTAAACCGGTATTTTTATTCCTGACTCTGGCGTCAGTGAATAAACCAATAAATTTACATTATTTTTATTCATGCATACACATTTTTTATTTTTTCTACTTTATTATTTTTTTGTTTTTTTTTTTGGGCTGGGTCCAGCTCAGCCCACATGGGCTAGGCTCGACCCAGCCAGCCCAGCCCCGTTACTGGCCTAAACCAGTGACCCGGCTGGGCCATACAAGGCACGCGTGATCTAAATCACGCGTGCATGGCCCTTGTTACTAAATAAAAAAAACAAACAGCGAAAATGAAGTAAAGAAAAACGGGAGAAACAGAGCAGAAGATGTACCTAGTGCGTTTGCAGAGGGTTTGCGTGAGATTGCTGAAGGCGATATTTCTGGTCCAAATTTCCTTTTACTCTTTCTGCTTGTCTTCCCCGTTGTATTCCCTTCCTGCGTCACTATTCGGCTTAATTTTCTTTGTTTTTTTATGCTCTGTTTTCAGAACACCGTCTCTCTCTCTTGGCTTGTTTTTTGGTTTCGTGGTTTTAGGCCGATACTGGTGAGGGAAAGGTTTACTTTTGTTGTTGGGTTCTAAAAAAAAAGCTTAAAAATTAGGCTGGTATCTTTATGTTTCTCTCTTCTGGTTTCGTTCGTCTTCTTTCTCTCTCTCCCCCCTATTGCTTCACTCTCTCCTCCCAGTTCTCCTATTCTTCCCCTCCCCGATTCTATCATTCCTCGTCTGTTTTTTTCATTTTTCTTTTCGCGTGCCTGGCCTTTTCTCTCAATTCACTCTTCCCAGTTTTTCTTTAGTTTTTCCTCATCTCCTGTTCTTGGTTTTTTTTCTTCCCCCCACCCCTTTCGTCCGCTCTCTCATCTTCTCTCGCTTTACAGCCAGAGAATGCCAAGCATTTGAAACGGCTTCCATCCTTTACTCCAGCAACGGCTCCTGAGGACGAGGACGAAGACGAAGAAGGCGATTAACAAATTCTAAAAACGGCGCCTTTTGTGTGATGGGAACAGCCACTTTCAATCTGGTCACTAAAGTTCTAAAATCATGTAATCAAGTCCCTGGGTAAATTGTAATTGGATCCCTGTATTTCTGCTTCTTTTACACATTGGTCCTTGGGTTTTAATTTCTTTTAAATTTGACAAGAATCAGCCCTATAATTTGATAATTGTTCAATTAAGTCCCTGATTTCATTAATTTAATTAAATCCAAGTCCAATTAAGTCTCAAAACTTATCAATTCTCCAATTAAACCTTTAATTGGATTAATTAAATTAATTCCAAGCTCAATTAAGTCTCAAAACTTATCAATTCTCCAATTAAACCCTTAATTGGATTAATTAAATTAATTTCAAGCTCAATTAAGTCTCAAAACTTATCAATTCTCCAATTAAACCCTTGATTGGATTAATTAGATTAATTCCAAAGTTTAATTAAACCAAAAACTTCCAATCATGTTGCCTTTAACCCAAATTTTAATTCAATCTTTATTTATTTCATTTTACTTGTTTTTTCATTATTATCATCATTTTTTTTAAATCCTTTTCAGTAAATAAAATAATAATAATAATAATTAAAATAAAATGGTCAAAAATTGGGTGATGACAAATGGTTTGTTGGATAATATGGAGGTAAACTAATTTTTTTGCAAATTTATTTACCTAACATAGTTAATTAATACATGTTGTGATCATAATTTTATAGAGTTTCGATGGAAGTCATGGATGTATCGAGATTCACCCCAAGGATTTTGGAGGATGGATTATTGTAACGGGGTTCAGGGTTTTATTAATTTCGCAACATTTATTCCCAGAAATTTTACTGGAGGCGGTATTAGGTGTCCATGCAAGAAGTGTCAAAATAAAAAGTATCTGCGTCCAGATGTTGTAAAGATGCATCTTCTACACAAAGGATTTATGAAGAATTATCAGTGTTGGTATGCACACGGAGAAGTATTTGTTAGTAAGAGAAGAATGGAAGAAATGGTGGTTGGGTCAACTTCTAGTGCTAGCAACGTGCATGAAGCAACAAATGACAACACTAATCCTTACAGGAATATCGTTATGGATGCAATGAGAATGAATTAAGGTAATGTCAGTCAATTTCCAATTGTAGAAGAAGAACCTAATGCAGATGCAACTAGGTTTTTTGATTTGTTGAAAGATTCTGACGAACCATTATGGGATGGCTGGACAAACCACAGTAAATTATCAGTCGTAGCACACGTGTTCACCATCAAGTCAGATCACGGGTTGACTGAGGCCGGGTATGACAAGATTATTGAATGGACGAGAAGCATTTTACCTGAAGAGAACGGGCTGAAAGAGAACTTATATGCTGCAAAGTCCATGATGAAACTCCTCGGTTTAGGATACCAGAAAATTAACATGTGCCCTAATTTCTGCATGTTATACTACCTTGAAAATGTTGAGATGACCGGGTGCATGACATGCGGGCATTCCTGTTACAAACCCAGAACTAGTAGGGGAAAGACTCTAATGGCATACAAAAAACTTAGATACTTCCCAATCACATCTAGACTGCAGAGGTTATTTATGTCACCAAGGACTGCTGAGCACATGACATGGCACAAATCACATGATGCGGTTGATGAAGTGATGGTGTATCCTTCTAACGGCGAAACGTGGAAACACTTTAATAGTGTGCATCCTCACTTTTCAACTGAATCAAGGAACGTGCATCTTGCGTTGTGTATAGACGGATTCAACCCATTCGGGTAATTTGCTGCTCTTATTCTTGTTAGCCTGTCATACTGACGGTTTATAACTTGCCATCGGGGATGTGTATAAGGCCGGAGTTCATGTTTTTATCTATGATCATACCAGGTCCGAGCAATCCGGGGCAAAATATAGATGTTTGTCTTCGTCCGTTGATTGATGAGTTGACGCAGTTATGGTCCTCTAGAGCTTTGACTTATGACATCTCGAGGAAAGAGAATTTTATTATGAGAGCGGCTTTGATGTGGACTATCAATGATTTTCCAACTTATGGAATGCTTTCCGGTTGGAGCACGTTTGGGAAACTAGCATGTCCATACTGCATGGAAAACAACAAGGCATTCACACTAAGAAACGGAGGTAAAACTTCTTTTTTTTACTGTCACCATCGTTTCTTGCCACATAATCACAGGTACAGAAAGAACATAAAAGATTTCTTTGTTGGCAGAGTTGAAAAGGATGTTGCACCCCCGCGTCTTTCTGGTAAAGAATTGCATGATGTTGTAAAATTGTACGGTGACATTGTGTTTGGTCTCCAATCAGGTAAGTAGAAGTTTTCTGGTTTTGGTTTGACCCATAATTGGGTGAAGCAAAGTTTCTTTTGGGAGCTTCCTTATTGGAAGACCAATCTTTTCCGCCAAAACCTTGACGTCATGCACATTGAAAAGAACGTGTTTGAGAACGTTTTCAATACCGTTATGGATGTGAGGGGGAAGACAAAGGACAACATCAAGGCTAGATTGGATGTAGCGCTATTCTGTAACCGTAAAAATATGGAGTTGGTTTGTGATGGGTCACGGGTCACAAAACCAAGAGCAAGCTTCGTGTTAGAGAAAAACGCACAACTATTAGTCTATAAATGGCTTAAGAGTCTGCGTTTTTCTGATGGACATGCCTTGAACATATCAAGGCTGGTTAATACCGAGGAATGCAGATTATATGGAATGCAGATTATATGGAATGAAGAGTCATGACTGCCATGTGTTTATGCAAACACGCATCCCATTAGCTTTTCATGATTTATTGTCATAGAGGATATGGGATGCACTCAAAGAGATTAGTTATTTTTTTAGAGATTTATGCTCCAGCAAGTTGAATGTTGATCACATTGAGAGGCTTGAAACAAATATCATCGAGACACTATGCAAACTTGAGATGATATTCCCTCCATCATTTTTTTACTCAATGGAGCATCTACCGTTCGAGGCAAAAGTTGGAGGACCGGTCCAGTATAGATGGATGTACCCATTCGAACGGTTAGATATTACAGTTGCAATGTAATTCATATATAAAAGTATTTTCTTTATTTTTGTTCATTGAAAATACTTGATTAATTCAATGCAGGTACTTGTTCAATCTCAAGAAAAAGGTAAAGAATAAGGCGCATGTTAAGGCTTTGATATGTGAGGCCTATATTGTTGAGGAGATTTCAACATTTATCTCGTACTATTTCGAACCTCATCTGATAACGAGAATCAATTGCGTTCCACGGCATGATTATGGCGGTGAAGTGTCTTCCAGTGGGAACTTGTCAATATTCTCCAATCCTGGATGACCCACACCTAAAAATGCTGTAAGAGGAAGATATTTGTCAGAAATAGAGTCCAAACAAGCACACAATTATGTTCTATTTAACTGTGATGAACTGAGACATTTTATCCAATAAGTGTATATATGTGTAATACTAATTAAACTTTGTCAATAATATACTATTAATTAGATATTGTAATATAATACACTCATTACCACTTGCAGGGAATATCGACAATATTTGTTGTCCAATAACTCACAGCTGACCGAATCCCAAATCTTTCAATTACAAGATAAATAATTTGCAACATGGTTTAGAACACATGTAAGCACTATCACAAACTCATTCTCACTTGTAAAATTATTGTATGCATGTCATTACGTGATTCTCGTTTACTGTTCATGATGTACATTATATACAAGGTTTATCAAATGGGAAGGGGTGCTGCTAAGTCATTGTCTTCACTAAGCCTGGGCCTTAAAAGGGTATTTTTTCAATGGAAATGTTTTCCATACTGAAGAATACGGGCATGGTAGAAAGACATACAACATCGGTGTTTATGTTAAGGGATCGTCTAGTAGTGAGTTAGAAGTTGACTACTATGGTAGATTAGAAGAAGTCGTCGAACTGCAATATCATAGCGAGCAAAATAGAGTGCTTTTATTCAAATGATATTGGTGTGACACGACTAACAGAGGAATCAGAGTTTATCCGTATTATAGTCTGGTAGAAATCAACTCAAAAACTAGACTCTGCAACGTAAACGATGTCTTTGTTTTCGCAAAGCAATGTCAAAAGGTTTATTACACATACACACCTTCTTTTAGAAAGGATCGATCAAGAGTGGATTTGGTGTGTGTTTTAAAAACGAAACTCAGTGGTCGTGTCGAGCTTGTTCAGGATGAGAACGAAGACACAAGTGTGTGAGATGAAGTCTTTCAAGTTAGTGAGTTGGTTGAACCATATCGAGTCGCTCCTTCGGTTGACTTAGAAGAAAATTCAAATTTTCATGTTTTCGATAATAGTCTTATTGATGTTGACGCAGAGGAGTTGAAGGTTGTTTTGAGCTCTAGCGGACAAGCAAATGTCGATGAAGATGATGACCATATTGAAGATTGCGATGAAGGTGATGACTATTCAATTGATGATGAAGAAGAAGAAAATTCTGACTAACTATCAGAATGAAGCCCTGTGTAAAACCCTTTTTTCATGTAATATAGATTATGGATGATATATTTTGTTACATGAAATATGTATTGTTTAAGCACTGTTGTTATTGTTTTGTGCGATAGATAGTTTATCATATAAGTGTTTATAGGAACGTAAATAGCCAATACAAATATAATTTTTCTTGTACACTTACCAACGTCCATACCGACGGAATAAGGTTCGTCGGTATTTCACAGAGAGTTCAAATCACTTGAAATACCAAAATTACCGACGTATATACCGAAGGAATAAGGTCCGTCGGCATTTCACAGAGAGTTCAAAAATAATCACTTGAAATACCAAAATTACCGACGTATATTCCGATAGAATAAGGTCCGTCAGCATTTAACAGAGAGTTCGAAAATAATCACTTTAAATGCCACAATCACCGACACATTTACCGACGGAATTAAGACCATCGGTCATTTGTCGGCGGGTAATATTACCAACCAAATCACCGACGGACTGTACGAATTTCAAAGGGCGATGCATTAAATGCATCTCTGACCGCATGAGTTTACTGACAGAATTACCAACGAACAGCAAACAATATGGGTTTTTTTTTTGTTTTAGCTATTTTTATGTTTTTTGTTTCGGTGTATTTTTATAATGTAGATAAAGTCTTGAAATCAATACATTATTAAGGTATGCATGTTTCATTCCTAAATTCTACAGTTTTTTTTTTTTGAATTTTTTGAATATATTTTATTGTTGTATTGATATAATTATTGAATAATTTGTTAAATTTTAATTGTTAATGTTGAATTTACCTTAGAATAAGTAATTGAATATGTTGGAATAATTAGTAATTTTACTACATTATTGCATGATTTGTGTTTAATTATTTGTATTAATTTTAATTGTTAGTCTAGAGTTTTTGTTGAATTTATTGAATATTTTTTATTGTTTGTATTTATATAATGATTGAATAATTTGTTGAATTGTAATTGTTAATGTTGAATTTACCTTAGAATAAGTAATTGAATATGTTGGAATAATTAGTAATTTTACTACATTATTGCATGATTTGTGTTTAATTATTTGCATTAATTTTAATTGTTAGTCTAGAGTTTTTGTTGAATTTATTGAATATTTTTTATTGTTTGTATTATATAATGATTGAATATGTTGTTAATGTTGAATTTACCTTGTAATTAGTATGAATGTTATATGTATAGATGTGATGTTATATATATACAATATTAGTATAAATGGAGTCAATTGGTTGTGGTTTTTGTCAATATTTGCAGGTTTGTGGATTTGGGTAGTATCCAGTATAGGGGTGGTGCTGTCGATTTTTTTTAACATTCAAAGTTAATTATATAATTATTCGTATACAATTGTGTAGATGCGTAAAACGAAAACCAGAGCTGGTCGTTCATGTATGGTCGCAGCTAGTTCTTATAGCAGCGAGGATGACGTATCCTTAGGTGCCTCTTCTTGAGAGGCACCTGCGCCACCTGCGCCGTCAACCGATGCTACCTCTTCCAACGTGGGTTCACAGCGCAAAAGTGGCGTGCCTTTGCAGCGAAATCAATTCACCCGCAAGTACGAGGCACAGTGGAAGGATGACCTTTCAATGTAAGTTTGTTAAGGTGTTAGTTTTTTCTTTTAAATTATAAAATAATTTATGAACAACTAATCAATATTTCATAAATTTAATTTATTTTCAGGTTCACAAACATTGAGGTCGCCAGAGTAATATCATTGGCATTTAAATCATCGATGGAGATTCCATTATTTCAATGGAGTCAGTTATCCAGACAATCTGAATGGATAACTCAAATCGATGCATGGTTTAGCAGATTTGAATTTGGTGTTAATTTCTAATTTCCAGCTTATATCTAATAATTTATTAATATAATTGTAACTAAATTATTATTTTTATTTATCTAATTATTTATACACAACATAAATTCACCTGGGACAGGGCGCATGACAAAGTTGTGAGGAGGGTGTGGGAAAATCACGCAGCAATTAGGTAACATTGAAAAAAATACAAGATATTTTTATAAAAAAAATTTATGTTTCAACTTCTAATTTCTCGCTATGGAAGTAGGTTGCGTGATTTTTGGTATGAATCACAAAAGAAGGCAAAAAAAGCCGCGAGAGATAAGGGTCTCCAAAGCTGGAATGACGTGGCGGTTTGGAGGGATTTCAAACCGATATACATCCCGGAAGATATATGGACGCACTATCTTGAGCACGTGATGTTTGAGCGGTTCACACGACGCTCACAGTCCGGTGTTGGCAACCGAAATCGACCAATTCATGGCTCGGTGACAACGCACACCGGTGGCTCCGTTCCGTTTGCTGCACATGTGAAACAGAAGGTAAGATTAATTTCAAAGAAATATATCGTTAGATTAATTTGTTGTTAATTAATCTTTTTTCATTATAGGCTACGTCTCTTGGATGTGAACCGAGCCCGATGGAGCTGTTTGTGGAGACACACGTGCGGAGTCAAGACCGCCACAAGGGGGTGCAACAGTTCGTTGACAACCGTGCTCAACACTTCGTGGTATGTTTGTTCAACCATTTTATTTTGTAAGTTATTATTTTTATTGAATTGAATATGATGATTACTTTTTTTTATTTTTAGGAGACCTATAATAGCCGGTTGAGGGAGAGATATGGGGACGATCCTTTAACCCTTTTGGAATTCGATCCGGATTTGTGGATAGAGGTTGGATAGTCTGGTGGACCTGATAAAAATTAGGTTTACGGGCTCTCCAACACTATGGTCGAGAACTTGCGGGCGGCCCGTAGTGTTTCAACCGTTAGGAGCTCCCAATCAGTATCAAGCACCCAATCTAAGGAGTTCGTGGCCTTGTAGCAACACACGGCTCAGCTCACCGAAAAATACGACCACCTCAAAGCGGAGCGTGCACAACAAAAAGCGGAGGATGCACAACGGTATGCACAACTCAAAGCGGAGCATGCACAACATTATGCACAACAAAAAGCGAAGCATGACCAGCTTCGCGAATTTATCTTGAACATGGCATCATAGAGTGGTGATACATATATGCCTACTCCTTTTTTGTCGTATAATAACCAGCCTCCTCCTCCTCCTCCTCCTCCAGCTCCACCATTATGTTAATTTGTAATGAATATTATTTAACTTTAATAGTTAATTTAACATTTTTTTTAAACACATTCAGTTTGTGATGAATATTATTTAATTTTATTTCTTTTGTTTTTGATGTTTAATAAAAAATTTATTTGCATAATTAGTTTTTTATTACCATTAATTTATATAATTTTATATTATGTATTCTAAATAATTTTTTAAAAACATATTAAAAATAATCACAGAGGGTTTTACCGACGGAATATATCCATCGGCATTTGACAGTAGCTGCCACAGTCACCGATAAATTTACACACGGATATATTCGGTCGGCATTAGAGACTCACCGACAACTTTACCGACGGACTTAAGCCGTCGGTCTTTTACAGTGCCTGCTACAACGACCGAAGAATTTACAGACGGAGATCTTCAGTTGGTATTCCAAACATTCACCGACAGTTTTAAACCGTCGGTATGTCACACTATCACCGACGGGCTAAAATTCATTGGTATATTTCAAGCAGGAAAATTTTTTTGGCGCGCAATTTCCATCTGTAAAACCATCGGCAAATTTTTTTTTTATTTTTCCTACCGATATAGCGACGGAATATGGTATTACCGATGAAAGGAAAGCCGACAGCTGTTTTCCGTCATTGATGATGTCGGTAAATAAATTACCGATGAAATCTTAATCACATTCCGACGGAATATTTTTGTTGGTAAAACTGTTAAATCTTGTAGTGAAAATTAAGAACATTTAAACTGAAATGTTTATCAGACATGCGTGATTAATGTACTTTAAGTGCATGGTGTCTCTTCAACTAGAGACATTCCTTAACTCGATCGTTATCCACATTCACTTTAATTAGGGGTGATTATTTTTGGTTCGGTTCGGTTTTTACCTATAAAAAACAACCAAACCGGATTTTTTAAAAAAACCAAAACCGAACCGAAACCGAGTTAAATCGACCGGTTTCGGCCCTGTCCGATCCGGTTCAGTTCTTGATTTCAAAAAACCAAGAAAACCTATGCCTTATTTCCTGAGCCTTATCACCATCAAACAAAACAAACTTAGCAAGATCTTGTTTGAGATTGAACTGGTCTTGTTTGAGAAACGAAACAAACTTATCCCTCATTTCCTGAGCCTTGTCACCATCGAGATCAAGCAAATGGAAGCAGCGGTCTTCCTTTTCATTCTCAACAAGTTCAACAGTTCCCTCCCATCCATTCCTTTTTAACTTCCTACAATAATTCTTAGCTGCAACAGTCAAATAATCTTCCTCAGCTACAAAGATCAACATCCTCTCGCACCCAAGCCTAGCCAAATTCTCTACACCCGGATTCATCCTAGGATCAAGAGGCGAGAGGGGGCTGCTTCTAAGTCTAGGGGGAGGGGGAGGGAAAGGGAGAGAAAGAGAGAGAGGCGAAAAGGGGCTGCTGGTGGCTAGAGTTAATGGGGAGGGGGGAATTTTTCTATTTATAGTACCTTTTTTTGAACTGGTTCAGTTCGGTCCGGGTTAACTGGTTCCTGCATTCAAAACCGAAAACCGAACCAAACCGGGATTTTTTCTAACTATTCTAATCGGTTTTTTTTCTCGGTTCGGTTTTTTCGGTTAATTTTTTTTTGGTTTTCTCGATTTATTCGGTTTTCTGGTTTTTTTGCACACCCCTAACTTTAAGTGCATTCTCCCCATTGTATCTTATAAAATCAACATTCGAACAGTAATTATTTTTTTTGCACACCCCTAACTTTAAGTGCATTCTCCCCATTGTATCTTATAAAATCAACATTCGAACAGTAATTAAACAGTATTTTAGCTAATGTGGAAATAATTTTCAACAGTGAGAGACTGGATAGGACATGGAAGG
>Ga0325414_1005066_pt1 | contig 13868 bp, 7 predicted proteins | sample PopdelMetagenome_8_FD_206183 | JGI IMG/M metagenome (GOLD analysis project Ga0325414, IMG submission 206183) | Populus deltoides microbial communities from Bellville, Georgia, United States - Leaf-PdKOR-R3 | ecosystem: Host-associated > Plants > Phyllosphere > Phylloplane/Leaf | place: USA...
GAAAAAAAAAAAGAAATCCTAGTTTTATCCAAGTTGTAGATATTTTGGGTAAAGGTTTAATAATGGACGTAGCAAGGACAACACGAAGAGACATGAAAAGTTGAGAAGGTCAGTGCTGCTCGTATTCTATTGGCAAGACGAGAGAGAACCAGACAGATTTATCTTTCCATGATGGAAACCAGGGGCGACTTGATTTGATGAAGGTGTGATCGTTGGTATTATTGTTAGCATGAAAATGCTTGTTGAGGTCTTGGCTTTTACTGGCAAATCACAACGAATCTCCTTCACACAGTTTACCAGGAATTTTCATATCTATATATATCTCTCACGATCCACAGTGGAACCACTAGATTTCCATGGATACAAATGCTGCAAGTTTATCTTTCTTCATTTAGCAATATTTTTGGATATTGTTGCCGGATGTCCCAATTGATTGTGCCATCCCCTTTTACCCGGCCTGGATCTGTTTTTTCTGTTTTTCTCCGCAGAGGTTGATCGAAGTAGCTTCATGGGCTCCCCCTCGATTTCAAGATGTATTTCTCAAGGGAGAAGGAGGAGGAGGAGGACGGTGCTGATACATAAAAATATATTAAAAAAATATTTTTTAATTATTAAAAAAATAAATTCGAAGAGAATGCAAATTGCCGAACTCCATTGCTGTTCTTAGGCACTAAAAACCAGCATTCCTTTAGCTTTCACAAGTGTACTCCCCTCTGTCTCAATTCATATGCTATAATGCTATCATTTTCGTCAATAAAATAATATTTTCATTAATTGTTTTTGTTTTTAACCTCGACAAATCAATACAATGAAGAATTAATACTAAAAATATAATTTAAAAATAAAAATAGCTGGAGAAGTATATGTACAATTCTCAACTTCTTTTTCCTATTATCACCCGGAAGCACTCCTTCCAATGTCCTCCTTTTGATATACCATGTCAGGTATTAGCTTAGGTGATGAGCATCAAGTCATTCCGGGTTAAACTAGAGTGTGAGTGGCATACCTCAACTTAATCGAGCAGGTTTTTTCTAGATAATTTGTATTATAAACTGAATATAATTTTTATTTCAACTCACAAAATCATTTGAAACAAGAATTTTTTGCTGTAATGAATATAGGAATATAATAATTTTTTAATGACTTATAATTCAACTGACACACACACACACACCTCTCCTCACAAAAGGAAATAATGAATGCAGGAATATAATAATTTTACCTTAAGATTGGAGTTGAATTGGTACAAGACTCGAGTTATATGTTGAATAAGTTAATTAAAAAATAAAATAATATCATTTTAAAAAGAATTGATGAGTTTGATGGAGTATTGTTAATTTTATTTATATAATATTATTTATTGATTCCATCTAATTAAACCAGGTCAATTTATTACCTAAGTTTTTTTAAAAATAAAATAATATTATTTCAGGAAAAAAAAAACCTGATTTGAATCACGAGACAGGCTAGCTAAGTTTTGAATCGAATTCTAAGCCAAGATTAATAACAATACTTTAAAGAAAATCGAATCTCCGGAGCTAAATTACCAGAAAAAAAGAAAAATATTCGATAAAATCGGCAAGTATGGGAGCTTTTGTCGCTGCTTGGTTCATAGGCGATCCAACCCCGCTTGCAAGCAATAGCTGCCACGTCTCAACTTCTTATTTGTTTAGAATCTCCCCAATCACAAGGCTACAACATTTCAACGAGAGCGACGCACTCCGTGCATAAAAGCCAAAAATGGGATAACAATTAAGAGAGGACGAAAAAATCAAAATATATAAAAAAACACTCTAGGTGCATTGTTACTCATGTATATTGTCTATTTTACCCCTGCAATCATCCACTTGCACCACTTGGCGACGAAAGCAGCACCCCGAAAGGGACCCGTAAAAATCTGAAAAGATAGCCACACCATGACTTGACTGGCATGACCTCACAGCACCAAAACCCACCGTTGAATCGAGCCATGGGCTCCACCGCATGGTGCTGGTTTGCGATCTTGGGTCCCGCAATGATAAGGCAGCCTCTCAAACTGTATAGTGGCAAATTGGTAGGAACATCAAGTCTCTATGGGCTTTCATTGCTCCCTAAAACACAGCGGAAAAACCCCGTTGTTTCCCTTTCATGAGCCGCCACCAAATGCGAGTCGGCAGTGTGGCCTCACGTGATGATATTGAATCTGGACCGTCAAAGGGGGTTATGTAATAAAACAGACGGTTTGTAGCGGATCCTTTCTCACATGACCATGTTTGAGTGGGTCCTGCTGTAATGGAATGTTGGCCCCGTACATCGTATATACGGGGAGTTCCTTAGACTTTGTTTGGCAGGTGAAAAAGAAAAAATATTACTTGATTTTGCTGGGAAATTTTGTGATGCTAGGGATGTAATTAGTGACTTTTTATTAATTTTTTTTGAGCTCTTGAATAAAAAATAAACATAAAAAAAAACTTATGACTCATAAAAAATTATAAAAATATCTCAACTTAGAATTTTTTCTCTATCTTATTTCTTTGAAATGATTTTAAAAAGCAACTAATTCCGTGTTACTAGTTACTCACTAAGTATCATAATTTTTTTTTAATTTTGCTCAAGATTAAAATTTTTAAAATATTGAGATGACAACATGTTGAATTAACATAGATTAACATATCAAGCTTGTGATCCAAGTCATGGGATCAATATAAATCCAAGAAAAAAGCTGAAATAAATTATAAAGTTCAACTCTCAATCAACATGATGTTAAAAGATAAAATAAAAATAAAAATTCAATTAAAAAAATCCAGAAAGAAAAAAATAATGAGTCAACTCGAGTTAAACTTTCAAATCTACAATCCAGGTTATAAAAATAAAATAATTTCATAAAAAAATTAAAATAAATTATAAATTTCATCTCAATACTGTAAAATAAAATAATAATAAAAAAGCTATATTCCAACAAAAGCCATATAATATATTCCAACACCTTTCATTAACTGCATGGTAAATTAAATTTAAAATATATAAATAAATAAATAAATTGAGTTTTTATTCTTTACCATAAATGTTATCAAATATCTATAAATCAAGTTTTATATTATTTATACTCGAAACTCAAATCCATATATGAAATAATTATCTAAATTCAACCCGAACTAAAATGAGTATAAATACCCGATCCTAACCTGAGCAGATTTCAAGTACTCATCACGCACCAGTAATCCAAACCTAAGATCTAAACTTAGATGTCTAGAACTATTTAATATATAATTAGCTAGCTATGCATGCATTTTTTGTATAAATAAAAACTTTGAGATAATTTTTTCGTAATTGAATGATATGAAATCTAAACAATGTTTATTATTTAAACGGAAGATTATGTACTCGATTGTTTTAAGAATTTTTTTTTTTTTATAGAAAATAGTTTTCAAGCTTTTCAATATTTGGTGAACTCAAGAAAATTTGTTTCCAGCAAAAGAAAAAATAAATCTTTCCCATAAAAAAAGTGCTTTCCTCTTCTTAATTTGGTAAAACACTTTTTTTAAGGCATAAAATAAATCTCATATAAATACACCTTCCACAAATCTTTCTCTTTCCATGATATAATACAAAATAAACTCTTAATTAACATTATTAACTAATTTGGATTTTTCATTAATTTTTAAAAATATTTTGAGGTTTTAAAAATAAAATTTACTTAAAAAAAATTTAAAAAGGTTATATGTCTATAATATTATATTTAAAATTTTTATATTATGTGTATATTTATATGTAACTGGAAAATAAGTTATATATTTACATATATGATATAATAAATTTTTTTCCCACAATCATACATTTTATATCTCATTTTTTTATTGTAAGTGGTCATATAGTTACTTTCAGTGTTATACACACACACACTAGATAAACTTGAAAAAATATATATTTATAAGTTATTTTCCAGTTTATTTTTCATGGTATAATCAAATATTGAAAACTATTTTCTATCTTATTTTTTATGACACTGTCAAACATAAAAAGATAATTTATTTTTTATTATTTTATTTAAAAAACCACTTTCTAGCAAACAAACAAGGTCTATGTATTAAAAAAATTTTAAAAAGTTTAAAATAAAACTTGGATGACGAATACACGATTACTTAGTAAATTTTTGGTGATAAGATGCAAGATGTTTATGTAAGAGTATTTTTAATTGAAAATTTATTAAAATATTTATTTTATATTTTTAATATCAGTAAATTAAAATCATAAAAAAATTACATAAAAAAATTAATTTGATTTTTTTAGATAATAAGCAGCCACAAAACAAATGCACCCTTAATTCACCTTCCCAGTTGTTAACAAACTTCCATAACTATGAACCAATTAATTACTCAATGGATCAATAAATTAATAAATAAATTAAACAATTAATCACTCACATTATTTATCATTGGCCAATTACCAACCACGATCAATAATTAACCAAGCAACTAATCATGGTGTGTGTGTGTCTATATATATATATAACCAATAGCTTATTCCAAAAATATATGTCTGCATTTAAAAATTAAAGCATGAATACAATGTAAAAATAACAAAACTCAAGAAAAAAAGTTTTTGAAAACCATAAAATAGGAAAACAAATTATAAAATGAAAACTTTAGATTCTTTCCCCCAAACAAGCCACTAAAACCCCAATACCAAAATAAGCACGTGTACAAGACATTACTGAATCATCCTACGCTGCCAAGTGTCAAAGTCAACGGCCAAGATTGAATCCTTAAATCCCGTTTGACATTATAAGGTATTTTTTATTTTTTAAAAATAATTAAAAAACATTAAAAATAAATTTAATGTTTTGCAAAAACTCTTCACAGCCGCAAAATGAAACGGTGCCTTACTGCTATATAAGAGCATAACATTCTACGTACATATGACATGCCAAGCCTCGAGAGACTGAGAAATCCAAAGCCAAAAATATGCTTCTTAGGAGCTCATCAACGCCAATTCTGAATTCATGGATCCCTCCACACTCGAAAGAACCATCTCCAGAACCCGAATCCTTGCACCAAATCCAAATAACCCGATCCATTTCGTTGGCAGCATCATCTTCTGGTCCATTTTCTTCCATTTCTTCACAAGGCCACGATTCTAATGAAAGAGTGAAAATAGCCTTTTCCAAGAATGATTTAGGGGACTTCTCAGTGCCAAAGAGAAAACCCAGCAACAAAATATTGAATGGAATCACTGTTGACCAGGAAGTTGACGAAGAAGTGGAGCAAAAAGTGTCATTTTGGGACAGTGGGTTGTTATTTGAAGGGTTTGGGGTTGGAGAGAAGGGGGAGGGTGATAATGGGGTGTTAGGGGTTTTGGTGACGGGTGGTGGTAGTGATGGTGGTGGGAGGAAGTTTTGTGGTGGTGGAGGTGGTTTTGGGTCGGATTTTGGTGATGATGGAGGATCAAGGTTTCGGGAGTCTAATGAGGGGATTGAAACTACCGATGTTTATTATCAGACGATGATTGAAGCCAATCCTGGGAATCCTCTTTTTCTCAGAAATTATGCAAAATTCTTGAAAGAGGTACGTGTTTGCTGTATAGCAAAAGGTTCTTGCTTGCAAGGTTTTTGAAGTTTTTTGTTTTTTGTTTGTGTTATGGTTAGATAATGTGTTTTGTGTTGTTTTTTTTTTTTTTTGAAGTTTAAAGAAACGGGAAGCTATGTTTCTGTCTTGTGTAGTTAATGTAATCGTATATCAACAGTGAATATTTTTATCTGAAATTTGTGCTTTTAAAGCCCCTTTTTTATGAAAGTTTTGCTCTGTCAATAGGAATTTACTTTGATGGATATTCTCCAAGTATAAAGTTTTTGAAACTCTATGCTACAGAATCGTGAGAAAAACTGTTTTTTAGACGTAAAAATTAATTTTCAAACACAAAAGGTAAGAGTATGAGTAAATTAGGAATGATTTAGTAAGTGAATAGAAGCCAATCTTGTTGGGCAAGTTGTTCTAATGTATTGTTTTGGAATTGGAACAGATTCGTTTGGATTTTGTAAAAGCTGAAGAGTACTGTGAGAGAGCAATTCTAGCCAACCCTAATGATGCAGATGTTCTTTCAATGTATGCTGATTTGATATGGCAGAGTCATAAGAATGCTTCTCGTGCTGAATCTTATTTCGATCGAGCTGTTAAAGCTGCTCCCGATGATTGGTAAGCACCTTTGTTGATTGTAGAGTCCACAAAATTTGCTGCTGGGACCTTAGAGACGTGAAATATATCATGATCTTAGTTTCAATGTTTGATGGGAAAAAGGATTGTACGTGGATAGACAATTATCAGTATTACAGTATTGTACTTTACCATTGTCGCTTTAATTATGATGGATGCCAAGTTTTAAACATGTCTTTGTTTTGATGCTGCAGTTATGTGATGGCATCTTATGCTCGGTTTCTTTGGGATGCTGAAGAGGAGGAGGAGGGGGAGCGGGATCAGAGAGAAAATATGAGCAAATTGTCACCGCCAACTTTTTTCCATGGATCTAGGCCTCCTCTCCCTCCTTTAGCCGCCTCATCTTGAGACCACCACCTCTCACAAAAATCTTGTATCATAGCTTAGACATAACTTCTGACCTTTGTTTATACATCCTTTCTTTTTGCAATTTTTCTAGTAACCTTTTAAGCTGCTCAGTTGAGTTGTTTAATTACCATGCTTTGCTCGTCTAGCAATTTGATGTAGAAAGAAAAATAAAAGATAAGACGAGTTTTTATGGCATTACCTCTTTTACTTTCTGCTTGGCTTGTTATATATTTGTCAATAAAGTTCTTTTGTTCTGGCAGGTATTGCTGCCACTGCATAGTGGAGTTTTGCTGAAACTTTATAGTTTGAAATCTCCTTTCCTCTGGTCATGCAAGTATCCCCCCTATAGATAAGCATCGTGGCTGGACAGAAAAGACTGTCCACTGCTTTAGATACAATAACAATGCGTTTAGCATGTTATGTATTGCCTCTTCAATTTTATTTAGGGTTTATGCTTCACCTTTAATTATTGAAGGAATCAAGGAAATGATAAAGCCTGGATAGATTAAATTGTTAAATTATCATTATCTATCTTCCCCTGTATTCAATAATTTAACGAGCTGATTACTGTTCAAACTTAGCAAGTCCTAGGAGTGTTAAAATTTCTATACAGTAACAGGGCCTGATCTACCAGTTTGCCAAGGCGCGAGTTGTTAGGGCTTGCCTTCACATCAAGTATTGGGGCTCTACGACAGAAAAGCTATGCTTGCAACTCAGCCTTTTGAGTGCAAATGGGAATAATTGGAGAGTTAAACCTGTGCTTTAGAAAGGGTAAGAAGAGTAATCTTATCTTCTTCAATACACAAAGGATAAGGATACTGTCACTCAGAACAGGAAATCAGCTGCTGATTGGGAAACTAAAGATTGATAGCTCTAAATTCATATCATGCAATGGGAATTGCCATCGATTATTCCTAGTGCTAACCTCCAGTTACCTTTGTTCTTGAATTTTACTGGTGAATATAATCTGTTCCCAACAAGCCCGAGAGACCAAAAAAGGCTCAAATGATCCAAAACCAGCCAATAACTGTTCCACCAACCAACCCTATTCCTAGGAACACAACCATTGCAATTGCAGATAACTCTGCTTCTGAAACTGATACTGCCATGGGAGCAAGGATCATGAGAACACTTGTCAGATAGCCATTAGTCACTCCGAGCATGGAAGTTAGAATTGCCACGGGTACTTCAGTTTCCAGCCACTTGGGTCCATTGAGACAAGCTGCAAAGAGAGGATAGAACACAAGCCTGAGAATGCAACCCCATGTTGCCTTCTTAATGCTCTGCAGAACATATATTGCGGTTAAAGATTTCCCTGTGAAGTCTGCAACATTGTATATTGTTATCAGCAAAACGGGATACCAATCTTTTAGTAACTTGGACGAGAGATCTTCTGCTATGAAACCAGGAAATATCGACAAAGTCACGATATAAATCATGAGAACACCAAAAGCTGGCCATCGGATTTTTCTTGCTACAGCCCGAAATTTTGGTTTTGGAAACAGTGAACCATCAGGAGCAAGTTTGTAATGCTGTTCCATAACTGGTAGTTTGTATAACAAATTGGAAGAGAGAGCGCAACACAGCAGAATGATGGCAGTAACTATAAAGTAGAAGTGAGCACTTGTTCGGTGACGTTGAGGGTTCTGAGGGAGTGATGCCTTTGTAACGATCCTCAAGATAGAAATGAGAACACCTGTCTAACAATATCTGCTTCACCACAGAATACTTGCTTTCACTCACCTACTCCTTACATGCAAAATAAAGTTCAAGCAAGACAACAAACATGTATTTTACATCTTTCTCCTAGAATTATGCTAAGAATTATACAGTTTAAAACCAACTTCTCGGAAGCATAGCTGATAGTGGTAATAGGGTTGGTTTCTGATGGATTCATTGAGGCTCTAGTCCCCTGCAATCTCAAAACTCATGAAATTCTGAATCACTTGATGCTCCACAAGGCATGGAAACTGTTCAAATCTTTCCAGAAGTTATGTTGTGCCAAGAAAGTACTTGCTGGCAATGATGGAAAAAGTGAAAACATGCTATTGCTGGAAATGATTTCTTATTCCGAATAACCTGTCTAAGGAAAACAGTGAAGATTTGTGCCTTGATCTAAAATTCCTGGAAGTAAATCTATAACTTTGGCCCTGAAAAGAAAAGACAGTCTCCTTAGGATGCTATTTATCTTCATCAAATTCTCTCCAACAGGTGAAAATGATTCCATGACCACGATGTTGTTTGCTTTTAATTCATAATTAGGAAGAGACAATATGCTTTATCATGATAAGAACGTACCATTGACCATGAACTCATCTACTCTTAATTTAATACTTCCTTCTCTGTTGAATCATGGAAAAAATGATAAGAAAAGTTGGGAGTTGTGGTATTATATAATACCTGTGGAGGCAGTTCCTGCAAAAACAGCCTGCATGTATTGTTATGTCTCCCACTCACAACTATCTTATTGGGTTTAGAAATAACAGGATTTAGTAAATGTCGTGGTTGGTAAAAGTATGTTATTTCACCAAATTTTTTTAAATAACATTATTCTTCCAAAACTTTTAAATTACTGTGCTAATTTTAAAAAAAAAATTGCTAATTTTAGCAATGCAAGATTTGATTGCTCTCTAATTTTAGTATCTCTAAACGGTTTTCACTTGTGCTAAACTGGTCCTGTCAGTAGTGGTGCCTTGAAGTGAAAGGTAAGTTCTTTCTGTGTGAATTAAGTAGGTCCTCTGTTGATTATCATGCGGAGCTTGGTTTTGTCCTCAGATGTCAAGAGATGTTCAGAACTGTAGATATTGATCCCCCAACCCCTCTTTAACATCTGTCAATACTGCTATTATAAGCTGCAATTATTCCTTACCTTTCTTCTCTTTTTTCTGCTACTTTATGATGAGTAAACTATCGACAGCCCACCATAGTCCCAGCAACCTGGTGGTAAAATCCTACCTTGAAGAAAGGCTTGATCTTTTACAAAATCTTACACAAAAATGTACCATGATGATGATGATGATGATGATTTTATTCAGCTATTGGTTTGAAAGTTTCTGCCTATTCTGACATTTTTCAAACTCAATGATGGAGACAGGCATGATGAGAGAATAGTAATGGATACAGTATTTGCAATTGTTAACTAATTACAACACAAAAGCAGCTAATGTTTGCCATACTTTAAAATTGTCTGCCGCAATTCAAGAGCATGTCATAGCAGAACTTTTAGACCATAAAGAACACAAAAAAACGAAGAAAAAAGAGAAGCTAATGTTGTCCATACTTTGAAACTATTTAGCTACATTCCATAATGGAGATGGACTTGACTTCCCTTCATGGTCATGTGACCTAAGCACACACCTTTATATATTTGTTTCCAAGATGTGAGTGTCGCACCACCATGCGCGTACACATTTTTCTATGCAGAATAAACCCTATTTTTCTTGTTAATAATTATTTTGTGTCCACATATCCCCACCATTGAACAGGCAAGCACAGCAACTAATGATAGCTCTAATCTCTCCATCAATGATTCCCCATCAACACATCGAGGTAACTACAACTCCACACAAAGAAGCACCTATTTTTCAGGCCATCGAAGCTCATCCAAGAGCTTTACACTAGTTCATTACAATCACACACCCACTACAATTTTCATTTCATGTACATTGTTTTCTCCACCTATATTTATTAAGGCAAGCATCGGATGATCTCCTGATCTGAAAAATAATGCGTTCGCAAATGGCACCGAAGTGTTGCGTAACTTCAAGAGTTGGTGCTCACTGCATCCCTGGCACTCCACATAGAACAAAGAATGGGATACGGAGCCTCTTACTCCAAACCCAACCCGCCATCAATCCAAAACAAAAACCCAACAAAAATGACGGCATCAAAACCGTGAATGTAGCCATGGGAGCTCAAATTCAAAGCTTGATTTCAAATGGGTTTTTCTCAAAGATCTAAATTTCATTGATTATATAGTAACAGGCTGTTAATACTAATATTTCACGCAATAAGGACATCATGAAAAGACATGAGAGCTTGAGAAGCTCGAGTCATGGGTCCTACGTAATGTGCTTCTCATATATATTTCTAATTGGCAGGCTGAGAGGGTTACCAAACCATTTTATCCTAGCTTGATCAAGTTTTGATCGTTTGTATATATATATTATCAGCATGAAAATGCTTCGAGGCTTTAATTTACTTGGCTGCCAAGCCATTATGAATCTCCTTCACACAATTTGCTTGGAAATTCCATATCTATTTCTCTTTCTGGTAATGGTCCGTTACGACAAATTAAGCACAACATATTATAAAAATCTTTCACGATCCATGGCGCCATCACTAGCTTTACATGGATAGAAATGTTACTATTTCAATTTTTCTTCATTGGGCAAGAATATTCTTGGATATCGTTGCATGCGGTGCTAATCGATTGTGCCATCCCATTAATTTTACTTGGTCTCAATTTGTGTTCATGTTCTTCCACGGAGACTGCTGGAAGTAGCTTCATGGGCTCCTCGATTTTAAGATGATAATACTCATTAAAGAGTAGAGGAGAAGAAGCAGCCTTACAGGATGCTATGTACTCGATTAAATATCCAAATAGTATTAGAAAATAATATAAATTATATTCTAGAATTCCGTTTAAACTCTTGAATTGAGATAGTTCTTTAACAGTTATCCTATAAATATTAATTAACACTACCTTTTTTTCACCTCCTTTTCTTTTACCCCCACCAAGAACACCTCGTTATCATTTTTTTCATCATAATTATCATTTTATAATCACCATTAGCATTAGTTTATAAGAAAAAAATTACATGTAAAACATTTTTTATTTGTAGAATATTTTATGCAAAACAATCGAAATGTTCTTCTCCTACCATCTTACATAATTATTTTTTTCACATGCAATGGACTAATGTTATCCGATCGAAGGACTCATTGCAGTGTTCTCTTTTTTACGTACCATTTCAGGTGTTAGCTTAGGTATCAAGCAGATTTACATCCTATATATCCTGTCATTTTGGGTTAAACTAGTGAGATTGGAATAAAACAATTTCTTATAAATACATCTGTTTGAGTGTGAATTGCATGCATACTTATACTCAATAATGAAGTTTTTTTTTATGTTAATGATTTTTAACTTTTTGCTTTTTATTTTTTTATATATCACATTAATATTGTTTTATCTTCAATCTTATTCTTTTTCGATAATTAGTATTATAAATTGAAACACTTTAGGTCAATTGATAAAATCATTACAAAAAATATTTTCATAAATGTTATGGGATTGAAGTACATTGTATGGAATAAGATGACTTTTTTTCTGATAAGTACTTGATTAGTATTTGGGTATAATTCAAAGATAGAAAAAATGAATACAAAAATAAATAAATAAATAAATAAAAACTTGTTTGATTGAAATGACATGGATATTGAATATATAAAATTAATTTATAAATATTAAAATTAATTTCTCTATTTTAAAAACAAAGAGGATATGAAGAAACATCTCACATGTCCACTATATCTATATATCTTTAATTTTTTGTCATAAAATAATAAACAAATGTTAGTTTAATTTAAGGTTGATCATTTTCGGTTCGGTTTGATTTTTATAAAAAAAGTAATCAGATCAAATTTTTTTTTAAAAAAATCCGGTTCAAACCGACCAGTTTCGGTTTGATTTTTTTGACAAAAACCGGTTCAAACCGGTTTGGCTTGATTTTTCAATTTGACTCGGTTTTTCCCGGTTTGGCTCGATTTTGACTCTTTTTTTCTGGTTTGGGTTCGGTTTTTCAGTTTCAGGCTTATAAAACCAGAACCAAACCGGTCGGTTTTTCAAAATTTTAAGCTGTTTAATCAGGTTTTTTTCACGATTTGATTTTTTCAATTATTTTTTTTAATTTTATCAATTTAATTAGTATTTCAATTTTTTTCTTAGTCCTAGTTTACTTATTAATATTATTTTCTCATATCTAAAAATCTCTCGTTCAAACCTCCATATATAAAACTGATGTTAAAATTAAGCTTTTATAGTTGCATGGTTCATAGGCAATGGACCTCCACGTGCGAACAACACCTCTCATGTGTCTATTTCTTATTTGTTAAAATTCTCCCCAAGTACAAGGCAATTATTTCGCATCAGCACATACACTTATTGCATAAAGCCAAAAATAGAAAAAAATAATTAAAAGTAAAAAAAAAATCACAGCAAAAAAATCTTTCTTCATAATTAATTATGTATATTGACAATTTTACCCCTACAATCATCAACTTGCACCTCTTCGTGACAAAAACAAAAAAAAAACAGCAGGCCGCCCTCTTTATTTTAATATATTAATGTTAAAAATAATTTTAAAAAATAAAAAGTTATATTTTAATATATTTATAAGTAAAGCACAATTATATTCTCAAATACTTTTTTAATAATCCAAGAGAATTAAAAAAAAAATTTATTTGAGTTTTAAAAATATTATATTATTTTTATTTGAAATTAATTTTATTTATATTTTTAGATATTTGGATATGTTGATATAAATATTATTTTTTAAAAATAAAAAAATTATTATTTTAATATATTTTTAAATAAAAAATATTTTAAAAAAATTCATTACCGTACGTTTAAATACTGCTAAAAAATAATAATCATAAGACAGACATGATATGATGGTCATGACTCATGACCTCCTAGCACCAAGACTCACCAGCCATGGGCTCCACCCCATGGTGCCAGTTTGCGATCTTGGGTCCCACAAAAGTTGAGTGCAGCCACTCAAACACATTAGTGGCAAATTCGTAGAAACTTGAAATATCTACGGGCTTTTATTGTTGCCTAAAACACCGCGGAAAAATCCTCCCCTTTCCCTTTCACGAGTCGCTACCAGATGCCAGTCCTGGCAGTGTGGACTCACGTGATGATATTGAATCTAGACCGTCCAAGGGAGTTATGTGATAAATCAAAGGTTTTTAGTGGGCCCCTTCTCACATGATCATGTTTAAGCGGGTCCTACTGTAATGAAATGTTGCCCGCGTACTTGCCTCCGTCCATCGTATATACGGGGAGCTCGTTAGGGTTCGTTGGGTAAGTGAAAAAGAAAGAAAGAGAGAAATAAATAATGGGACTTGATTTCGCTAAATTAAAAAAGAACTAAACCCTATCAATCTAAGGTAGGGTGTTTTTAATTACACAAAATAAATAGCTTTTTATGGGTAAAATAGTTTTTTTCAGATGATTTATTTAGTTTTATGAAATTAATCTGGGTATAATGATATATTAATTTTTTTCACAATTAAATAACATAAATATCCTTAAAAAATAAAAAAAAA
>Ga0325414_1005067_pt1 | contig 13868 bp, 5 predicted proteins | sample PopdelMetagenome_8_FD_206183 | JGI IMG/M metagenome (GOLD analysis project Ga0325414, IMG submission 206183) | Populus deltoides microbial communities from Bellville, Georgia, United States - Leaf-PdKOR-R3 | ecosystem: Host-associated > Plants > Phyllosphere > Phylloplane/Leaf | place: USA...
GAAGATTTTTTGAAAATATAAAAGTTTTGTTTTCCTTATTAAAATAATGTCATAATTGTCTTTACATATAGAGAGACAATTTTAATGTTAGTTTTATTTAAATAAACATATACAACTCTTTTAAATGTCATAACTTTATTTAAAATGACACAACTTTATTTTAAATAGACTTTTAAACATGTACAACTGTTTAGTAAAAGACACAACTTTCCATTCACTCCAATAATCACTTCTATGAATGAAAATTATATTATGAGAATAAAATACAAAGTAGACACGCAAATAGAGAGCAATAGTGAAAAGTTACTATATTGGACTAATAGCTTTTAGCCTTGAACATTCCCTAGTGAAAACTATTAGATTCACTCGACTAATCAGTGAATGTGATATTTTGAACTATTTAGCCCTTTATGTGAACCAAAAAATGAAGATCATGCAATTTATTTTCTTATAATTTTTGTTCTTATAGTTATGTTCATCTTGACCCCAAATATTTCCTGATTTGAGAAGGTGCTTTAGAGAATTTAGTCTTTTCAATTTTCGTGGAAGTGGCCTCTTTTCACACTTATATAGGTGATTCTTATTAAGATTTTCCTATAATACCTCACTTGAATTATTTCTCAAGATATAAGAATAATTAAAAATATAGTTTATCATTTTTTAATGCAGGTAGCACTTTTCATCATAGAAAGGAGTAACAGTGCTACTACTTAATTAATGCATGATTCAATTGTCTCTTTGAACCTAGATCTTGAGATCTTCAATCAACTATATTGGGTTGTCATCATGATAATTATTTGAATAAAGACTTTAATCACATCTCCTCGATGAATTATCTACTTGCTCTTTCGTTAAGCATTTTATAAATAGATCTATAATATAATCCTTTGACTTTACATTGTCAATAAAGATAATCCTATTTAAGAGTAATTATCTTATGGTATTATGTCTTTGACAAATTTGTCAAGACTTACCATTATATATTACTATTTTGCGCCATACCAATTACATATTATTTATCACAATGTATACAAATTGTTGGCATAAATTGTTGATCCCTTCACGAGAGCACGACATTGCGGTGACTCTTACTGGGTGTGGAGAGGTCTTTGGTTGGATAAGGAGTTGGCACCTAGTATTATGGTTACTAAAAACCTAAATTGGTCTTTAGAGATTCTGGTCAAGGGATTGGTTGTGTAACAAAACTGTATTAGCACCCCTAATATGCTTTATTTGAGATAAGTTGCATCATTTTTCTTTGTTTGTGGTTGCTATGGCCGATGGTGTTTCTAAATTCTATCGACCTACTATGATGGATTTGCTACCATGCTAGATCAAGAAATTTTTCTAAAAGATCTTGACTTGAAAAGATATCAAAAGAAAGTAAGCTCATTCACAACTTATGTGCCATGAAGAGCTAAAGTTTGAAATCCAAAGAGATTTAGTGATTATTAAAATTTTACCTTTTCTTTCTGTATTTAGAATGTCCATGACTCTTGCTTGCACCATGGGACACAAGTTCAAATATCCTCAATTATCATTAAGGCTACTTTTAGGATAAATTTGAAATTTTTAGTTACTGCGTCAATCCAAATAATATTTCAAGATAGAACTGCTTGCAGTAGTTTTTATCCTTATATTAAAAGTGAATAAGAATAAATTATTATCCTGAATAACATTTTGGATATTAAATCTTTTATAAGTTTTTTTTATCCTTATATTAAAAGTGAATAATATATTTCCTTGTCAAAAATAAGTTTTTGACAATTTTTAAATCTAGGTCAAAATTTTGTGGAATTAAATTTTACAAACTTGTTGTAAAATTCATGCAATATGTTTTTTTAAAAAAAAACATGCCAAAGTATTTCAGATTAAAAAAAAATACTCAAATAATTTTTAGGATTCTTAGCTATATGCAAAAAAAAAAAATTATTTTTTTAAAAATATATTTTTATTGTTTTTATTATTTCTTAAGGCTTTGTTTGGTAAAAACTAGTTTTCTTTAGGATAATCCTACCAAAATAGGTTTAACGGTAAGTTGTCAAACACACCTTTAAACCAAAAATTCATTTATCAAAAATTTTGAGAACTAAACAAGACCTTACCCATCTGATCCGAACTTGACCCAATTGAGTTGACCTAGAATTTTTGGTTGGATCATAAACTAAACCAAAAACAAAACCCAAAACATATCAAACTTGAAAAAACATAAAAATATGAAATTTTGTTGTCAAAAACAGATTAAAACATATAAAAACCCAAGAACACAAAGAACATGCCCATAAACATGAATCACGATCCAAACCATATATGAACAAACCAAAGATATAAGCATGTTGGAAATCAATCACTAAACAATAATCAAGCAACAAACATAAAATATTATCAACCAAAAATTACAATTTGATCAAAATAGATTTCAGTGAAAAAACAAAATCTTAGATTTAAAATTAGAAATCATGATTATTGATGCGAATTAACCCTTGATTATTGATTAACCAAAGCTCATGAAGTTGTTGATGCAAAGAATTGGACCAAAACTTTTCCAAATTATGGAGCTAGGACAATGTTCTTTCTAAGAACATGAAGAAAAAAAAACCTAAAATTGTCCAAAAATACCCCAGTTATTGCCAAACCTATAATCTTGCCTTGTAAGCCTAAAAACCAAGCTTTTTTGGTTCACACAAACCATATTATCATGATTACACATGATTAAATCAAAATAAACAACAAAAAACTAAAAAAAATCATAAAAAACATGGAAGAGGTTTCAATTCACAAAACTATCAAACCTAAACAACAAGCATATTCAACAATTTAGTGTTCGAAACTTATATGTATTTATAAGATGGTCTTATACCATACCATAAATCATATGATATCTTGTCTAATTTCTTATAAGGTATTTTATTAATAATATAATTTGTTGATGAGATAGCCTCCAAGTTCTAAGGTAATTTTGAACTTATCAATATAGCATCATCAATTCTTTCAACGTTCGATTATTACATTCAATAATACCATTTTGTTATAGAGAATAAGAAGCCATGATTTGATGAATTATACCATACTCAGAATAAAATTCTTCAAAAGGTGAATTGTATTCCCCATTTTTATCGCTTCTTATCACATAGATCTTCTAACTAAGTTGATTTTCAATCTCATTTTTTTAAATGTTTGAACACTTTTAAAGCCTCATATTTGCTTATTAGCAAATTGATATAATGATATCATATGCAATCATTAATGAAAGTAAATAAATTCTTTTTATCATTTCTAGTTTGCATAAACTTTAAATCACAAATATCAATGTGAATTAAACCTAAAGGCTCGCTACTTTTGTCAATGAATAGATCAGAAGACTCAACCATATAAACAAAAGAAGAATATTTATTAATCTTCTTTTTTTTATACAATGATCATCACGCTGAGCTTAAATAACCTATCACATAAATATCAATTGCCTATAAACATCTAACTCTTGGTGAGGACAAACTTTTTAGACTAAAGAACCAACATTAACTTACCTTCGCTTAGTAGCATGCAAAAAACCAATTTTTTTTTTTTTAATATTAGAAACATGAACCACAATGTTCAGAGTTACTTTTCAAAAGGTCATCCATGACACACCTTTCCATAGCCAATGATTTTACACAAAAAAGAGTTTTCCATGAACAAAAAAAAGGAATGCCATACAATTTGTCGTTTAGCGACTGTTCATCATCTTCTACCTTTCATACCAGAAAGACTACTCAAGTGGCTATTTTTCTAGAGCATTTAATGGTTCGTCTCTCCACCAAACTGAACAAACCATACACCATTATGATGGTCTAACATTGTATGTAAACCTCAGGAATGAACTTATATAAACTAAAAATAATATAGATGATAAAAAAAGAAGTATAACTCAAATTGTAAAAGGAAAAAGGAATGGGGGCAAAAATAAAACATTTAAGTAAGTGGGGCCAAAGTGTAATTAAAGAAAAATTAGACTATAAATACCTTATTTTCTTCCTCTCAAGGCCAGCAGTAGTGGAAACAAAAGGGATGAAAGAAATTTTTTATTTTTCCACAAAAAATATAAGAGATAAAATTGTTAGGTTTATGCAAGACTTAGATCAATTGGTAAGGAAAATATCATTACGCAAGGACATTAACAAGAAAAAAAATAAAGAAATTGCTAGGGGAAGAGATGAGAAGGTCACATTTAGTGAGGTTACCATACATATAATGTAGAAATGGTTGTTTGTTTAGGAAGAGTGGGAAATGAAGATGTTTGAAGGTTCATTTAAACAATTCATGAAAAGTGGACAAATCATCTCCCTAGATTCTAGAAGGGCTTGAAGCCTAAAAATAATAGAATTTAGGAGAGGTTTCTTCATAGAAGTTATATCCAAGGATGTTAGCTTTCCAACAAGACTAACCTCGCTTAAATTGGTGTTTTAGAACTCTAGATATAGTTAATAATCTGAGAAGAGGTCAGGCTGCAACCTCTGCTGACAATTTCGACAAGTTACTAAAACGGGAAATTTAGAAGCATTAAGGGAAGAATTAGGTTTCTTTCCCTTAATAAACTATGTGGTGTTATGTCTTAATGTTTAAAGGAAATAAGCTATGTTAGAAACTTAAATTTATAATATTAGTTATGATTAAATAAAGAACAATGATCTTAAAGGATGTAATGGGTAACACAAATGTAAAACAAGAATTGTTGAAGGGAGGTCAACATTTGCTGTTGCTATTGTTAATATGAGAAATGTAACTTAAATGGAAAATAACGTGAATACCTATGAATACAAGAGGGACCACAACAGCAGTGGGGAGCGCGAGTTGAGCTTCTGCAGCAGGTAGATGTTCTACACTAATATATTTTTTAATTTTTCATAATTTTTTAAATTTTTTTTTTTTTTTTTTTATATATATATATATATATATATATATATATATATATATATATATATATATATATATATCCAAAAAGGGGACACATCTAATGAAATGGGTGAGAAATGGAAATAGGCTTGATTATCTATTTCGGTTAGGAATGATTAATGATATCAATAAGTTCCATTAATATTGGCATTTCTTTGGATTTGATTAGTCAATCCCGAGTACAAGATTCTAATGATGTTAGTAGAGTTTGCTAACATCACCATGAAACATGGAAAATATTGAACTTGATTAACTATTCAGGTGAAGAATAGTTATAATATCAATGGGCTTCATTGATATCGACATTTCCACGAAAACTTGATTTGCTCTTCCTGGTATGGTGGCTAATGATGTCAGGGATCCTTGACATCAGCATTTTGAAGGATATTTTAAAGTACTGTTAGAACTTGATTAACTATTTTAGTTTAGGAATAGTTAATGGTATCAATGAGTTGTATTGATATCGACATTCATGACAAACTTGATTAGTCGGTCCCGGCATGAGAGACTAATGATACACATTGGAATTAATTAGTATCGATATTACCATCCAAAGGTTCTTAGAAAAAAAATTGATTAGCTATCCGGTGAAGGATAGTTAATGATACCAATAAATTGGTATCGATACTTTCTTGAAGGAATTGTCCTTCAATATTAATATATAATGTTGGTCAGAAATTTAGAGTGAAATGAAAAAATATTAGTGAATTCATGAGAAAGAAATCCCAAAAGAACCAAGTGGGGAATTATAAGAAGTATGAATGTATGATAGTCTTGAATAAATTACTTAATTACCAATGTTAATATTGTTTTTCCATGATATTTCAGGTCCGTCAAACTCTCATCAACAGTGATTATTAGATCTTTCTATTCTTTTGTTATCTAGTTTAAATTGAATGTTCATGTATGTTGTATCGTAAGAAACTATCGTGACTTAAATTGTATTTATATCTTTTAAATTGAATGCATGAATTTAAATTATATTTTCATGTATTTATATTTTACATGTAAGATTGTTTACTTATTTAGTGCCATTTAATACTTCATTTCTATTATATTAATATTTGAGAAATTGTGATTGTATTGATGTGAATTGTTGGAATTGAGACCCAAGATGATTAGGTCGTGATTGGATAATGGTTAATAGAAGTGTAATAAGTTGTTGTCAATAACTTGGGACTTCCCAATATAGGGAAGACTTTACTAAGATTTTGGTAGAAATTTTGATGGACTTTTACATGAATTTAGTTTTTTTTTAAAACAATTTCACAATGTCTTTTCCTATATTACAATTGGTGTGTTGTCCTAGTAATTAGGTTATTACGTTGTACTAAACCCCAATATAATTCATGTCGACTGATTGCCCTTACAGCTAAAGAGGCTAACTTGATCAACCTTTAGTAGTTTAATTTAGTAGTCTATGATGACGACTTTAAGCCAATGATTGAGATCTTTCTTAACCAAATCAAGGGCCAAGATTGGTTCAATAAATATAAGATGTCCCTCTCCCACCTCATATAAATAGGAGTGGATTTTGGGCATTGAGAAGCAGGAAAAAAGGGTGCGAAGTGAAAAAAAATCAATTTTCTTGTATTTTTCTTTGTTTGTCTTGTCATTTTCTCTCTCCACTACAATTTCAACCACTACATCAATCTGCTCGACTGATCATCGTGCACCTCCTTTACCTACCCATCCTCTCCACCTCCTCCGAATAGCCACGCCACCATAAGACTTTTCTTCTTCCTCCATGTCGGTGGACCAATAACAACAATGACACACCCTCCATGCTAGGTAATCTTCTTTTTTTTCCTCTCTTCCACCCCTTGTAAGCCTTCTCTCCTCCACTACATGCAGAATATGAATTCATGTTCTGCATTAGTGAAAATAAGTAGCATATTCACTGGGCTGGGTTAGTGACCATACAACGTGGATGGGTTGGACCCATTTTAACCTAGCCCAAATGGCTGGGTCGAGTCTAGTCCATTAAAAAGAACAAGAAGAAAGGATTGTTGCACTTGTAGTAGGCGCAACCCTATCTAATTAGGCCAAACCTAAGCCTCGGGTTGGGTCTAACCCAAATAATAAAATAAATTCACATTTTTCAAAAACCATTTTAAAATTATGTATGGGTCTGTTAAGCAATTTTTTTTAATAATTTTGTCTAATATTGGGCCATAGACTTACATTGTAAGATACAAACCCAGTATCAAAATATCTTATTTATTCCAAAAATTCTTTATTTTCAAAAAAACAAAAATTGATGTTTTGTTTTCATGCATATGGCCAAATCCTAAAGGTTTTCCATGTATATTTCCTAAAAAAAGATAAAATCATATTTTTATCATGTTTTAAATGCGAAATGGATATTGTAACCATTTTATGATCATCCATTAGGGTTTAGATAAAATACCAAAAATTCCATAATAATTAGTTTATTATTCAGAATGTTAGGAGTTAACTATATCTTAGAAAAAAAATGTGATGTTAAATATGGACCTTAGAATAGCTAGGACTTAATCTAATAAAGTAGAAACTTTCTTACAAAGGGAGATCTATCTTGAACTTTAGACGAGACCAACAAATAAAAACATGACCTAGAAAAATAATCAACAAGCAATGTAGCTTACCTTAGGTAGGGTGTACAGGGGATGATGCCTCTTTCCCTTGCATAACTAGTCCCCTTATCCAGACTCTCATGGATCGTTAAATTTTCTAGTAACCATAATATTAAGTGGTGACTCTTGAACCGTATAATCATAATTTTATGATTAGACCTGAAAACACTCTTAAATCCAGGAGGCAGTTCTGACAGTTGATACTGTGCACGTCATTAAAGTCGTCATGCCTTGGAACGCGGTTGATTCTTGTTCTTAAATGAGGTTCAAAATAGTACGAGATAAATGTTGAGATCTCTTCAACAATATAAGCCTCGCATATCAAAGCCTTAACATGTGCCTTGTTTTTTACTTTTCTCTTTAGGTTGAACAAGTATCTACATGAAATTAAATAAATGTTTTGATTTTTTTTAAAAAAGACAATATGATTTTAATTATGATGCATGTGTAATTTCTAATTTATTGAATGTATACATTCATCTATATTGGACTAGACCTCCATCTTTTACCTCAAATGGTAGATGTATATGTAGATACTCCATTAAGTCAAAAAACGATGAAGGTAATATCATCTTAAGTTTGCAGATTGTCTGGATGATATTCATTTCGAGCCACTCCATGTGTTATGTTAGTAACTTGTTGGATCATATATAACCCAAGATGCACGTTTCTTGATTTCACTGAAAACTAAGGATGCATTCTATTAAAATGTTTTTACGCTTCACCATCGAAAGGGTGCACCATCACGCCATCCACTATATTCTGTGAATAATGCCATGTTATGAGCTTAACAATCTTTGGTGACATGAATAACTTTTATATTCTAAATGTGATTGGAAAGTATCTAAGTTTTTTTATGTGCGATAAGAATCCTTTCCCTGCCATTTTTTAGTTTATAACTGCATGGCCACATGTTCTGCCCTCGATCAACTCTACATTTACTACTTTTTCATCTTTAAATGTCTTAAGACATTTCCCTCGATGAACTATACATAAGCTCTCTCATTATGTATTTAATAAGCTTATCCGTTGTATTTGCCTTTGACTTTACATTGTTAATGGAAATAATTTCATTCAAGTCCAAGTATTTAATATTATTGTATCTATGATGTATATGTGAAGACTTATTATTATTCAAACTACTTTGTGCATTTCTAATTTTTTTCTAACTATTATAATAAAGACAAATTGCTAATACTAGCTTTGGTCAATATAGAGTATCCTTTAAGAAATTTCAAAACTACTTGGTTTTCTTTGAAGCTTTGTCAAAAATAATAAACTTAAGTACCATTTGTTACCAAGTATGGTATAACCTATAATTCAAGGTATATCTGAAATATTTAAGTATCTTTTATTGCTTTTTAATAATCCACATATAGATTATTAGTAAATTTTCTCAGTCTGCTAACCGAGTATGCAATATCTAATTGTGTGTAGTTCATATCATACATCAAACTTTCAATTATTACTATTGTATGTATATTGATGTAAAAGATTTTTTTTCCTAATATGTAATTTTATATTGTTGGGTATAACTTTCTATCTAACCATTGGATCGAGTTCAAAGTTTGCTAAGAGATTCCAAAGGCCTTGTTTCTTATCAAGATAAAATTTTGTATCCATTATAGTTTAAAAAGCCTTAAAATAAGGCCCAAAAATTATTGTTAAGGATTTGCAATATTTTACTAATTGATTTAAGATTCCTTTATGTGGTTGAGAAATATTTGATTATTTTTACAACTTTGTTTAGGAAGTTATTTCTACTATAAATATAGTTGTTTAATTTGTGTTTTATAAGACTACTTGAAAAGAAATATTCAGTAATAAGATTTTAAATTATAGTTTTTGTGTGGTTACCTTATTTAGTAGAATTTTGTATTACTTGTGCTTGTTATCTTTCTTGCATAGTTATTAAACCTGGATCGGCCCGGCGGGTCGACCCGGGAACCGGATGACTTGATGGTTGGACCGGTCTGGGTTTGTCAAAAGATCGGTCAGTGCAATGACCGGGTAAAACCCGGGCAACCCGGTGGGTCGACCCATGACCCCGGCGACCCGGGTGAACCTGGATGAATCCCGGTGTTTTGGAGGTGGGTTTGCTTGAGATGATTACAAGTCGATATATGCTTGGAGATCTTGATGGTTGGCGTTGGGTTCCATTTCTTCCTTTTAGCCCTGTGATTGATGATTGTAACTTGAAGGAAATTGAAGATTAAATGGGATGAAACTCACATTTTCAGGAGAGAGAGAGGCAACAGGTAGAAGTGGTGCATCGGAGAAAGGGCAGTCTTACTCGTGCAGGCAATTGGTTGTTCCACACCGCATAGCTATCAACTAAAGTGGGAATCAAAAGTTTAGGAGCCATACTCTCAAGACTTCTCTTCTCGCTTCGCTAAGGAAGCTTTTCCTTCTTCAACTATTCCCCTGGTACGGATTGTTTGGTACTCTTTCCCAGATTGAACAAGCAAACTTTATTACCATCATTAAGTCTTTAACATACCTCAGCTAATGTAGAAACCATAGGAATTTGCAGGGAAAAGATGTAAAAGAGAGAGGGTTTGTGTGATGAAGCTAGAGAGAGTTCATAAACTTTGTGAGGAGATGGTGATGAGAGAATAAGAGTCCTTTCTCTACACGCTTCACCCCTTCATTATTGCCTTCGTTTTCCATTTTTTTTATATCTTTAAACCAACTTGACCTCTATATGACTCGGGTTTTATGGATTGACCCGGGTTGACCCATAAAACCCGGGACCCGGCTCTTTGTCCGGGTCAACCCCCGGGTCGGGTTTAACAACTCTGCTTTCTTGAGTTGTTTCCTTCAGCATCATATATCCAATGAATATATAATCCATAAATTTAGGTATTATCTTGACCTTTTAAGGATCAAATATAACCATTTTTATAAGACATCCTCATATTTTGAGGTATTTATAAGAAGGTCTTCTTCCTTTACACAATTTTGTATGGTGTCTTTTCCAACTTCTTATGAGGTACTTTGTTAAATATATATTTTACAGTTATAATTGCCTTCGCCCCATAAGTTTTGAGGTGTTTCTAAACATATAAACATGATATTCATCATATCTTTTAGAACTTGTTTCTACATTCATCAATGTCATTTTGTTAAAGTGAATAAGAAGCGTTAATTTGATGGATAATACTATTTTTAGAATAAAATTCATTGAAGGTGCCTCAAATTATACACCTTTATCATTTCTTATTACATTTGTCTTTTAATGACGTTAATTTCAACTTTGTACTTTGCTTATTAGAAAAGAAGTGTAATAATATATTGTGTAATCATCTATAAATATAATGGAATACTTTTGTCAATCTCTACCCTGCAACACATAGGTACCACTTAATGTATAAATTAATAATCTCCTTATACATTAAAATTATATATATACATCACTCAATTATAAGGTCTTTATAAAATATGATTTCAATGTTATTTGTTTTCTCTTTAAATTGATGTCTCATTAAACCTCATCTCAAACTTTTTCTTAGGGCATTAAGAAGCTTTAATTTAGTGCAATGTAATTGTTGTTTTGAGTGCATCTTTGTGCGAGATAGGTTTTAGTACATAACTATCATCATCAACTTCATTTCTTTGTTGTTTTTTCATGTTGTTCTCATTAATTTCCTTGTCATTCAACAACTTTAAAGTTGCCTCATTTTCTCCTAGGTGTTGATTCAAATTCTTTAAATTCATATTATTCATAGATATGATTTTACAATGTTAAAAATAATTTGCAATTTTACTTGCTTGAACATTTGTTATCTACGCAGAGATTTCAAGATTATATCTATAACATTTATCTTCTCTGGACTTAGGATTCATATCATAGTTTTAAAACCTAACCCGGCCTGGCGAGTCGACCCGAGACCCGGCTGACCTAAAGTTGGAACTAGGCTGGGTTTAAGAAAGAAATAAGAGAAGTCAAAAACCTGGTTGACATGGTCAAAAACCCGGTTGCAACCCATTGACTATTTATTTGTTTTTAATCAAAACAATGTCGTTTTGATTTATAAAAAAAAATTAGGGTTGACCTAGATAATCGGGTGACCCAATCAAAACCTGGTGACCTGAGCAAAACCCGTGACCCAGGAAAAACCCGTGACCCGGGCCTTGGGCCGGCTTGATCACCTGGCTTGGTTGAAAAACTTTGATCCATATTTCATAACCCTTTAAGAGATTTTGATAAAATCAATGACACGCAACTTGAAATCTCATATGATCCCTACATCGCAAGGCTAAATCTTTGATGTTGTGTTGGGTGACAAAAAGAAATAATTTAATACTTTTCAAACCTTCAATAGTTTTTGGATGAGAAAGACAATTATCAACAAGCAAGAAAACATTTTACCATCTATTGTTCTATCAAGTTGTTGAACATATTCTTGAAATAAAATTTGAATCATTCACGCTCATTTGTTGGCATGATATTCATAGTTCACACTACTCAAGTTCACATTTTTTAAACATAGTGGTTTAGAATACTTTCTAATAAACCATAAAATAATTTTCTTAAAACCATTCTTGTTACAACAAATAACAATTGTAAGTCTTTTCTTGTTCTGTTTTTACCTTCAAGTTTCTTTATTATCTAGTTATAGCCTATCAAAAATCATATTTCAACCATATTAAAAACATCTTTCATGGAAAATGGATGTGGTTTAATTATACAGATTGCAGGTTACTCTTCACGAGCTCCATATCAATTCATTTGCTTTCTTTAAAATAACAATACATCCTGATGTCATGTCTTAATTTGAAACGCTTAATTATCTACAAGGTACATCTTTTTCAGAAACTTCTTCTCCTTTTTTGTGATCAATTCTATAGTTATATTTACACATTCTTGGTATTGAACAAGCCACTTATAAAAAATCTTCTTTAGCTTTGAGAATTTTAAGGTTTGGTATCATTTGGCATCGCCATCTTTTTCAATATTGGCTAATAGATACTCTTATTTGATATTATTGCTTAACTCATTTGCAAGTTATGTAAATAAATAAAGAAGAGATTGAATTCAATGCAGCGATCTATTATTGATATTGTATCACATATTTATACAAGGCGATTGCTTTACAATAGGAAAGAAGAATTCTGCAGATCTTCTATTCTAAGTAGGAAACATAATTACAATAGGAAAGCTAATATCTACGTATCTCCTATTCTAAGTAGGAGACTCTGATCTCTGATCTCTCAACACTCCCCCTTAAGTTAAAGAGTGAATATCCTGCACTCCCAACTTGCGAACCATAGGCACAAAGATTTCTTTTCCAAGGAGTTTGGTCAAGATGTTTGCTAGCTGATGTGCAGAATCCACATGTCTTGTAGTTATAGATCCATCTTGAATTTTATCTCTAATGAAATGGCAATCCATCTCAATATGTCTAGTTCTCTCGTGAAAAAATGGATTAGCTGCAATGTGTAAAGCAACCTTATTATCACAATACAATAAAGCTGATTCTTGGTGTGAAATACCTAAATCCCTCAATAGATGGCGGAGCCATGTCAATTCACAACAAGCTCTTGTCATTGCACGGTATTCTGCTTCAGCTGAGGAGAGTGAGACTATTTTATGTCGCTTTGATCTCCAAGATATCAATGATGATCCAAGAAAAACACAATAACCTGTTGTGGATCTCCTAGTGAGTGGGCATCCTGCCTAATCTGAGTCACCATAAGCCCTCAACCTGAAGTCACTGTTTGAAGAGAAGATTAATCATTGGTCGGATGCCTTTTTTAGATAACGAACAACCCGAAGAGCTGCCTCTATATGAAGTTTATGGGGTTGTTGCATAAATCTACTCAGGACATGTACTGCATAAGTTATGTCTGGCCTTGAAACAATTAAGTAAATTAATCTGCCAATCAATCTTCTATGCCAGTTTGGTTCTTTGAGCAAGGTGCCTTTGTCTTATAATTTCAACCCTCGTTCCATAGGAGTATTAATTGGGGCAGCACCCAGCAAGCCTGCATCTGCAATGATTTCTAGTGCATACTTACACTAGGAAATAAAAATCCCTTTCATGGAAGCGGAAACCTCAATTCCAAAAATATATTTCAAAATGCCAAGGTCTTTGAGATGAAAATCGTTATGCAGAAACTGTTTAGTTATAGCAATTCTAACCGGATCATTCCCAGTGATTAGAATTGTCGCACGTGAGCGACGTCGCGGCGATCGTCCACCCACAAAATATAAATGTAAAAGGGGATGGGGGATATATATCTGGTAAATATGGGGAGACAAGGAATTCTTTGTCTCTTAGCAGTGAAAAAAGGAATGGGAGTCGCCACCTAGTATTT
>Ga0325414_1005068_pt1 | contig 13867 bp, 15 predicted proteins | sample PopdelMetagenome_8_FD_206183 | JGI IMG/M metagenome (GOLD analysis project Ga0325414, IMG submission 206183) | Populus deltoides microbial communities from Bellville, Georgia, United States - Leaf-PdKOR-R3 | ecosystem: Host-associated > Plants > Phyllosphere > Phylloplane/Leaf | place: USA...
ACTAAGGATTGCTACAATATTTCCCTACATGATTTTTTTAAAAATTATATTTATCGATTTTATTATTTTTAATATTGAGCTGGTTGAGAATTACAATTTTAGAATTTCTTATAAAACACTATAGATTGCTACAATGTTTCCTTACTTGGTTTTTTTTCCTTTTTGTTTTTTTCTGATTTTTTAAAATTATCTGTCAATTTTATTTTTTTAATATTGAGCTGGTTAATAATTTAGTTTTGTGGTTTTTTCCTTGAAAATATTATGAATTCCAATAATTTTTCTTTATATGATATTTTTTTTATAATTTTTTCACAAACCCACGATAACGCACAAGCCCGCGGTATCACACGGGCATGACATCTAGTGAGTATTAAAGTGATGTCTTTTTTTCCTTCTGAAACAGGGCATGGGCATAGAACAACACTTACAGGAGTAGAAGTTGGAGTAGATTTAACAGCAGCAGAAAAAATATGGACAATATTTAGAGCAATCGGTGATATGGCATTCGCTTGCGCGTATTCTGTCATTTTGTTTGAAATTCAAGTAAGATTTCGAGAATATTGAGCAGAATTTCTGAGTGCCTGAAACAAAAGTTAAGAGCATAGTCAACAATGACAATATTAATTTACAGCCATATCAGTTATGTTTTTAACCTATCTAAATAGCCATCTATTTTTAATGGAGGTGGTCAATTTTAAGGACTAAAATCAGAAAAACAAAAGGTTAGGGGCTGAGTTGAGTTTGACTAAAAGCTCAAGGGTCTTTGACCAATTTGCTTTTCCATAATCCTGATGAGTACTTGTATCAATTTTAACTTCTTACAATCATTATAAAAAAAATATTTCTTTTTAAAGAGTTATTGTTTTTTCATAACATGTAAATAGTTTTTTTTTATTTTTCAATCACATATAATTTTTTTAAAATCATATTAATATTCCAGGTTAAAGATTTTATATTAAAAATTAAATTCCAATAAAAATTTTTACTCCAAAAATAATTAAACTCCATTTTTAATTTAGTTTAAAATGTACCTGTATTATAAATAAAATTCCAACAATCTAATAAACATTAATATAAATTGTCTGAAAAAATTAAAAATAATTCTAAGATTTATAGAGAAATATTGATTTGATGAATCACTATCTTAGATGGATAGTTTTTTGCTTTAAATCTTTTTGAGTGAAATACCATAAGATTTACTCAGTTAACTAATAAACATAATATTTTAAAATATTTAATTTTTTTTATATATAAATCAAGATAATAATAGTGGTATGAATCTTAACCTCGTATTTTCTTTGTTTCTCCTAGTTGTAGGTTGCAAGATGTTGAAATTTAAAAGATAAGGAGGTAGGCTGCTAAAAAGCATTTTCATGGAAAAACTCTCAGATATTTAAACCTGACTTGTCAGTTTATTGACTTGAAACATGCTAAGAATATACTGAAAACAAGAGAGATTCCAATCAGAAAAGAGAGAAAGGAAAAGGATTTATACCTTAATCTCTTAATAAAAGACCCACAGTGCTTGAAGTTCTTTCCATTGTGATTTTTCAATGGTTTTTTTTTAATCCGTGATTGTTCACCACTGGCAATAAAGTGCACTAAGAACACGAAGGTTTTTTGTTACTTTCAATGCTGTAAAGTGCACTAGGAACTTCATCATCAATTGTTCACTAATACTGATTGAGGTAGATATAGACCATAGTTTTAAAATCTGACTCGATCATCGATTCGGTCTAGTAATCGGATCACGGGTCAGATAGGTGGACCCGGGTAAACTCAAAAAAAAAAATATATATACAAAACACCTAACTAGTTACAAATTTACAATGCAACACTTACATAAATCAAATTTAAATTTTAAACCAATAACATAAATTTAATTCAATATCCAAAACACAAATCAAATATAAATTCTAAAATATTTTAAACAAAACATTCAACAACATAAATTCTAAAATATTTAAAACAAAACATCTAACAACATAAATTCTAAATCAACAACACATTCACTTTTGTTGAATGAACACATTAAGTTCTTCTGTGTCCATGGAAGCAAAATTTGGATCAAATGTCGATGGAATTGAGCCAATCTCGTCAACACCTAATAAATCATCAGCATGCTTCTTTGAAACTTCATCATCACAATCATCTTCAATCTTATTAACATTTATGACATCTACATTTCAAACACAATTAACAAATAAATATTATGTGTTAAACAATATTTTATTTTAAATAATATTTATCACTAAATAATCAATCATTAATTACCATCATCTAAAGTATCTTGTATGGTCATAGTTGATAGAGCTTAGTGAAAACTATGTTTCTTCAGTTGTCAAAATTGACGGGTCATCTTCCACTACCCAATTTTCAATGTCACAAATTGTCTCAACATTAATTGGATCATAATTTCGTCCTTTCCAATAATTCCTATGTATTAAAAGTGAAGGTTAACACAATATAAGTATTAATAATACTACTAAATAAGATAAAATAATATTTAAGGAATTAGAGAAAAGAAAAATACTTTTGTTTCAATTTTAGATTGCAGTGGACGTAAACAAGGTCATTAAGCCTTTGGTGCTCCAATCTATTTCTCTTCTTGGAGTGAATATGTTCAAACATACTCCAATTTCTCTCGCATCCCGAAGAACTACAAGTTTGACTTAACACTCGTATAGCCAACTGTTGTAGATTTGGAGCACTAGTTCCATATGTCATCCACAATTCATCTATACAAAAAAATAATAAGTAAGAGTGTAAGACTGTCAAATAATATTTTTAAATATAAAAATTATATACTTGGAGGCATAAGGGTGCGATTATTTATTGCGGACACTTGACCAAAGTCATGTTCAGCATTCCTAAACAACTTCATCTCACTTGTAATCTTACTTTGCAATGGTAGATTTCCATGTGCATACTTCTCAAGAACATCTAGAGGTCCAGAAATGGTGCTCATATGTTTATCCATTATATTTGCATCATATTAAAATCGAAGATTCAACCAAAATGCCGCCACATAAAGATTTCTATATAGTTGTCCATCCCACCGATTATTGATAATGTCTATGAAAGGTTTCACTCTAGCCTTTCTCTTTTTAAATCTCCTCATCATTTCTTCTTTTGTATGATGAATAGCATCATACAAATATCTCATCGAAGGTCTATCATCACCATCAACCATTCATAGAGCTCGAACTAAAGGTTCACTCATTCGCATAATTATTGCATATTCTTCCCAAAACAGAGAGTCTAGCACACTCTCAACAAACTTTTTTCCTTTCCTATCTTTATCATAAGCAGATGAGACCCATTCCCTAGATGTCACCATAGCTCTCAACTCATCTTTATGAGCTAAAATGCTTTGCAATGCAATGAAATTTGTAGCAAAATGAGTAGGAGCTGGACGAAGTATTTCTTTTCCTTTAGTGAACTTCCTCATCAAATACAATGGATAACAATGATTATAAATTTATTTTGTGATACCAGAAGCATGCTCAACAACACAACAAATAAACTACAATTTACCAATGTCCTGGAGTGTGAGGTTGATGCAATGAGTAGCACAAGGAGACCAAAATATTGAAGGAAATTCCTCCATCAATAACCTGCCAGCAACAACATAATTTGCATCAGTCACCATATGCACAATGTCTTCTACCCAACATACAAAACAACCTCTCTAAACAACTGTTACAACAATCTAGCAGTCTTTGAGACATCTGATACATCCACAATTTTCAAAAAAACTGTTCCTTTAGGACAATATACTAAGAAGTTAATTAAAGTCCTCCTCTTCTGATCTGTCCATCCATCAGCCATTAATGTGCGACTAGTCTTCTTTCAAATCTCTTGATAACTCTCAACATAATTCTTCACTTCATCAACCATTTTTGCCAAGTAATAACCACGAATAGCATCCAAGTTTGGTCCTTTATAACCAGGACCCATGGTTGTTACAGCATTTATGGCATGCTGATAATACAGAGTTAACAGCATTAAATGGCACACATGCATCAATCATCCACTTCGCTAAAGCAAGATCACACCGTTCAACTGCTCCTTTCCTTTGCCAACAATTTTGAAGAGACTTTTGAGCACCAGGAGTTGTTATCGGCATAAAATATGTCCCTAATGTTGATTGTTTTACAGTGCTGGTGCTTTGAATCCTTTTCTTTTTTGCAACCTTCGGTGGTAACATATGTTTTTTAGTATTGACATCCTCATCATCCTCATCACCATCATCATCATCTTCTAATTACCTAATAATCATTTCTTCATGCTCCCTTTGTTGTGCATTAAATGGATTGAAATCTGTTTGCATTTCTCTAACTTTTTTTTTGTTTCAGCATTTCCTTTAAGATTCAAAAGCATTTGATGCCGAACATCAGGAGGACATTTGCAACATTGTTTGAACTTCTCCTTTAGCTTTAGCTAAATGTTGCTTAAATCGATTAATGCCACCACCCGTAATTACTTTAGCACAATATAAACATACTAATTTAGTTTTTTTACATTAAACACTAAGTTTAGGAGCTTCTCAACAATGACCCCATGCCAAATCTGTTCTTTCTCTACTACCACTTGACATGGAAATCGAAGGTTGAGATAATTGGGTCGTTGAAGGATCACTACTTGGAGTACTATCATCATGTGAAGACATTTTAAGGACCTGACATAATTTATAAAAGGGAATATAATTTTAAGCCAAATCGTATACTTTTATTATATAATGAATAAATGAGTTCAATATTTTTTTTTTGAGATTCTTTTCTTATCTTGAAAAAATTTTGTTTCCTAATGGAACCTTGCAAGGATACTAGACACTAGATAGAGGGAAAGTATTTGCGGAAAAAATCAAACACTGGATGGCCTAATATGATCCTGATGAGCCTGAAGGTTAAATTAAGCCTGAAGGTTAAATTATTAGTCAACTAATATGATCCTGATTCCTGATTTCTTATTCCTGAAGGTTAAATTCATAGTCAACTAAAATCGACTAAAATGCCAGTAAATGATCCTGATTCCTGAAGGTAACAAAATTAACTAAGCACAACCAGCTTAAGCAGAACAGTAGCAAAATTAACAGCAAAAGTAAAAGAAGAACAAATGAACAGGGACATCAAATTCAATCACTCCAGCAGAAGCAAAAACAACTAATTGCAGAAGCAGAACGAACGAATAGGAAAACAAAATTCACAGTAAAATAGAATAGAAAGTCAAGAGCTTTCTCATCACATTTTTTTCATGTCTGAGCAATATTCACAGCAAAGTTCATGTCTTTGACCATTTAAAGTAGCAGAAAAATAAAAGAACATGGAAAATGAGATACAGAACTGTGGAGCTGCAAGCCTGCAAGTTCAAAACAAATGGGTCAACAAAGGGAAGAATCGATGCCACTGATATAGTAAAGCTCTCCTGCAAGTTCAACAGAGGGAAGAATCTTTAAAAGATTTTTCAATTTGAAACAGAGGATAACGAAAGAAGAAAGAAACAAGTAACAATAGCTCATCTAACCTTATTCTCATATTTGAAACAGTGATCAAGGATTCAAGAGTCTTCTTCTGCTCCTCTGCTCTTTTTCGCGACTGAAATGGGTTTGAAGATTTCTTGAATTAGGTATGAAATTAATAAAGTCTTCTACACAGACTGCACTGCATTCGTTCCTCTGCTCTTCTTATTTTGGCCTTTTAATTGTAAAAAGCCAAAACGACGTCGTTTCGATCATGAATATATATATATAAAAAACCTGGGTCTCAACGGGGTTTGCCCGGGCCGGCCGGGTCCCAGGTCGACCTACCGGGTTGACCAGGTCTCACCGGGCCAATTCCTAGCCTGTTTTTTGCTTAGACCCGGCCCGGCCACAGACCTGGGTCGGCCGGGTCCCAGGTCGACCTGCCGGGTCGGGCCGGGTTTTAAAACTCTGCATAGACCAATCTCTTTTGCACCTGGTCCTAAAGGACAACAAGCTATTTGGAGTTTATGATAGACTCAAATGCATGCATTTATATAGCTACTTGGTGCATAATTGGCAGTTTCATACTTGTAGCTGGTTTATTTTTATGGTTAAAAATATTTTTTGAAAAAAATTCAATTTTTTTATATTATTTTTGTGTTAAATTAATTTTTTGGTATTTTTAGATTGTTTTAAAGTATTTATGTTAAAAACATTTTAATATTATTTTAATATATTTTCAAACAAAAAAAAATACTTTCTAGAGCAAATGCTTATATTTATAAAACCACCCTCGATTTTAATGCTTCTTATAGTCATCATTTGCTTTGAATATTGAGTTTATTTCCTAAAATCGTGAGCAAATTTATTTCTCGAATGAACACTCTTGTTATTTCACAAATATAGTCTCGTGATCATAGTTTTCAGACCCGGTATAGTCCAAGGCTCAGGTTCCGGGTTTTGATCGGGTCTGCCGGGTCAATGTTTTTTTAAAATTAAAACAACGTCGTTTTAGTACAAAAAAACAAAAGTCAACGGGTTGCAATCGGGTTTTTGATCGATTTTTACCGGGTCAACCAGGTCACCAGGTCAACCCGCCAAGTTAACCGGGTCACCGGGTTTTTCCTTACCCTATTTTTTCTTTAACCTGGCCTGATTCTAGCCCCGGGTCGGCCTGGTCCCGAGTCAACCCACCTGGCCAGGTCGGGTTTCAAAACTATACTCGTGACACGTGGGTTGGGCATGTATTATAAAAAATAATAATTAATAATTATAGTTGTCTATGCACCTGCATGTGGGTTGTGCATGTATTATAGAAAATAGTCTCGTTACTTTTTAGATAATTAAAGAGATTTGAAAGTTTAATGGTCATTTAAGGGTTAAATTAAAGAAATTCAAGACCAAGGATCAAAATAAAAATGGTGTGGAAATCCAAGGCTGAAATTGAAGTTTATCAATGGCAAAATTACACAAAATTAAAAGTTTGAAGTCAATCAAGGATGTAATTGAGAGAAATCACAAATCGAAAGATTTAATTGAACTTTACCAAAACAACGCTGTTTTGGTTACTATTCGTTTTCTTCTTATTTTTTTCCTTGAAAAGACTACTCATGAATTACTTTTCAGGGGCATCAATGCTTCATTTCTCTACCAAATTTGACAAAACTTGCACGAAAATGATCGTCTAACATCTAATTACACCCCGGAGTGGTACTTTATAGCCAATTGACACCATAACGGTCATGGTATGGGCCCAAAGAGGCCTGCTTAGGCAGCCTTCAACTGTCAAATTTAATAGTTCATGATGCCTACTTTGAGCCAACGGTTGTGATTCTCTGGGGCTGAATCAAAGGCCAAGATTTGACACCATTAAAGACAAAATGTTCCTCTTTCATCCCCTATAAATAGGGGTGGATTCCATGCCCTGAGTGTGAAGAAAATTGGGTGAAAAGTTGATAAAAAACCAACCAACCTCCCTCCTTTTTTTTTTCTTTTAGTCGACAATTCTCTCTCTTCTTTTTCTCTCTCCACCGTGTTTTCAGCTGCCACAACCTTAGCACAACTGAACAACACAACAAAAACCCCTTTATCAACCCATCTCCTCGCCGACAACAGTAACCATAACCGCCAATCTCTCCTCCTTTTCCACCACAAACTTCTTCTTTTTCTTGCACCACAGGAACCCAACCACCACCTCAGCATTGTTGTGTGCCACCAGCACTTCCACAGTCCTCTACAAGACCAGTGACGACAGTCGTGACCCATGTGCCAAGTGAGCTCCTTCTTCTCCCCCCCCTCTCATATGCATGTAGGATGTGAAATAATTCACGTCCTGCAACTGCTGGCTTCTAGCAGCAGATGCAAACTAGGTTGTACTTGTTTTGGCCTTGCCTAAATGGTTGAGATGGATCTAGCCCACCCCTAAAAGAAGGAGGAGGAGGAGGAGGGTCTGTTGGGCCGGTAGTTGGCTAACCCGACTGATTTGGGCTGGACCAGGTCAAGCTCAATTTATATTTCACATAATAATAATAATAATAATAATAATAATAATAATAATAAACAAAAAAAATCCAAAAACTTCCAAGGGTCATTTCAAAATATTTGTGATTTTCTCGCAAGTTTTTTCAATAATTTTGTATAATATCAGGTTGTATATTTATATTGTAAGATACAAATCCGGTCTTAAAATACCTGGTATTCTTCAAAAATCTTCTTTAAAAATTAAAAAAAATCTCAATTTTTTAAAATTAATTTCCTCTAAAAAAATAAAAAATAGTTTGTTTTCATGTATATGGCCGAATCCTAAAAGTTTTCCAAGCATATTTTCATAAAACAAAAAAAATACATCTTTCTCATGTTTTAAAATGTAAAATGGATATCATAACCAGCTTATGATTTTCTCTTAGGGTTTAGCCAAAGCACTAAAAATCCTTCACCAATCATTTTGTTCATTTTATATTTAAAGTGTTAGAATTTAGCTCTAGACTTTAATATTTGGAGGTATAAAACTACATTATAAAGTATATACCCTCAGGTATTAAAGATACACAGTGCAAAATAAATGTAATGCTAAGATTTAGACTTTAGAACGATTATGATTTAACTCGATAAGATACAGACTTCCTTACGAAGAGAAATTTATTTTAAACCTTAGATAAGACCAACAAATAGAAATACAAAATAGAAATACAATCAATTATTACAATTATAAGTTTATATACAAATATTCCTAATTTATTAAATTTATAAGTTTACTAAAAGTAAACGAAAAGCATATTAAATGGAAGATAACAGTTTGAATACATAATAAAAGATAAAACTAAAGTCTACCTAGCTATAACAAAAGAATACAGCTACACCACCACTGTTGTGATGGAATGGACCTTGTGTGTGTGTGTGTAAAGGTTAGCTATCAATTCAAATATAAAAACAAATTAAGTAATACGCAACTAATATTAATATTAGGGAATCGCAACAATTCCCATACACCATCATTAACACACAATTCTTTTTATCCTATTTTTGGCCTCTATATTATCTATTTCCTTAGCTCTTCATTTGTAATTCTTTGCCAACAAGCCCTTACTCTTACATATAATTATAAATACTTCACACTAATAACTTTATATCATGCGGTATATTGGATTATCAAAGTTGTGGTCTCATAATGCAGTAAGCTTAGTTCTATCTGATGTCTTTGATTTCCCTTTCTAAAATCATCTAAAAGACATCTACTATGTAGATCATCACTCGAATGACCAACTCATAAACACCCGACCCATAACCCCCATTTATGTGGTCAGCTTATCAATTAATTTTATATTTCTTTGATATTTTTCTCTTTTTTTTTAGATGCAAACACAATAACAAGAAATTTAAAAGTAATATTGCTTATCGATGATCTAGTTTCTTATGTCGAGAATACAACTACTAGTGCCTCTCTTTATAAAAAGGAAGATGCAAACATCAATTTACAAATTTTGAAATTCATGAATTCACATTCATGTTATCATTTTTCAATTCATATCAAGACATTTCTTTATTTGGACTAAACGACCAAAAATAAGGCGCACATGTATCACCCATATGTGATCTAATATCCATGACCATTTGGCGGAGTTGTTCATAATTCGCCGAGAGTCGCTCGTATTTTTCGGTGAGATGAGTCGTGTGTTGCTGCAAGGCCACAAACTCCTTAGATTGGGTGCTCGATACTGATTGGAAGCTCCTAACGATTGAGACACTACGAGCCACCTGCAAGTCCTCGGCCGTAGTGTTGGAGAGGCCACACACCCAATTTTTATCGGGTCCACCACACGATCCTACCTCCATCCATAAATCCGGATTGAAATCCGGATGGGTCGAAGGATCGTCCTCATATCTCTCCCTCAACCGGTTATTATTGGTCTCCTGAAAATGAAAAAAGAAATCATCATATTCAATTCAAGAAAAATAATAACTTACAAAATAAAATGGTTAAACCAAGGTTGTCAATTCCGTTTCGGTGGATGTTTTGTTTTTTCAATTGAAATGGAATGTTTTGGTTTCAGAATGTTTCAGCGTGCCGTTTCGGGATTGTACTGTTCATATATATATATATAATTCAACAAACATAATTCAAATTCAAGATAAATTATGCAATACAAATACAATGTCAAACAAATATAATTTTAAAATTTAAAATATTCCTAAATAGTCAAAATTAAATAGAACTTTAACTTAAAATAATTCAACTTAAAAAAATATCAAAATATTATGAAAGTAAAATATTTTAACACAAAAGAAACATAAATCAAACCCGAACTTTTCACTTCTAAAAGATAAAGGGAAGCCACACAAACTATTCACGTCAAAACGCTACGGCAATTAATTATTGAACGAAGGTAGAGGGAGTTGAAATCTGAGGGTCACATTTTGTTTTGTTTTTTCAATTGAAATGGAATGTTTTGGTTTCAGAATGTTTCAGCGTGCCGTTTCGGGTTAATACACGAAAACCACCCAATTAGTTTTTTTTTAACCCTTAATTAAACTATAAGTTTTGTTTGTTACCCCTTTAAATTCCCTTCAATTTACTCATTCAATATCACGAGGAGATCATGCTTCTTAAAGATAATAAGAAATATTCCAGTGCTTTTTATATTATAATCGTGTTGCACAATATATTTTTATTGTGATATTAATAGAAAATGATTTTTTGATCTCTTAACATTTTATAAAAAAGATGTGCCACTCATGTTTTATTCAACCAAAGAAATGGAAGTAATGTAATTGATATTGGTGTCAATGAAGGTTTGTTAGAAGATGGGAGTCCAATGAAGATGAATTTGCCCTTTTACCATGCCAAAAAAATAGATTAGGGTCCATAAATTTATTATTATTATTGTTTTTTTTAGATTGATTAAAGATTGTTTTGTAGTTGAAAATGGAGTTATTAATATTTATATGGTATTTTTATGATTTGTTTTGGTTAAAATGAGTTGAAGTTTGAGTTTGATTCAATGGCTTTTCAAGCCCGAAACGAAACATATGAAATGAAACTAGAACATTCTGGCCGAAATTTATCTAAAAAATCTAGAACAGACCGAAATTTAAAATAAGATGAAAACTGTTTTGTTTTGCTCTGTTTTTTGAATTGGTACGAAATGTTTCGGTCATTCCGGATGAAACGGAACGAAATTGACAACTTTGGGTTGAACGAACAAACCACGAAGTGTTGAGTGCGGTTGTCAATGAACTGTTACACCTCGTTTTGGCGGTCTTCACTCCGCACGTGTGTCTCTACAAACAGCTCCATTGGACTCGGCTCACATCCAAGAGACATAGCTCGTAAAAAAAAAATTAATTAAGTAACAACAAATTAAAAAATGATATATTTCATTTAAATTAATCTTACCATCCGTTTCACAAGTGCAGTAAACAGAACGGAGCTGCCAATTTGCGTGGTCATCAAACCATGAATTTGCCACTATATAGTCCATTTCTTATTCCCATTATCTTATATATTAATTTCCTTGTTTTACAATAATACACAATACCATATTAGATTTCTTTACATCAAAGTTTACCGTCAACTTGACTCATAACCCTTACATTAACATTATTACACAACATTTACTAGCATTATTTTTCTTTTAGTTAAAGTATTATTTATTTTATTTGATATTCTAATATTTTCCACATTGCATTGCATATACAACTTTTCAAAATTCACAACTTACCACTTAATTTCCATAACTACTTTGAAATTTCTAAACACACAAAGTCAACACTATATATTATAATGAATATTCATGCACTCAATAATTTTTATCAATATCGATTTTAATTCTTGTTCTTTTAATTTTGTTTATGCAATAATTAAAAATTAAATTATACAAAATTGTCCTACCATTTAATATGCGAACAACATCACATACTGTAATAATATACAATATGAAAAGTATAAAAAATTTAAGGGCAATGAAAATATAACTTTTAAGGTCTAAATTGTACATCATAAACTGTTGCATTAACATCCAAGCTGTGTAAAACATCCAAACGGTTGCATAAACAAGGGATAATTGCATTAACAGTACACCAATTTTAAACCTTTTATCAATCAAATGCATGAATTTTTTTTTTTTTTAATGCACCAACTCAATTAAGAATTCTAATCAAGCACCTAATTTCATCCAAACTCTGTTAGTTACTCCTTCTTTTGTTTACGTGTACTTTGGCATTTATTAAACAAAATTGCAACATTGATATACCATCTTTCAGTTTTTATCAGTCAAGTAAATAAACCTTTTTTTTGTTCATTTTAGTACACCATTTTTCAAAAATCTCATACAAAAACAAGCTGATTCCTTCTTTAAATTTAAATTTTATTCAAAATATTCAAAATATCCATCCCCATAAATCGGGAGTAATAACCACTGGCCAGGAAAGGTGCCTTGGGCTCTGAATTCTCACAACCACGGAGATAGCTTTCAGAGACCGTTTACATATATAGAATTATAAATCCATAAGCATACCAAGATGGATGGTAAGCAACAAAACGTTGTGTACGCGTCTAAATCTTGATCCTCTGTATCATCATTATATGATTACAAATGAAGCTCCAAGCATGTCTTTGGCTTTATTCAAATTAAAGACGAGGTCTCACTGAGGTTTAAACTTATGGACTCGGGATTCATGGGGTAGAGATCATGGGCAGATGTAGAGGAATTTCCAATCCATGATTTATCAGATGGAGGAAAGAGGCCTTGCGTGCTGTTTAAACTCTGGTCCATGACCTGCTGATAGTGGCCTTTGAGATGTTTGGAGTGTAAATCATCACCGTAAATGCTAGGATCTGAGATCATCTCCTGGATGCTGGTCTGTCCTTCAAGCATGCTCACCACTTCTGACATTGCAGGCCTTAGAGATGGAGATGCATTGGTGCATAAGAGAGCCGCTTTGATCATCCTCTCAGCCTCTTCCTTGTTGAATTCAGACTGCAGCTTTGGGTCCACTATCTCCATTAAATTTCCCTTTTTTTGCAGTACATGGGCCTGTGACGAGAATTTCAAAGACAAATAAGAAGGAAGCTAAGATATTTGACCAAATGTACCAAATGTACCATGTTTTGCATTGAGAACTGATGCCTCATGCGTCATTGATTCAGGATAGCAACAGAAACAGACTGACGATGATTTACCCAGTCAAGAAGACAAACATTTTCGTTCTCTGGCCTGTAACTTGAGTTGCTCTTTCCACTGACAATTTCTAAGGCGACAACCCCAAAACTATAAACATCTGCTTTATCTGTTAGATAGCCCCACAGTGCATATTCTGGAGCCATATATCCTCTGAAATATATATATATATATATATATATATATATATATATATAGTTTTTTAAATGCAGAATTAGTGCCCTTCAGAGACATGAGGAGTATTACTATCAATAAACTTCAGGAATTAAATTAGTCTCAATACAACTTACATAGTTCCAGCAACTCGAGTGCTAATATGAGTGTTCTCCTCTTCATTGAGCTTAGCTAGTCCGAAGTCTGATATCTTGGCATTTAGATCTTTGTCCAGTAATACATTTGTAACTTTGATGTCCCTGTGAACAATCCTGATTGCTGATCCTTCATGGAGAAATGCTAAACCTCTGGCTATGCCAACACATATCTTATATCTTGTTGGCCAATCCAGCATCAGAGCACTTGTTTCAGAACCTGCTCCTAATAGGATTGTTGATAAGATCATTTCATGTTTGCTAGTTGATGCAGTGTTATAAAAAATATTTTTTACTGGAAATTTATCAACAAATGCTACTATGGTTACCAAAAAGTGCACGAGAGAGGGAGTTGTTTTCCATGTACTCGTACACCAGAAGCAACTGGTCTCCTTCAATACAGCATCCATAAAGCCTTA
>Ga0325414_1005073_pt1 | contig 13861 bp, 9 predicted proteins | sample PopdelMetagenome_8_FD_206183 | JGI IMG/M metagenome (GOLD analysis project Ga0325414, IMG submission 206183) | Populus deltoides microbial communities from Bellville, Georgia, United States - Leaf-PdKOR-R3 | ecosystem: Host-associated > Plants > Phyllosphere > Phylloplane/Leaf | place: USA...
ATAGCAGATTATTTTTTTGGCCATTTGAGTTGGGGACCAATATTTATTTGGGTTCTGATGAGACTTGCATTTATTTGATTGAGTTGTATAATTATTTTGATCAATGCACATGTTTTTCCCTGGGGTCGGACTGTATCATCAGGCATACGTGTGAAATATGCTGTCATATTCACGCCTTCCTGAATTGCTGTAATCAGAGGAGGAAATTAGAGGATAACCATTGTATCTGATTTTTCTACAGAAATAAGCGTACCATCGCTCTCTTCTCCCTTGGCTGTTTCCTGAACATCAATTTATGGTTAAGAAATAAATGGGAAGATTTATGAGGTCGCCCTGTACCAGTTGGTGGTAAAATTAAGGACCAATTAGTGGCCTTGTTGGTATGTGTATTATCAACAACACTGTGATTTGCTTTAGTTACAAATAACTCTCCCTTCCCACTCTTTTTTGGGTGTTTCTTAAAAGCAAGCTCCTGCTCTCCCCCGACAGTTAACGTAAGGCAACATTTTACTTGAAATTTCTACCGCAGCAGCTAGTAGTCTTTGATCTGGATACCAGGGTTAAAACCAATATTTCTAGATTAAACCAGCGTTGATGCCTTTTTCTGTCATCTTTTGATTCCTGGGAGTAAGATCAGTATGCAGCTGCTGCTACTGTATAAGTGCCATATCCCGTTCAGATCCCCACAGTAGCCTGAGCTAGCCCTGCCGCATCTGTCCTGGAGTGTGCTATTCCGTTCTGGAGTGTGTTTTAGATAATGACAATAATTATTTTTTAAAATATAATTTGTTTAGAAATATATTAAAATAATATTTTTTAATATTAATATATAAAATGATTTGGAAATAAAAAAAATATTTTTTAAAAAAATAAATTAATTAATTTTAATAAAATGCTATATGAAATACAATTCTAAATAAAAAATTATACAACTCCTTAAGTTTATTTATTTTTTAATTTTTATTGATTTCACCAACCAAAACATTGGATTTTAACCGATAATACTATGCTGAGCATAAGGGAAGAAAAAAAAAAATAATAGTAGCAATTGCATCTGCGACACATGATATCAGGTTAGGGTTTTTGTTAATTTTGAGGGGTATTTTAATTGGTCACATCTTAGATTTGCTTTTTAATAATTATGACTTCGAGTTTTTTTAGGTTCATTAGAGATTTATATAATTGTTAATTTCATGGCTCATAAAATTAATCTAGATACATGTAATCAAGTTTGAATATCTATGCAAATAAAAAAAATTAAGGTTTTTGATATTAATATTGTGATCAAGTGTGGCCGGAAAGTCCATCCATAGGACGACAAACAATGCAATGCTATGGCCAATTTTTTTCATGTCTCGGGCAACAAGTGGTCAAATCCATATGATCAAATAGCTAGTTCTAAAACGAAAAAACTGAGGTCACTATCATACCCTCTTTGACATGGGAGAGAGATTCCACCATGGGAGACAAACCTTAAGGGTCCCATTACCATAAAACCATTTGCTGCCTCTGTTATTAGTATTACTGGCTAGCTGCCAATCCACCCAGCACTTGGATCCTGTTTATTCTTTTTTTTTTCGCGGTGGAAAATTGATTTTAGAAAGATTAATTCTTTTATTTTTAAATTATTTTAATATATTGATATTAAAAATAAATTTTAAAAAATAAAAATATATACTTTAATTTAATATATTTTAAAATAAAATAATATTTTAGAAAACAATAATCCGGCAACTATCTATCAAAATGGCTATTCATCAATGCATGCATTGTTGGTGATGACAGGTTTGTTTCCATCTGTCAACATATGAAATAGCCATATATATATATATATATATATAGTCAAATAAACCCTTTGTTATGGAGCATTTTTTTAAAATTATTTTTATTTAATTATATAGAAATTAAAATAGATACTTATAGGAATAAGTAAGGTAATGATAAAAATTAGAGGATTAATGTACTTTTTTAGTCAAGATTATCTTTCATGTAAATTGTTTTTATAATAACATATATTTTTTTATTAATGACATGATTTATGAATAAAAAATAATTAAAATATTCATAAAAATTCTTATGATTTGAAATGAGGAGGAAAAGGTGTCTTATTAATAAAAATATTTTTGTTTTTATCAGAATTATTTTTTAAAAAAACAAAACTTATTATAATTTTAAAAATAAATTTTAATAAAAAAAATCATTAATCATTTTTATGTACCTAAACAAATATAAAAATAACTAATACGAGAAAATTATAATAACAAAATAGATATTTTATTCTCATTAAATATTAATGAGTAAATGTTTTTTTAAATCTAAATATTAGGTTATATATAATTATTCATAAAAATCACTATCAATATTACCAAAAAAAATTATAATCTTCTTGAGAACTATGGTATAATTGGATGATTCCTTAAATATCATTTTCATAAATTTATTTTTAAAAAATATTTTAAAATTTATAAATAAATATATATATTAATTGGTGATCGACATCTTTATTACATGTTATAATTATAATTTTATGAGAATACAGAGAAAGAAATGCAATTTATCTTAGCTATTTTAAGTTTTTAACCTTGCCAGCTACACATAAGCAAGTATGTGCGCGAGAGGGAGCTGAGGTGGACCGCGGTGTAACATAATAAAGAGCAACAAGGAACTGGCGTTGACGGGACAGTCTGGCGTTCTTATCTCTATGACCTGTTTTTCATGCTAAACTACCATTCTATCCTTGTATTCCTAATTACAAAACTACCCCTCTTGCTCCCCACCCTCGCACGCTTTCTGCTGAAAATGACACTCCCATTTTTAGGTCATCAACTTTCCTTTTGCGTATACTCGAGAAGACAAAACAAAGAAAACAAACAATCACCCCCTACCTAGCTACTCCTTTGCGTATACTATTTGCTTGGATTTTCATTTTTTTTTAAATTATTTTTTTAATATTTTTATATTGTTTTGATATGTCATAAAAAAATATTGTTTTAATAATTTTTAAATGAAAATTATTTTAAAATGCAATATCTAATACTCCCAAACAAATATTTTGTGTGTCAAATAATCCCATCAAAATTAAAAGTGTATTTAATATTATGGTGGTGGTTGCTTTTTAAAAATATATTATCTTAATATATTTTTAAATAAAAAATAATTTGAAATGCAATATCTAACTCTCCTAAATAAACACTTTGTGTGTCAAATAATCCCTTTAAAATTAAAAACGTGTTTATATTTTTTTTATATAAATATATTTTTTATAAATAAATAAATAAATTTTAAACGGATTGATCGTCTTGGCGACAAACACGCTCTCTGTTCCTCGAGTTCAATTTCAAAGATTTTGGACCACGCAGCGTGATTTGTGTGGTTGCAAGAAAATTCAAGTGAAACAAGCTCCAAGCTGAGAGGGTCCTTTTCTTTTGTGGGTGAGAAATATTACATTGACTTGGAAACTGATGAAAAACTACAAAGTCAAATCACTCCAGGAATAGAAAAGAGCGAGGAGGCCTCTGCTTCTCCGCCCTGCACGGACGAGGTAAAAGTAGAAGCTCCTAAAGTTGCTTTTGCTCCTCAAATCCATGGCTCTTCTCCACCTGAGAAAACCACCATCGTAAGTAAATGAATGCACGTATACAGCTTGCAGCGTACACATGGGCATGTCAGGGACGATTGTCTTGCCGAAAATAAAATATAAGAAAAAACGTCACAAGAAGACACAGGCACATGCTGAAGGCATTAAATTAAAGCTCCGCCCAGTCAGATAATTTGAACCACTTTGACTGGCAAACGTTTGCCCGATTCTTACAGGAATCGGCTTCCTATGACTAGCTCAAAAAAAAAGAAAGGCTCCTTTTCTTGTAGTTCTTGCTGGTCGTATCTTTTCACTCACATGCTTCAAAATAGAGCTGCCGCCAAGCATGGATTAATTTGGTGTTTCTTTATTTATTCTGCAGGTGAAAGAGAGACAAAGACAAGGCTTCTTTTGTCCACAACAAATTATAGATCTAGATAAAGCCTTGAGATCCCATGGTGCTTGCTTGCTTGTGTTTATTGCAGCAATATACAGGCCAAAGAAAGACACGCATGGCAGATTTGGGGGAGACTGGAGACTTGTCTTTTTCATTGGAGTGAACTCTGTCACACTTATATTTTGCTGCAATAAACACAAGCAAGCACTATGGGTACATGGGGTCGACCTGCATGCTGGTCACTTTAATGGCTGACTTGCTTAGAGCCTTAGGCCATTGATTGTCGCAATGAAGGTAGAATTGTTACATCTCTGAGCATTTCCTCACTTCATCATGAGCAATTCTCAAACCCAAAAGTCAAATGGTGACATATTTTCTATACATACATCGCAAGGAGGAGGCATAGAAATTATTCATCGCTATGAATTGGAGCCAGGATAAGGACTCGATTGGGTTGATTGTAACCTTGGTTTTGTTCGTAGCTCATGTAATTGGGCATCTATTTGACAATGCCGATGGGTGTTATTTACAAGAATGCTCTAGCATTAATTACAGGGACTTAATTTTAATCACTCTAGGAAAATAAGTGAGTCTACTTCAACAAAAAATAAATTATTATAAGAAAGACTATAGTTTTGGAAAAAAAGATATAGTGAGCGCATTGTGGACTTAATTTACACAGTATTTTCTTTTTTTTAAAAAAAAGATAATCAATTTTATTAAATTAACAACTGATTTCTTATGATCGTCTATTTAAAATTATCACAACAAAATTCTTTTTATCTCTCTATTTTCATTTTTCTTCTATTACATTCTCTTTAATTTATAAGCCACCGTGTCATACCTGATTTTTTTATTCAATAGCTCTTAACTCGGGTCACTGGTCGAGTTAACCTGGGTTAGTATAAAAATAAAAATAATTAATATTATAGTTTTAAAACTCGATTTAGGGATCGATCCAAAACAAGACCTAGGTCACAAGTGGAGCTGATCATTGATCCGAATCAATATAAGAAAAAAATAGTTATTATCATATTGTTGAAACCCGACTTGAGAATAGACTTGGATAAGACCCGAGTAATGTGTCAAAAGGGTCAACCTAGAATAAAAATGATTATTATCGTAGTTTTAAAATTTGATTTGGAGATAAACCCGAGGAAAGGCTCGAGTTACGGATCAAGAAGGTCAACCCGGGTTATTGTATGGATAAAAATAGTTATTATCATAGTTTTAAAACCCGACTCGGGGGTTGACAGGAGCAATGTCTCGGGTCAACCCGTCAAATCAGTCATGGTTTTGTAAATATGATTATTGTAAAATTATTAATTTAAAAACTTATTACAAACTAAAGTAAAAAAATAATAATATGTAATTATTATTTTTAAACATATAAAAATTATCTTCAGAGGAGAGAATGAAAAGAAAAATTCAGTACGGGCGTGGAAAACTAGCCAAAGAAAATCATCTAAGCAGTTAAAACGTAGAGAGGAAAATAAGTGATTTTACTATTTATGTAATTCGAGGGGTCAATCACAGGCCGAAAAAAACCCATCCCTTTTTGGCAATCATCAGAGGCTTTTTGCCCTTTTCGGGGAATAGGACCTGAGGGATGGATGCATCACCCTGCCAATTGCCATGCAAGAGAAATGATTGAAAAAACAAAAAAGCAGAGAGGAAGGGCGTTGTAGTAATTTAAGCCGAATAGCGGTTGAATCGAGATGTCAAATAACTGCACGAGCATGGGTGTTGAAGCCTATAGCTCGAACAGCTGTAAGGTCAGAGTCGTAAATCACTCGAAAGTCGATGCCCAAATTGCAACTCTTTAATTATAATTTATCCATCGAAGATCCAACTTTGCCATCCAGAAAACCCCCAATTTCCATGCGACGACGAAATCACCCAAAATTTCAAGGAGAAATCTAGAGAGAGAAACAAAGCCAGTGAATTCTAGACAGATAGGGAGAGGGAGAGAGAGAGAGTCACAAGAACACCAACACGAACGGAGAGAGACGGAGAGGGTGTTTTCTTTTATATTTTTTTTTGGTAATGGCGGAGGGTAAAAAGGAGAAGAAATCAAGCAGTACCTGCAGCAGCAGTAATGAAGAGAGCGTGAAGCTATTTGTGGGTCAAGTACCAAAGAACATGACAGAAGCTGAGCTTCTGGCAATGTTCAAAGACTTCGCTTTGGTAGACGAAGTCAACATCATTAAAGACAAGACAACTCGCGCTTCCAGAGGTTGCTTACTTGCTTTAGTTTCTTCGCATTCTCCTGATTTCTTCCCTTTCGATTCAAGATTCGTAATGTGCAGTCACGCTTACAACCCTAATTTTTATTTACTTTTAGGTTGTTGTTTTCTAATATGTCCTTCCAGACAAGAAGCAGACAAGGCAGTTAATGCTTGTCATAATAAGAAAACATTGCCCGGGGTTAGTTCTTTCTTTAATTTGATCTCTCCATGTATAGTTTACTACTTGCTGTTTTCTTGTTTCCTATCACATTGTATTGTAGATGAAATCTCCGATCCCGGCAAACCACTCGAGTAGTTTTTTTTTAGTTTCCGCGATTACTTACTGTGGTTGACTTTGGGTAAATGTAATCATGGAATCGTTTCTACTGTGTTTGATATTCTGATGTTGACGATTGTTAAGTTAGTTATTATTTACCAGGATGATAATCATGTGAAAACAATTCTCAGTGATTTACAGTAGTGGAATATGCTTGCAGCATATGTGAATTTTACCGTGTTAGAGTACGGTTGTTACAATGAGGACCGGTTTAGTAAACGAGAGTATTGTGATGATGCTAATTGTATATTGGAAAGGGGTCGGTGTTTTAGAGGGATGAAAAGAAGTTGAATTTGACAAATGGATATCATGATCGGCAGTTAACAATGCACTTTTATTGGATATTGGCGATGAGAGGGTAAATTATGGTAATTTTGGATTTAGATGGCAACAAAAAGATAAATGGGTGAATCACTTCATACATTATAAAATTTGTAGAAGACAGAATGTTGAGAGATTCTAAACCAAAATGGAAATTGTTTTGAAGAATGTATTTTAAGGAAGTTGTGCCCGAAACTAAGTTCGACAGGAATAAGGTGTGATGGAATGTTAAGAGTTATTTGAATAGTTTAAATTTTCTTGTAAAGTCAATCGTCATTAAAAAAACATTGATATTGTTAGTTCATTATACTGGATTATTTTTAAATTTCCAACATGTCCACCATTGATCTTCGACATTTGATGGTTATTTATACCGTTTCTCAATTACAGTTATTATAGATGAATAGTTATGCAATCTGGGATTTTGCTGGCCAAGGTACTTCGGTTAATCAGGATTTCTGTTTAGGCCTAGCCTTTTTTCTGTCTATGGGTAATCTGTTTCTTTTAACGGTTTAACTCCCAATGCCTTCTTTTTGTTAAATATCTCTGTGAAAGTGTTAGAGCTGCTTTTTTTGGAATCTAATTACCTGCAATGCGGCCCTTGATCAGTGCTAGCTTTGTATGACCAGTGCTTTTATTTTTCTTACTCTCTGATGCGTTCATCTCATTGTCTCTCTAATTCAAATGCATCCTGTTCTTTCTGTCCAATTCAGGCATCTAGTCCGTTACAAGTGAAGTATGCAGATGGCGAGTTGGAAAGGCTAGGTGTAATATAATATCATTGACTGTTGATTAGTTGCCATTAAGATCATTACTCTGGATTGCTGCAGCAAGATTCCTCATTGCCTTATCTGATTACTGTTATTTTATTCACTGTCTTATTTAATTTATCTTGTTACATTATGATTCTTTTTTGTTCTTCTTGCTATCCAGAACACAAACTCTTTGTTGGTATGCTTCCAAAAAATGTTTCTGAAGCTGAAGTATCTGATTTATTCTCTAAATATGGAACTATAAAGGACTTGCAAATACTAAGAGGTTCTCAACAAACAAGCAAAAGTACTCCCGATCTCTTATCTGGCTGTTGTTGTGAAGCACTGAACTTTACTGTTCTTGCTGATGTCAATTAATTAATTGGTAGGCTGTGCTTTTTTGAAGTACGAGACAAAAGAACAAGCCCTTGCTGCCCTGGAGGACATCAATGGAAAGCATAAAATGGAGGTGAGCTTTATTGGCTAATTGGACTGATAGTTCTCAAGCTCAAGCAATTACTCTTCTTTCTAGTCAGAGCCCAACTTTAATTCTTTGCTGGTTAATAATGTGATGGGAAAAGTCACCCTTTCCTGTCTCTGTTTTTTTAATCAATGTTGGCTATCAAATTGAACTCACATGTTAGATAAGGCTGTTTTTTTAATCAAGGGGGCATGCTAATTATTTTGGTATGGCAGATCAGAATTGCGTCACGAATTTGCGTGTTAAAATAATTTCTGTAGCTTTCTCCAAACTTGAATAACCATAATCTGTATTTCCTGAATAGGCTGTACAAGGTGAAAGTATATAACTGTTCATAAATTTGCAGCAATATATTTTTCCCTTTAAACAAATTTTAAATTTAAAATCAAAACTTATCTTCCATTTTATGTTGTCACTTTATTGACAGATGTTGTAGCAACGAGATTCCACGTTTTAATATTGACTTTTTTTTTTATAAAGTTATTGGAGGATTGAGGGGAGAGGGGACAGTATCTGTAAACCCTTTTAGCACCTGAGAACTCAGCAATAATATGTATGCATGAATTAGTGACATGCAGTCTGATCACTATCTCTTGCTTTGTTAGGGTTCAAGTGTTCCTTTGGTTGTCAAATGGGCAGATACAGAAAAGGAAAGGCAGGCTCGGAGGGCTCAGAAAGCACAATCGCAAGCTATGCCTAACACTGATTCACAACATCCGTCTTTATTTGGTGCCTTGCCAATGGGATATGCTCCCCCTTATAATGGATATGGATACCAGGTCTGTTTGCTACTAACTATTTTTCAGGGAATACTTCAGTTTCTGCAGTTCCAGACCTTTTGGAATTTGTCAGGATCTTTCTTACCCAATAACTTCCTAGTCTCTTGCTTGCCTTTCTTCATTTAATTTACACCTTTTTTTCATTTACTATTCAAAATCAAAATGGTGTTAAGAGTGTGGTAATCTCTGTTCTCCTTGTAGGCTCCTGGAGTTTACGGACTTATGCCATACCGTCTGCCACCCATGCAGAATCAGCCTGCATTTCATAGCATGGTTCCTCCAGTAAATCAAGGAAATGTATTGCGTGGTGGAATCAGACCTGACCTTTCACCCAATATTTCCCCTAGAAATTATGCTCCTGCTACTTATATGGGTTCTGCTTATCCTACGGTGACAGGTCTTCAGTATCCAGTGGCATATCCTGGAGCAATGATGACTCACCGGCCTTTGAGTAGTTCACCTGGTGCATTGTCACCCACAGTTGTGAGCAGTAATTCTGCAACACCTTCAGGTGTCGGTGGAAGTTCCGGGGTTCAAGTGGAAGGTTTGTCGTCTATACAATCATTCTGTGTTTTGTTAATTGTTACTCTTTTTTTCATTCTTGGTGGTGCTTTTCTGCTGACAGCCTGCGTTCTTTGTCTTAGGTCCACCTGGTGCTAATTTGTTTATATATCACATACCTCAGGAATTCGGTGATCAAGAACTTGCCAATGCTTTTGAAGCATTTGGTAAGGTCTTAAGTGCCAAGGTTTTTGTTGATAAAGTAACTGGTGTTAGCAAATGCTTTGGTATGCACTCTTTATTACTGTTACATGTGAATCTGACATTTGCGATTTGGAGATCTATCTATGTATCTTAAAGGCTTTTATTTGCAGGATTTGTTAGTTATGACTCACCAGCAGCAGCTCAAAATGCTATTACCATGATGAATGGATTCCAATTAGGTGGTAAGAAATTGAAGGTTCAGCTTAAGAGAGACAATAAACAGAGCAAACCATATTGATCGGCAGGTGAGTCAAGGAAGCAAGCAGAATTCTCTGTGATATGTGGTCGCATGCAACCTGGATATATGGGAGTGACTGGTATCAGCATATTGGGGTGGATAGATAATATCTGGTCATTTGCATTTCCCCATCCTTGTAATTGCTTCACGGGATTGAAATTTCCAAAACTTGTAATTCATGGTGCGTTGTGCGCCAATACAATTTGTAATTTGTGTACCATGGAAGTTCATTTAGAGATTAATTATCAATTTATTGATTTTTCCATTAAGAGCTTCTGATAGTAATGTTGTTGAAACATCTTTGACAGATTCTTCTTTGATATTCTGCTATTTCTTCTCTGATATAGTGCTATTTATTAAATGACCATTTTCTCTCTCTTTTGTTTCCTTTTCTCGTCGGCTAAACGAATCATGGGTAAGCATGTTTAAGGACACTTTGGTAGTATCAAATGTGGCTCATCCTCTGCTTAGTCAATTGTGCAATTGTCCTGTTATTCGTTGTTTCTCTTATGTATCACAGTATTGAAATTGTGTGACATGACAGTGAAATTGTAGGATATTGAGTAGCCACCACAAAACTTCTGCCTGTTTCATGACAAGTGCATGAATGGTTGTGTCAAACCCAAGTTACATGGATTCCCTTCCCCTGTTCATCTTAAGTATATGTATTCAGGTCCAGAACTATTCAGGTATTGTGATGATGATATCATGCCTGTGAGTTTCTGTGCTTTTGTCCTGCATTGGTTACACGGAGCTTGTGGTGATATTTATCGTATCCATTTAGGTCAGGTTGCGATTGATCATAAATGCTTGTTTCCCCTTATTAATTGGATTTTTGATGAATCTTGCTGGATCACTAGGATTTAAGATGCTTCTTTTGTTTAACAATTTATTGGTATGATCTCTTGCAGTTCCTCATTCCAAAACATTGAAGAAACTGGTGGTTCATTTCACAGGATAAAGGTATGTTTGATCTTGAAGCTTTGCCTGCATTCGAGTTTAAACTTAGGTTCTGATAATCTCTTTCAGCTCTTTATTTTGTTTCTACTGCAATTCATTTCACATGATTGGCATACCTTTGATTTTGAATCATTTGCATGCATTTAAGTTTAAATTTTTGTCCTTGATCAACTTTATGAAGATTGCTCTTCTTGAAGGCTAAACGAGTTTCAGGAAGGTTGAAAAACTTATATATCTCATGTTTAAATCGTTGTTTCCTTGAGACGACTGTTACACAGATGTGTCATGAGGAAAAGAATGAAGGGAAACATTATTGCTACAACAAAGTTCTGGATGGAAAAGGTATTCTGCTATTGGCCTTTGAATTCTCAATTACTTCTTATTTCTTAACCATTTGAAGGGGCTGTTTTTCTCTCCTTCCATATATGTCTTGGAATATATCCTTGATAACTACATGCAAATCTTTCCCAGGCCAAGCCTTGGATTTTCTTATTCTTAGCATCTGCTCAATGTTAACATGGACTTTGTTGATGGTTAGGAATGCATCTAGATCACTCCTTGTAGGAAATCACTTGTCATTCTATAGCACTCTAAGGTATTGGGACTATGAAAAAAAAAGAGAAGGAAATATGGTGTCTCTGCAAAATTGATAGACCTAATTTGTCTAAGCCTGTTTGGCATTGTGGTAGAGGTGCTTTTTGCTTGGAAATGCATTAAAATGATGTTTTAATTTTTTATTTTTTAAAATTTATTTTTGATATCAGCACATCAAAATAATCTAAAAACACAAAAAAAAAAAAAGCAAAAGTGCTTTCCAACCGCTAGAAACAAGTGAATGTCCATAAGTGAATGTCCAAAAAATATGAGGTCATGATGGGTCTTGATTCATATTCAAATGCTCTTGAACACTTTGTAACCTGTGGTTGTTCTATTGTAATGGGTTCGATTAAAATCAGCTCAGTTATGTTAAATCTAGCTCTCTGTCCTGTCAACTACCACCATCGCTCCAAAACTGCTATTTGTTATCTGTATTTATGTCTTGTCGTGCCACTGTTTTTCTCTTTCATTTTCCTTGTAGAAGTTAAAATAGCTTATGAAGAGGATAATTCAAGTAATGGAATACATTGCCAGTGCATTTACACCCCTAGGGGGCATTATGAATTTTATAAAACTTTCTATTTTTGAGTTGTTGAGAGCTTGTTCCTTGTGTATTGCACCTAATGCAGCTTTGTAAAACTTGAGTTGAGCTTGGAAAATTGGGTGACACTGAAACTGGTTATATTCCCATTTCTTATTGGGATCATTTCTTCCATTCTGTGTTCGTTGTCTGCATGTGTGCGTCTATTACTTTTTTCAGAAGATGATTTTCTTTTATTGGTTGATAGTGCTGTTGGTGCTTGATCTGCACACTGACTTTCTGGTATAACTTGCTGTTACAAGTTCATGTGCATGGGTGAAGGCTCTCCATTCCAAAAGTTTTGTTTTCTCATAGAGTTAATGTGACACGTCAAACAGAATTGCATTCATTGTGGATGTGATGTCAGATTATTATTACCAACTATTTGAAGGTTTAATGGATCATACATATTTCTGAATGAATCACACACTTCAACCCTATCACTTATGGAAAAAGATGACGCTTGAACTAGAGGTGAACTGTTCTCATATAACACAAATGAAGGGCATTCTCTTCGCTGCAGTCAGCTTATATCTAGACTGTACAAAGGAAGAAAACCCTGTGTTGATGTATTTTTACGTTTTGGGTGAATGATATGGTGACTGTCCTGCTTTTGTTCGTCTCTCCTTGTTCTCTATGCTTCGAGTACTAATTCCACGACTAAAATTTGTAAAATAGGGAGGATTGCAGAGCTTATAGAAGCTTTCAACCTTCCAGAGATATGGTACAGAGCTGGGAGTATGCTTCATGTGTTACTTGGGCGGCAGCTCTTCTCAGCATATAGCCCTCACGCAAGGAACCGGTGGCAGGGGGTTTTTGACAACTTAATAGATTACGAAATCCTTGTGCTGATTACGAAATGAACGGGATAATTTATATTTTAGGTCATTTTCCTGGTGATGCAGGATAAATGTTCATGATTTCAGCTTTGAAGGATCAAAAGGAGTTATTTTTGGAGCACGTAATAGAAATATACCAGTGTTTTTCTTCATCTTCCATTTGGAATACTGTATTCTGCTGGTATTGTAGGTTTTGTGTTGCCTTTATTTACTAATTTAGTAGGTTTGGTGTTGAGCTATGGTTTAATTATCTATGATATTCATTGAAAACAAAAAAACCCTCGTGACGTACTAAAATAATGCGTAAATTATTAAAAAAAAGGAGTAAATTATAGTTTTCTAAACAAATTATATAGCCTCTCTAGTTTCAAAACCTAATTAAACAATCCATTGACTGATGTTGATATATAGTTCTAAGTTTAATATTACTTTGTTTCAGAAAATAACTAATTTCCTTGTCAATCTTTACAGTTCTCCCCCTTTTTTTATTTCTTAAAAAAAATATGAAATGAATAAAAGAAATTGATTAATTAGTTCTTAAAATTAGAGAAGGTATTTAATTTATTTTGTAAAACTAAAGAGATTAATTAATAATTTAATCCTATAAACATAATGTTGAAGAGATTGTTCAATCAGATTTTGCACATTGGGAGGGGCAGTTTTGATGTTGGTGGAGAATTTAGCATTTTTATAAATATTTTACTAGTGGTAGTCTTCTACTTGATAACCATGACTCCATTGAAAAGATTTTTTAATCTACATGATTTATTATAAAAATAAATTTGTTTGTTTTTATATTTTAAAAATATTTTAAAAAAAATTAAATGTTTTTATTTTTTTTATTTGTTATAACAACCTCAATTTTATTTTGTATTCATGTCGTTTTAAAATATTAATATCAAAAATATTTTTTAAAAAAATAATTATTATCATACCACGAAACAAGTACTTAAATTAATAATGAAAAGAGTTAATATGTTATTTAGTTATGTATTTTAATTTAATATTAA
>Ga0325414_1005079_pt1 | contig 13854 bp, 9 predicted proteins | sample PopdelMetagenome_8_FD_206183 | JGI IMG/M metagenome (GOLD analysis project Ga0325414, IMG submission 206183) | Populus deltoides microbial communities from Bellville, Georgia, United States - Leaf-PdKOR-R3 | ecosystem: Host-associated > Plants > Phyllosphere > Phylloplane/Leaf | place: USA...
CTTTAGCAATTAAAATAAACAATCATAGGAAAAATAAGCATAGGAGAACAAACATATTCATCATATAAACTGAAAAGAGTTTAGCCTTGCATGTTTGTTGAACAACTAATAAAAAAGAAGGAGGAATGCATGATTTTGGATTTCTTAGAGGAAGGGGGCGTTTTTCTATTCTTGGCTGGCTGCCCCCCTTCTCTTCTCTCATTCTTTTTATATCCTAGGAAACCGTAGTCTCTATTTTACAAAATAGTCCTCCCTTAAGTAGATTAATTTACATTTAATTACTTCAATAACTATTTTCCTAAAAAAAGAGAAATAGTCTTGCATGAAATCTCCAAGCTTTGACTTCGAGGAGCTAAATTGCTGAAATAAAAACTTGGATATCGGTTTAGATGCTTCGAAACGTAATTTGGACTAGTTTCTTCACGAAACCTGTTTGGTGGTAGAATTTAGTTGTCATCTTTGAAAAATCATATCTCCCTCATATGATATTTTTTTTTTCTGAACTTTGGAGCTTTGATAGGTCTTTGAGTTAGGAATCCAAAAAAAATGAGCTTTCATCAATTGGACTTCTGTAGCTCCAGATATTCAAGTCGGAATGACTGAAGGTCAACACTAGCAGATTGTAAGATTTGACTTTGAAGGTTGATATTTCCATGCTCTTCCTTATTTTATTTTCTTGCCTTAGATGTCCAGAAAGGTATGGATGTTAGATTTTTAATTCCACTAGAATCACTTCATTTCAACCTCTAAAGCTCACGTTTTGCACAAAACATCGACTAAAGGTCAAATTTGTCAATTATCTCCAATTTACTCTTTTTTGCATCTTTCATCTAAAAGTGCCTTCAAAATATAAAATAAAGAATATCAAGGTATTTTACATATAAAACATAGGCAAAACACTAATTAAATATGGGTGAAACTATCAAATAATATGGTTGCATCACGAGGGATCTATTGTTGTATTATATTGATCATTAACTGTCATGAATGGTTGGATGAGTAATATAAAGAGTGTATCATTGTGTTATACTAAATGTTAAATTGTTATGGAATGTTTGTTTGTGTATTACAAAGGATTTGTGATCGTGTTTACTAAATGTTAAACTATTACGGGACGTCTGTACGAGTATCACGAAGGGTCTGCTATTATGTTACAGTGAATGTCAAATTGTTATAAATCATTTGAATGAGCAATTCAAAGGATATTACCATGTTATAATGATCTCATAAATCGCCTCTGGAATGTTTGATTGGTTAATGATTAGCTTCGGCTAATGGCATCCTAAGTGGATGACCGGGATAAATGATAATTAGCTTTGGCTAATGGCATTTGAAATGGGGATAATTGATTGATTAGCTTCGGCTAATGGCATCCTAAGTGAATGACCAGGATAAATGTTGATTAGCTTCGGCTAATGGCATCCGAGAGGGATGACCGAGATAAATGATGATTAGCTTCGACTAATGGCATCTAAATGGATGACCGGGTGTTGCGATGTCTCGGTCGCACAAATTAATTACCCTAGCTTCAAACACAACACACAAGATAGTATAGAGCAAGTAAGGGGTCAATCCCATGAGGAAGTTCAAGTCAGATTTTTATGCTAGATGATATGCAATTTGGGGGGGTTTGGATGTTATCTAGGCTAAAGCAAAAGAAAATAGAAAACTATCAAACAAAATTTAATAAAATCATAAAATTATCAAGAGAACAAACCTTGGTCACAAGCACACATCCACCTACAGAAATCAGAACTGATCATGGAAACGAAACATCAATTTATATTATGAATATTTATCTCTTCTTAACATTGGTTAGTTAACGGATCCGCCGTATAACTAACCCTAACCATCAAACAGCCATAGTGTCTGCACTAGTAATTTAATTTAATGGCAGCCTTAAGAACTAGATAAGTTGATTAATCAAGAAAACATAACTGTCTGCAGTCTAAAAAAAGAGAAATAGCCTTGCATGAAATCTTCAAGCTTTCACATAGAGGAGCTAAATTGCTGAAATAAAAACTTGGATATCGGTTTAGATGCTTCGGAACGTAATTTGGACTCGTTTATTCACGAAACCTATTTGCTGGCAGAATTTAGATGTCATCTTTGAAAAATCATATCTCCCTCATATGACATTAGTTTTGGCTGACATTTGGAGCGTTTATAGACCTTTGAGTCATGAATCCAAAACATTTGAGTTCGCATCAATTGGACTTCTGTAGCTCCAGATATTCAAGTTGGAATGGCCGAAGGTCAACACTGGCAGATTACGAGATTTGACTTTGAAGGCTGCGATTTCCATGATCTTTCATATTTTATTTTCTTGCCTTAGATTTCCAGAAAGGTATGGATGTTAGCTTTTTAATGCCACTGGAATCACTTCATTTCAACCTTTAGAGCTCACGCTCTGCCCAAAATATCGACTGAAGGTCAAATCTGCCAATTATCTCTAATTTACTCCTTTTTGCATCTTTCATCCAAAAGTGCCTTCAAAACATAAAACAAAGAATATCAAGGCATTTTATATATGAAGCATAGGCAAAACACTAGTTAAATGTGGGTGAAACTATTGAATAATATGGTTGCATCACAGGGATAAATGTTTGATTAGCTTTGGCTAATGGCATCCAAATGGATGACCGGGATAATTGATTGATTAGCTTTGGCTAATGGCATCGTAAATGGATGATCAGGATAAATTGTAATTAGCTTTGGCTAATGGCATCCAAGATGGATGATCGGGTTGTGATTATTGATCAATTTCGGCTAATGGCATCCTAAGTGGATGACCGGGATAAATGTTGATTAGCTTCGGCTAATGGCATTCGAATGGATGACTGGGACAATTAATTGATTAACTTTGGCTAATGGCATCCTAAGTGGATGACTGGGATAAAAGATGATTAGCTTCGACTAATGGCATCTAAATGGATGACCAGGACAAATGTTTGACTAGCCTCGGTTAATGGGATCCGAATGGATGATTTAATTGATTGATTAGCTTCGACTAACGGCAGCCTAAGTGGATGACCAGGATAAATGATGATTAGATTCGGCTAATGGCATCCTAAGTGGATGACCGAGATAAATGATGATTAGCTTCGGCTAATGGCATCCGAGATGGATGACCAAGACAAATGTTTAATCATCTTTTGTCTAATGGCATCTGAGACGGATGACCGGGTTGTGATTGATGATAAGCTTCGGCTAATGGCATCCATGATGGATGACTGGGTTGTGTTTGATGATTTTCTTTGGCTAATGGCATCCGTGGTGGATGACTAAATTAATTATAAAAAAATATAGCTTTGGTTAATGGTATCTATAAGAATGACGGGGGTTGATTTCGTGATTAGTTTTTGTTAATGGCATCCGAGATGGATGGCTGAATTTAAATGTTGTAATTAGCTACGGCTATAAGTATCCAAGGTGGATGACCAGGTTAAGGTGAAGTATTTAACCCTGATCGATGTTAAACTTCGACCCCACAACCCCGCAGAGAGGTTGGGGTGTGTGAGTGAGAAAAGTATAATGTATATAAGAAGTATAAAAAGGAATCTTCCCGTTCTAATTTAATAACAAAAAGCAACGACAATGTACTTCTAGATGTTTACTATTATGTTAGATTATTTACAATTTTTGTATCCATGTTGTTTTGTAACAGGGACATCACACAATCAAGGTGCATAGGAAAGCCCGTTCCACAGGTTCACATATTTTGAAAGGTGCTATGTAATAGTATGACTTAGCTGTTATGTTGAATATTTGTCATTCGACACTTTTGTAAGGACTTGTAATGGAGCACGGATGGAGATGTGCGAACATGTAGACACGATGCTATGAATACATTTATGTGGTATTTCCTTTTATGAGGATGTTATGTTGTGAAATCACATGAGGATCGTATGAAAGAAAGTACTAGTTGTGTAAGATTATCGATTATAAACTCGTGTTGATAACAAGATTGGAACAGGAATGCAAACACACGGGTATGACAATATGACGTAATGTAAATGTATGAATATGAAAATATAATATTATGGACATGTGTATTGGTTATCTGTTGTATGAGAATATTGTTTTACTAGAACTATATCCTTATGATGCCATGATAAGGAAGGAATATAATTACTAATTCACAAAATGTCATTACGAGAAGTATCAAAAACAAAATCCATTGATTTTGGCCTTGAAAAAACCGGGTTGTTACACTTAGTCCACGTGGGTGGGTTGAGCCCTTCAAAGCCTAAGGCTATGTGTTGTGTCAAAATTTATGAAGAAAAAAAGTATTTTTTTGGTCTTTAAACAACAAACTTTTAACAATTTTCTTTGTTGATTTTTTTGTTTTGCTAAACAAACCGTAAATAATTTCTAAAAATTCTTAAAGAATTCAAAGACCATTTTAAAATTATTTGTGGATCTCCTGCATGTTTTTCAACCATTTCATTTAATATTTGGGTTGTAAACTTACATTGTAAGATACTGATCTAATATTAAATATACCTGAGTTTTCTTCAAAATTTTAGAAAAATATGAAAAAAAATTCCTTATTTAAAAAATACAAAAATATGTTTTTATTTGTGTTCATACAACCAAAATCTAAAAACTCTTCATGCATAATTGTTTTTATCATACTTTGAAAAATACAAAAAAGACAATTAGTAGGTATCATAACAGGTTTGTGATTATCCATTAGGATTTGACCAAAATCTCAAAAACACCACAAAAATCAATTTGTTTAATTAATATTTGGGGCATGAATTTTACAATTTGATGTATATTCCAGGTATTAAATTAAATGAATTGACAAAAAAAATTAGGAATTAATTGTAGAATTTAGTATTTGGGGGTATAAAATTACACCGTAAAGTATATCCCCAATTATTAAGGATACAAAATATAAATGAATATATCAGAAAATATTTGGGCATTAAAATGGTTAGGTTTTAGCCTAATAAGATAGAGACCTCCTTAATAAATAAGATCTTTCTTGAACTTTAGACAAACCAATGAATAGAAACACAACATGTCTAATGACCTAGACAACTAGTCCCTTTACCTAGACTCTCGCAGACCATTAGGTTTTCTAATGACCATAATACTAGGTGGCAACTCCTAAACGGTTCAAATCATATTTATATGATTTATCCCAACATATCTAAAACCCCTATCAATCCAGGAGGCAGATTCGCCACTCGACATCATGAATGCAACAAAATCGTCCATTATCTGCTAGCACGCATCGAACCAATAGAAAAAGGATAGGATGACGCTTTTAGAGATATGGTGGAAGTACAAGTTTGGTCATCGAGGTCACACACACTACCCAAATGGTGCAAACACCACCCATATATTGGTGTGTAATAAGCATGCACTAGTACCTTTTTGGAATAAAAAAATTAAATACCCAAATTAAAAATACTAAAATGCCCCTCAAACCTTTGGAAATTACAAAAAAAAGGTGAAAGGATCAAAATGCCCCTTAGACATAGCCATATTTTTCTGTCTTCTTAATGGTAAAAACATCTTTTTAATGTATTCAAATAAATGAAATACAAACATACCCCTGTCAACAGTCCTAATTTTTTTTACCCTAAGGTTAAATAAATAATTTTATAGTTGAATTATTTTCGAGCATATAAATATACCCTTTAATAATCTTTTAATGTCTAATAAGCCATTTGAAAAGAGTAAAATTACCCTAACACCAAGACTTCCTTTTTTAAAACAAAAAGGTAAAAATTTAATTTCATGGGTTATCATGTTTTTTAGTTAATATTATTGTTTTTTTCCATTGATTTTCATCTTTGCTATTTGCAGTTGGGGGCATTTTTTAGAGTTGGGTTTTTTTTTTTTTAATTTCTAGTAACACCAATATCACTTTTAAAAATAACTAGTTGTTGAAATTGATGGGTTTTTTTTACCTGTTCTTATAAGCAAGGATGATAGGAGAAAGAGGAGGAAAGCCTTTATCATGGTTGGAGATGTGGTAACAAAAAAAGGGGTGTTTCTTTTAGATTGAAAAGGAAATCATTTAGAAATCGAGGATTGAGTACTTTTTACCCTAATTCAATTTAAGGTCACTCTTTTCTGTAACTTTGATCAATGGATCCTAAACCTAAACTTATCCATCATCCATTTTTGTGGTGTTAGAGGAAGACATGTTATAGTAAGCAAGATTAACTGATAATCCTATTCTAATTCTATTGAAAAAATTATATTATAGTGCCTAATATGTCTATAAGCTTCATCAAAAGTCTTGAAACATGCAACTAAGTCATAATAACTCATTTATTCCTATATTTCAAATTCTTGGCCATTACCATTTAATTATAGGTTATTTATCTTAGGAAAGACTGTTGTTATTTACCCCATATGTACTATCTTCTTGCTTACTAAGAAGTCAGTAAAGCAACCCATATTATCTATGTTTATGAATTGGTCTAGGGTCTATATCATCTCTATACATAGCCATGCACCTACCATCCCTAAATTGACTTTATCATCTTCTTTAACTATTTTAATTGATCTATTTTGTAACCAAAACATCAAAGTTTGATGTAGGGATAATGGAACATCTATGTTGGTGTATATCAAATCTCGCTCTTGCAAAATGTCACACGTGTGCAGCGTCGTGACGAGCATCCACTTTAGGATTTTGAAATCAAGAAATGGGGAGATAAGGAGTTCTTATCCTTTATTAGTGGAAAGAGGGAATGCGAGTCAACACCTTATATTTTGGTTACTAGGAACCCTAATTGGTCTCAGAGATCATGTTTTCTAAGGGTTGTTTTGTTTAAGGTTTAAGGTTTAAGAAAAGTCCTCCTCAGTATAGAGATCCTTAATCTTATTAAGTAAAATCTAACTATTCTAAAATCAACAAAAAAAGATCTACCTCTTATTTAATATTAGGAATACATCTTATGTATAAGTTCATAATCCTCAGATATTAAAAGAAAACAAAATATTTTTTTTGATATTTTTTTTGATATTGATCTAGTTCTCATAACTTTAATAAATCGATTATTAAAGCTCAAAATGCATGCTAATATATATATATATATATATATATATATATATATATATATATATATTAATTTGTTTTGTTATGAAAATATGATATGAAATTTGTTATATTTTTGAGAGACTTTAATTTGTTTTGTTATGAAAATATGATATGAAATTTGTTATATTTTTGAGAGACTTTTATATATATATATATATATATATATATATTAATTTGTTTTGTTATGAAAATATGATATGAAATTTGTTATATTTTTGAGAGACTTTTTTATATATTTTTTATATATATATTTGCAACATTTCGGAGAAAACCAGGTATTTTAATACCGAATTTGTATTTTTACAGTATAAAAATATAAACCAATATTAATCAAAATTGATAGAAAAATACAAGAGAAAACCACAAATTTTTTGAAAGATTTTTTGAAATTTGTTTCGGAATTTTTTTTGTTTTTTATATATAATATAATATTATTATATAAAATATATTGAGATGGGTCCAACCCAATCATGTGGGCTGAGCTCAACCTATTTGAGCGGAATTCGGGCTAAAAAGAAACTGGGTCGACATCGATCCAAAAAAGAAATTGGGCCGACATTGGCCCAAGACAAGGGTTGGGCCGCCATCGTCCCAACAAAGTGTTGGGCCAATGCCGGCCCAACAATTTTGGTTGGGTCGGAAGCGTTCATGTGAACAGTGCGGAGTGAATTCATTTACTCTCCACTGTTCACATGCAACGTGAACAGTTGAGAGTAAATTAATTCACTCTCCACTGTTCATTTGTAGAACAGTGGAGGGCAATTGGAGGAGAAAAGGAAGAAAGTGGAGAGGGGTGGGGAAAAGTTGACCCAGAGGTTGCTCACGGTGATGCTAGTGGCGACGAAGAAGAAGAATGGCAGTGGTTCGCGGTGGAGAGAAGAAAAACGATGGTTGTTATCATTTTTTCCTTTCTGTGCAAAGGCACGGATTTGTTCCTTTCCTTTCTTTCCTTTTTTGTTTTTGCTTATATTCTTCCTCCTCTCTATTTTGCATGCCCTCCTCCTCTCTTGTTTTTTGTTTTCTTCCCTTTCCTTTCCTTTCCTTTCCTTCCTCTACTTTCCCCTATTTTTCTTTCTTTTGTTTTTCATTTTTGTTTGCTTTCTTTCCTCTCCACTTTCTCTTTTTGTCCTCTCAGATCCTTTAAAAATGGCATCCTCTATTTTCTCTAATTGTCCTCTCTTTCATCCCCCCTGTCTCCACTCTCTCTCCTGGTATTTATAAGGGGGGAAAAGGGGAGAGAGAGCTACTACCCTTCTCCAGTCATGGCACAGGGGTAGGGTAGCTAAGTGGCCACTAGGCAACCGTCAGCAGGGCTTGTCCCCTTTGTTTTTTCATCTCAATTGAAAGCCACGAGAGGGGTATGGGTCTTGTCAGTTTTTTTAGGTTTTGGGGACAAAGAGAGAGAGAGAGATAGGTGCAGGGGAAGTACGAGAACAATCTTCTTCTTCCCTTGCCTGTAGCGCGTCCAAAGAAAGAAGAAGACATATATTGTCGTTCACAACAACACCGTTTTAAGCTTCCTTTTTTTTTCCTTTTTTTTTTGTGAACAATGAGTGAAACAACATTATTTTGTACAAAACACGTCGTTTCATTTTAAAAAAAAATGGCACCAAAAAGTCTAATTTACAAAGTAGTCCTTAATTTTTTATTTATTCAATCAAGTTCTCAATTGAGCTTTTAATTTTAAGTGTAAACCCCGAAAAAAAAAAGTGAAGAAATTCATGCATATGGTTAAATAAAAAACAGAAATTCAGAAATATTTGAATATAAATTTCTGGGCGAAATAGTTTGAAACATTATAATAAACCCAATACTATTGAGGGTTGGATTTAATTGAGGAGAATAATACACTTAAAGGAAAAGGGGGGCCTAAATGCAAATAAGGAAAAATATAGAGTATAAATACTCTCTCCTCACCAAAATCTGTAGGAACCATAAGGAGAGAAGATAGGGAGTTTTATACCCATTATAGAGAAATCAAGAGAGAAACACTAAAATTTCAAGAATCCATCCAAGATTAAGAGCTTATAGATGGGATAAACACTTGAGAGCAAAGGATTACCAAGAAATTAAACAAGAAGAAAAGAAAGGAGGGAGTTGAAAATCTTTAACTAGTTGAAGATCAAAATCTTAATTTGTACCGGGTAAGGTATTCTAAATATGATCTTAAAAAAATTCATTTTTAAATTCGATAAAGAATTGATGTCTTGATATTGAATAATAGGTTACGGTTCTTAGACATAAATTAGGGAAAAAGTACTTATTGTTGAGATTAAGTTAATTCATGTGTGTGGTATGTAGTTTATGAAAGTATTGTGTGAAGGGGAGGGGGAGACAAATCTAGACAGACTTGTGTCCTGACTTTCGGTGAGATTTCAAGTAGGAGGATGAGGGAATTAGGATCGGGTTCCTCATAGGAATTGTAGATTTGAATGTTAGCTAACCAAGGAAACTGGTCTTGCTCAATTTGGAGATGTAGAACTCCAATTATGGATTACCAGCTGAGACTGAGTCGTGACTGATTATGTAGGGCAGTAGGACTAATTAGTTAATGAGCAATTTTGACTATTTTGGAGGCAAAATTGCGTTCTCCTCCATCACAGAACTTGTAGCCTTGTGTCTTAGCTTTCTAACGAGATCAATCTCACTTAAAATGGAGTTTTAGAACTTTAGATATAGTTAAAAATCTGATGAGTGTTCAGACAGTAACAATTGAAAATTAGACAGTAACAGTTCAAAATTAGACAGTAACAGTTCAATGTCTAGACAGTAATGGTTGGATAGTAACAATTGAAAATTGGACATTAACAGTTCAAAGTTGGACAGTAATAGTTTAAAATTAGATAGTAACGGTTGGACAGTTGAAAATTAGACAGTAACAGTTCAAAGTTGGACAGTAACAGTTGAAAACTTTGAAAATTGGACAGTAACAGTTCAATATCTAGACTGTAATGGTAGGCTTTCACGTGAATACTATATATGTAAGAATATAAAAGAAATGAGTCATACGAACACTTGCACATTTAGATACTAACTCTAAAAATATACATGATATATGTATGTATGTTATTATGAGGAAATGAACATGTATAGAAAGTAACATATGAATAATGGATGAATATGGATTCTCTATAATGTCGGCTTGAAGGAATCATAACCAAAAACTTCCTTATAATTTAGGAGGAGCAACCAAGATCGGATCTTCTGTTAGGGGAGGTCGCGAGACAGGCAAAACAGATGCGTGATTCTCCTCCTATTTGCACTTATACAATTTAGAATTCTTATGGTGAATGCAATTACATTAAATGTCGTGTTCAAAGTAAATAAAATCTAGCATAAATACAAGATTAGCTTCGGCTAATGGCATCCATGATAGGATTACCGGGAGATGATTTTCAAGGGATATGAATTACAAGATTAGCTTTGGCTAATGGCATCCGTGATAGGATTGCCGGGAGATGAGATTAGCTTCGGCTAATGGCATCCAGTAAATTAGACTTGGCAAGGTCACCCAGTTCATGCAAGTAGAGTATTCAAATTAAGGATATACAAATGAGTGTTAATTAGGTTTAAAAGACTTTCAAGCAAAATATAAATTCTCTGTTAGAATTCTTATGGGTTCGATAGAAAGTTAATACTTCATTCATATTCATTACATGAGCATATATATTCTTTATCAACATAATGATATGTTTATTTATGTAACAAGTCCATCAAATATCCAGGAAGATCATTAGTTTAAGACTCTACTTTGTGAAGCTTGTGTAAATATTTAACTTAAACAAAAGGGAATTAACGTGTTTATGTAGTATATTTTTGTGTAAACCTTGATGTATTTATAAAAGTTCAACATAGCATGTGGTATTTTAGTTATCTTGTAATTAACCCTTATGAAATATTTAAGAACACTTATTATGTTGTAAATACTTTCTTTGCATTTTAATATTCCTTTCCATTTAAATTTTATGATATGATGTTTGGACCATGTTCATATTGAATTTACTCGTAGGATATATATATTGTGTGGATTGTATGAGGTGTGGAATTATGAGGTTTGATATAAGGTCCGGAATTATGGGACCTTATGATGATTGGTTGATTGAGTAAATTGATAGTAGTCGATAACTTAGGTTGTCCTCAATACAAACGAAACTCTGCCGAATTTTTGGAAAAAAAATAAAAAGTTACCTTCAAATAAAGAGGATATGTTGGGATCTTTTAATATTGATTGAGTCGTACAGTTCAGACTGTTACATTAAGAATCAGTTCAATTGCGTCCCCGTCAAAATTAAATGTCAGCCCTAAAGTTGATTGCCTTTTCCATTTCAGGCCTTGGTCTCGTATTTATTCTATTTAACCCCTAATTTACTATTAAACTTTCAAATTTCATCAATTTGATCCTTGATTCTCGTCAATTGGGTCCCTAGAGTTTGGTGTCTTTTGCAAAATGATCCTTGGTTGTGAATTTCTTTAATTTAGCCCTTAATTAACCCCAAAACTTTGATTTCCTTGCAATTTTGCCCTTGATTTCAACCAATTGACTTGGTAGAAATTAAATTTGATTTTTTAAAATTTCAATCTTCTCAATTAAGCCCAAATTAGGCTCCCGAACTTAATTTTTCACCAATTAAGCTCCTAATAAAATTAATTTTACTCGTTTAAAGTATAATTAAGTCTTTGCACTTGATTAAATCTTTTAATTGGGCTCAAATTAATTGTCAAACATAATTAAACTTTAATTTGGCTCATGATTAAATCAAATTGTCTTATTAAAAATTTAATTATGCATTTGGACTTAATTTTTATGCAGATTCGTCCAATAATCATTTAATTTGACCTTTAATCTACATTGTTTCTTCAGTCTTAGGTATAGTGGGGGTACAATTAGGATTCAAATTTCATCCAAAATTGTAGCTTGATTTGCCCATATGTTTGAGATCCTTTTCGACTTTCTTTCTTCACGTTGCCAGTCTTTATTTTATTTTTTTTTGGAAGAAAAGGAAGTGAATTTAGGGAATAACCCAAAAATAGATTATGACACAAGATGTTGGAACTTGTCTTTGCTTCTATTATAAAGAAAGTTGTGTTAGAGGTATTGGACTTAATAGTTGGATCTATTTGCAACACTACTATAGTGTCTTTTAGGCCTCTTATAAAATCTAACATGATCACTTCGAATGGGATCATGTCATCTATATCATGACCAATGGTATTGATTAAGGATAATGGCATAATATTGAATGTTGTATTATTATTGACCAAAATCCCTATACTGGTACACTATTGAAACTTGTATTGATTTATAAAGGTCTCAAATGATGACTTATAACCAACATTGACTTAGTAAATATGAGACTTGGCTACTGATTTCCCACTAGTCCTACCTAGTTGATTTCAATTACCCCTACCTTTTTCTATGCATTATCTTCAAAGTCATTGTTTAGATAAGGTAGTTGGTTAAGTTTGACTTCAAAATAATCGGGAAGAGTGAATACCATTTTTAATAGTGAGACTTTACTATTATTTTCAAAGTCATTTTCTATGCATTATCTTCAAAGTCATTTTCTAGATAAGGCAATTTCTATGCAGATCATTGTTTCTTATTATTTTATGTAGAAACATTATCTTAGAAAATGTGAGACTTTACTATTAATTGATCTCTAGTTCTAAATAGTCAATTTCAACAATGATCTTTTCCTCTACATTGTTTTCACAGTCACTAGCTAGATAAAGCGATTGGATAGGTTTAGTTTTAAAAGAATAAGGAAGAGTGAATAACAGAGTCATGGATATTATTTGTTTCTAGGGTTACTTGAAACACAATGGTGTTATTTCAGTTTGTTGTTATCTCGGAATATATCATTAGCATAAAGAGTAAAAAAAAAAGAAGAACAGAACATCCAAAAGTCACTTTTATCGAATCTACCCTCGTACACAAACAAGGGGTAATTTGGACCAAACCAATTCATAAAATTCTCCAATTATATATATTGGTTCTAGGATTCCTAATCACACCCCATGTAAAATTTGAGCTCATTTGGAGATCATTTGATATAGTAATCAAGACCGGGATTAAAAATTATCGTAACAAGTCAGATTTGTATAAGAAAGGAATCTCGAGTGAAATAAATATAGAAAATTGTCAGATTTTATATACTAGGTTTTAAGGTTCTGATCGCACCCCATATATTATTTGAGGTCATTTGAAGTTCTTTTGCTAGAGGAACTAAATTCGGGATTGGAACTTGTCGTAACAAGTCTAATTCACGTTAATTCATGTCAGTAATTCAAACTTGTTTTGCTGCTGTTATTTTTCAATTATGACAGTATAATAATATTGTAGTTGATATATTTAGGTGTCATTTAAATTTTTCAATATAACGTTTGCATCTTTTTCTTTTGTGTCTTCAAAAACATCCACTTTTCATACAAATTCGCTTGCTACTCACGAAATTATAATTGTAGTTGCATCTTTGCTTGTTTATATTTTACTTGCTTCTTGAGTCATATACACATATTTGGATACGTTGTTAAGGCTGTTATATTTGGTGTTGATTTTAGTTCTGTAAGAGTCGAAGAAAGGTGAAATGAGAGGAAAAAGACGTCGCAAGAATATTTGAGTGAAACATGAGAGGAGTGTAAGCACATGAGGGAGTGGATAAGGAATTCAAATTTCTTGCCAACTAACCAATTTTCAAATTTAAAGATGTTGGAGGTGTAACATCCCCCAATTCCGGGATAAAAATAACCCTCTCATGTCAACCAAAAATAGAGAATTTTTTTTT
>Ga0325414_1005080_pt1 | contig 13852 bp, 10 predicted proteins | sample PopdelMetagenome_8_FD_206183 | JGI IMG/M metagenome (GOLD analysis project Ga0325414, IMG submission 206183) | Populus deltoides microbial communities from Bellville, Georgia, United States - Leaf-PdKOR-R3 | ecosystem: Host-associated > Plants > Phyllosphere > Phylloplane/Leaf | place: USA...
TTATTATTATATAGTTAAACTCTTTGTGGTTCGACCTCGGTCTTGCCGGGTTATTTATTACTTCGACACTCCTACACTTGGGAGAAGACATCAATCTTTTGGTCTTGTCACTAATCATGGGCCAAATTAAATTTTAATTATGTTTAAGAATTAATTTGGGTCCAATTGAAGGATTTAATTAAGTGCAAGGACTTAATTATACTTTAAATGGGTCAAATTAATTTTATTTGGGGCTTCATTGGTGAAAAATTAAGTTTAGGAGCCTAATTTGGGCTTAATTGAGAAGATTGGAATTTTAAGAGACCAAATTTAATTTTTACCAAGTTAATTTATTGAAATTAGCGGTCAAATTGCAAGAAAATTAAAGTTTTGGGATCAATTAGGGGCTAAATTAAAGAAATTCGCAGCCAAGGACCAATCTGCAAAAGGCGTCGCACTATGGGGGCTCAATTGACAAAAACCGGGGGTTAAATTGAAGAAATTGAAAGTTTAATGGTCAATTAGGGGTTAAATTGCATAAATCCGAGACTAAGGACCAAATTGCAAAAGGTGCGTAAATGCAGATTTGAAGTTGAAGTTCTGCAGGGGCCTAATTGCATTAAATCAAAAGTTTATGGTCAATTAGGGATTCAATTGAAAGCAATTGAAAGCTGGAGGACTAAATTGAAAATCAGTTTAAATCCCTAATTCAAACCTAAAATAGCGCCGTTTTGAGATTAAAAAAAAAGGACCAGACAACTTGGTTCCTGTTCATTGTCTTCTTTTTTTACCCAGGTAAAGTTGGTTTGGTTACCTCCTTTGCAGGTGCATTTAATGCATCCAACGTCCATCAAATTTGTCAAATCTTGCACGCAAATGATCCCCTGCAGTTCCTCTACAGCTCCATGTGAACATTTCAGTCTGAATGGCAATGAGATGGCTCTAGCGCTGGCCTAAACATGCCAACTTAGGCAGCTTATTTCTGCAGATTTGACAGTGCACCATACCTACTTTGAACCAACGGTTGGGATCCTTCCCAACTGAATCAAGGGCCAAAATTTTTCCCCAGTGTAGAAAAGATTACCCTCTTCCACTGCCTATAATAGAGGTGGATTTCATGGCATGAGAGAGGAGAAAATCGGGTCCAAAGTCAGCCAAAAACCAGCCTTTCTGCCCCATTTCTGCAGTTTTTTTCTCTCCCTCTTTCTCCGCCGTTCCAACTACCAACCAGAGCCACCACCAGCTCCACCACATGAAGCCAACACAGCCACCAAGCGACCACCGAGAGCCACCGTGAACCTTTTTCTCTCTTCTGCAAACTAGTTTTTCGCCAACACAGCCACCAAGCGACCACCGAGAGCCACCGTGAACCTTTCTCTCTCTTCTGCAAACTAGTTTTTTCTTTCTCCCACAACGAATCCGGCGCCCAAAACTCTCCCCTAACGCCGCCATCAGCCTCTCGTCTTCCACGACCAGACCACTTCCAACCTCACTCCAGGCCAGTGACAACAGCTTCTCCTCCTCCCTGCTTCACCTCCTTCTTCTTCAACGAGGCCGCTGCATGCAGAATTCATTTCTGCATGCAGCGGCAGAATAATTCACTTTGGGTTTGCTGGGCCTGGCTCGGGCCAAAAAAAGGAGAAAGAAAATATGTTGGGCCAAGATCGGCCCACTATTTTCTAGGTTTGTGCCTGGCCCAGTTATAGGTCAGCCCGGCCCACGTGTTTTAATAATATTTAATTAATATAATATTACATTATATATTTCTTTTTTTCAAAAACAAAAAATTCCACAAATAAAAATAAAAAATCATTTCAAAAAAATTGTGATTTTCTCAAATATTTTTCTACAAATTTTGCATAATATCGGGTTGTATATTTACACTGTAAAATACAAATCCGGTATTAAAATACCTGGTTTCCTCCGAAGTATTAAAAAAACAAATTAAAAAATATCTCAAAAACTTTTAAAACAATTTCCCTTTTCAAAAACAAAAAAAAAATATTTTGTTTTCATGCATACAGCCAAATCCTAAAATTTTTCCAAGCATATTTTCATAAAAAAGAAAAATTCATCTTTTTCATGTTTTGAAAATCCAAAAATTAGATATCATAACCAGTTTATGATCATCTATTAGGGTTTGACCAAAATATCAAAAACCCTTTTCTAATTTTTTTAGGGTCCAAATGTAGACTTTAATATTTGTGGGGTGTAAAATTATACGATAAAACACATCCTCAGGTATTAAAGATACAAGGTGTAAATAAATGCGATGCTAAAATTCAGACTTTAGAACGGTTATGATTTAATCCAATAAGGTAGAGACTTTCTCATGAAGAAAGATCTACCTTAAACCTTAGAAAAGACCAACGAATAAAAACCCGACCCAGAAAAACAATTAAACAACAATGCAACTTACCTTAGGTAGGGTGCATTGGAGGTGATGCGTCTTCCCTTTACACAACCAGTCCCTTACCTAGACTCTCGCAGGCCATAGGTTCCTAGTGACCATAATACTAGGTGGTGACTCCTAAACATTAATCATAATTTTATGATTAAATCCAAAAGCCCTTTTTAACACACAACACCTCACACAGGAGGCACGACAAGGGCCTCTGCCGTCGCCAAACGACATCGCGGTGCTCCCGCCCCTGTGACACTATTAGTCGAAACTAATCATTTATTCATCCTGGTCATCCACTTAGGGTGCTATCAGCTCATCCTAATCATCCACTTAGGATGTTATTAGTCGTAGCTAGTCATGTATTTGTCCCGGTCATCAATTCAGATGCTATTAGCCGAAGCTACTTAATGATTTGTCCTGATTATCCCTTCGGATGCCATTAGCCGAAGCTAATCAATCATTTGTCCTCGTCATCCCCTCGAATGTCATTAGCTGAAGCTAATCATTCATTTTTCCTGGTCATTAATGAATGCCATTAGCTGAAGCTAATCAATCATTTGCCTCAGTCATCCATTTGGATGCCATTAGCTGAAGCTAATCAATGATTTGTCCCAATCATCCCTTTGGATACCATTAGCCGAAGCTAATCATTCATTTTTCTCGGTCATACATTCGGGTGCCATTAGCTGAAGCTAATCAATCATTTGTCCTGGTCATCCATTCGAATACCATTAGCCGAAGCTAACCATCAACCAATCAAACGTTCCAAAGGCGGTTTATGAAATCACTATAACATGGTAATGTCCCTTGAATTGCTCATTCAAACAATTCGTAACAACTTGACATTCACAGCAACATAATAGCAAACCCTTCGTGATACTTGTACAAGCGTTCCATAACAGTTTAACATTCAATAAACACAATAATAGATCTTTTATAACACAAACAAACATTTCATAACAATTTAGCATTCAGTATCACAATAATACACCCTTCGTATTACTCATCCAACCATTCATGACAATTAATGTGCAATACAATACAACAATAGATCCTTCGTAATACTCATACAACCATTCTTCACAATTATATTCAATAAAATACAACAGTAAATCCTTCATAATACTCATACAACCATTTGTCACAATTACATCCAATAAGATACAATAGTAGATCCTTTGTAATACTGATACTACCATTCATCAGGAGCCCAAATTCATAATAGCCCAATCAACATCTCATAGTCGGTTTAATATTCATCACAACACAATAATATATCCACCTCAAACAGGTCGTTTCAAAACATTAATATTTTCATCATTGTTTCAACATTGAACAAGAACCTGATTGACATTTCATAGCCATTTCGACAATCATCAAGAATTCAATCGAACACTCCATAGTAGTTTGTTCATTCAACAAGGATTTAATAAAATATCATCATAAGTAAATAATTTTGAAACATAAACATCATACGAGAAAAGGGTAAAAACCACCTACTTGTTCCACTTGCGGTTTGTCCTTGTCTTGACGATGGTCCGATTCCGGCCGCACCACCTAAGACATCAATGCCAAATCAATATATTTGCATCCTTAAATCACATTCATCATCATACTTATTTCAAGAACCCATTTGTCCATATTCAAGTGTTCCACATTTTACACCATCATACAATGAAATTGTTACAACCATTTAAGTCATTTCTGATCATGGATTCTTTTATAGAAAATTGGCAGGGAAAAATGGTTCGCTACTGACCGCACAATTTGGTAGTGAATCTGCTTCACTGCAAGCCACATAGTTTGGCAGCGGATTAGTACAATTCGGTAGTGAAAACTGATTCGCTGCAAGCCGCATAATTTGGCAGCGAAAACTGATTCGCTGCAGGCACTTCAATTTCGGCAGTGAATGCTACTTCGCTGTAGTCAATACACTTTTAGCAGCGAACGCTGATTCATTGTAGGCAAGACACTCTCGACAGCAAAGGCTAATTCGCCAAAACAACTCGAATTCAGTAGCGAATCACAAATTCACTGCAAAACCCATTTTTGGCAGTGAAATCTGATTTGCGACAGACAACTTAGTTTCGGCAGCGAATCACAATTCTCTGCCAACAATACAACTTCGGCAACGAATCACAAATTTGCTGCAAAAAACACGGTTTGGCAAGGAATGCTAATTCGGTTCAGACAATTTAGTTTCAACAGTGAATCACAATTTCATTGTAGACAACACAACTTCGACAGCGAATCAGAAATTCGTTGTAGCACACACAATTTGGTAGCGAATGATAATTCGCTGTAAACAACTCAGTTTCGCAACGAACGACAAATTCACTACAGAACACACAATTCAGCAGCGAATGCTAATTTGTTGCAGACAACTCAGTTTTGACAGCTGATTAGTACTTAAAAATGCATTTTTATCAAGGTTTTATATCATCATTTTGCACTTGAAGTATCAATAACTTCTTAACTAGAGCATGTTTATAATAACAAGTCTGATAATATAAGATAACTTTAATTTATGGTAAATGCTCATTTTAAATGCAGGAATATCTCACAATTCAAATGATTGATTGATGTGATTAACTATTAAAAGTGAAATGACAGAAAAAGCTAAGCTTATAAAAGAGATGCTGATTTAATTTAAATTGGAACACTGTTAAGTCATTGGGTCATATATGGAGTTGTAGATCTTGGATTTTAGTTTGGTTTATATGGCTAGAAAGCTAAGAAATAGGCTTACAATTTTATCCATAGCTGGAGTTCTAGAAGGCAAAATGACGTCAAATTTGGTGGGTGGAAAGATAAGACAATTTACAACAACTTTCATCAGAACCACCTACTCAAGTTCTGATGTTAGCAATGACATTTCATCTAGACCAGAGCTTAAGGGCTATCCACCACGTCTACCCACAAGAAGCACTACTCAATCTTTTAGTCATATCTCAATTTGTAGTGATACAAATGCTTTGAAATTTTATGGGTGGAAAGAGGAGAGGATTTCCAACAACTTTTATCCGGAACACTTTGCCAAATTCTGATTGCATCAATGTCATTTCATGCAGCCAAAATGCTTGAGTGTTGTTGTCCACTAAGTTCACTAAATCAATAGTGGCCACTGCATTAATAATCAATTACCAAATGAATAGTTCTTAATTTTAGCCTATAAAAGGAGGCATTTGCCATTCATTTAGGCATTTTTATTTTCAGATCAAGATCATTTTCTTGTTTGCTCTCTCTTTGTAATATTCAAGTTTTATTTCATGTTATATTTTCATTAATCTCTTGTTTATGCTTTTCATTTCCTTTACTGCTCTTAATTAACTTATATCATAATTATGTTCTTATCTTGTTTATTTATGTTCTTCTTGTTCATTATGTCTAGTTAAGTTAATTATGTCAAGGTGAAAAGGTTTCACTAATGGTGTTAGAATATGTATAATATAAACTCAACATGGACTTCAATGTTTATATCTAAGAAAGTTTGTTATTAATATATCTTATCTCTTTATCTTATCAATTCTTAATACATTGCTTGTTAAATGGTTAATCTAGATTTGTGTTGTATAACACTTGTTACAATAAATGCTTGATTCTTCATAGTCTCGGCCGACATCGTTGTTATGAGAGGAACTTGATTTGTTGTTAACATAAGTTAGCTTCATGAATTCCTGATAATATTTAAAAGTTTGGTATTACTTAAACAAGATAATTAATATGATCATGTTAATAATTTATAATGAGCTATTAATGACAAATCATCCGATTGGAACCTCCTTTGTGTGTGGTTTCCAGTTAAGTAATAAAAAGAGTTTATACTATACTTATTTCTAATACCATTAGTGGATCCTTTAACCTTAACATTTGTTTTTATTATTGTTTAATCCTCACATTAATCTCACATCTCAAAAATCTTATCTAACTTTTGTTTTTTTTTTTGTCTGCACTTGCATGAGAGTTTAGTCACACACATTAAGTAGTAGACTTTGTAGGGTATCCTCATCATTTTCAGAAATATGGCTGAAGAAGATAACCAGTCGCTTTATAATGAAAATAATGAGAATAACCGTGTTAGAACACTTAGAGACCACATGAATCCCACAAGAACATGTGCACCTTCATGCATAGTTTTTCCTCTTGATGCATCTCATTTTAATTTTAAGCCAGACATTATTCAACTTTTACCTTCTTTTTATGGCTTAGATCTAGAAAATCCATACTTGCATTTGAGAGAATTTGAAGAAGTTTGTAGCACTTATAATGACTTAAATTGTAGCATGAACACCATCAGATTAAAGCTTTTTCCTTTTTCATTAAAAGATAAAGCTAAAACATGGCTACAAAATCTTAGGTCAGGATCCATTAATGCTTGGGATGAAATGCAACAACAGTTTTTAAAGAAGTTTTTTCCTTCTCACAGAACAAACTCTTTCAAAGACAAATCATCACTTTCACTCAAAAACCAGGAGAAACATTTTACCAATGTTGGGATAGGTACCGAGACTTGCTTAATACCTGTCCTCATCATGGTTTTGAAATATGGAGATTGGTTTATATTTTTATGAAGGGTTAACACCGAAAGATAGGTAAATGGTGGAATTGATGTGCAATGAAACTTTTGAAAATAAAGACCCTAATGAAGCAATGGAGAACCTAGACTTGTTAGCTGAAAATGCTCAAAATTGGGACACTACAGGCACTTATAAGGTACCAGGTAAAACTCAACCTCATACATATAGTGGAGGTATGTACAACCTTAGGGAAGATCATGATCTCCAAACTAAATTTGCATCTTTAGCTAGAAAAGTCGAGGCACTTGAATTTAAAAAGAGTGGTCAATTAAAATTTATTTAAGACATTGTGTGTCAAATCTGTGAAACAAACAAACATTCAACCAATGATTGTCCAACTTTGCCTTCTTTCAAGGAATGCCTCCATGAACAAGCCCATGCTTTAAACAGTTTCCAAAGGCCCAATCATAACCCATAATAGCAAACGTACAACCCTGGTTGGAGAAATTATCCAAATTTCAGTTAGAGAGTGGTAACAATAATGCACAAACTTCACAACCATCATTTCAAACCCACCATAATTTTCAAAATTCTCAAGGATATGCACCTCCTTATGCTCCCCCTCCTAGAAGAAATATTGAGGAAACATTGCATGCATTCATTGAAAAGCAAGAGACAATCAACACTCAACATGCTCAAACCATGACAGATTTAAAAGATACTTTTGAAAAATTCACATCTGCTCTCAGTTTTCAGGAGAAAGGTAAGTTTCCATCTGAACCACAGCAAAATCCTAAAGGGTAATACAATTCAAGTGCAAGTAACTTTAGAAACCTACACATGGATCAAGTCAAATCAGTCATTACTCTCCGCAGTGGTAAGGTTATTGAAAAACCCATTCTTGAACCTTGTGAGAAAGAAGATGAGGTAGTCTCTGAGGGTAAGGAAGGGGTTGAACCTGAACACTATAAAGGGGTTGAACCTGAACACTACAAAGAAAAGACTGATTCCTGACCAGCACTTCTATTTTCTCATGCCATGACCAAACAAAGGAAAGTCAATCACAATTCTGAAATCTTTGAAACTTTTAAACATGTAAGAATCAATATACCTTTGTTGGATGCTATTAAACAAGTACATTCTTATGCTAAATTTTTGAAAGACTTGTGCACCGTGAAGAGAAAATTGAATGTGAAAAAGAAAGCCTTTTTAGCCGAACAAGTAAATGTCATTCTTCAAAATAATAATGCTTTGAAATATAAAGACCCTAGTTGTCCTACAATTTCTTGCTTTATTGGAGAACATAAAGTTGAAAGAGCTTTACTTGATTTTGGAACTAGTATGAATTTACTTCCATATTCGGTTTTTTAAAGTCTCAATCTAGGTGAGTTAAAACAAACTTCTGTAACTCTTTTACTTGCTAATAGATTTGTAAAGGTGCCTAGAGGAATAGTTGAAGATGTGTTAGTACAAGTTGATAAATTCATTTATCCTATGAATCTGTTGAAGCATGTAATTCAATTCCTGTTATTTTAGGATGTCCATTTCTTGTAACTTCTAATGCATTGATTAAATGTAGGAATGGACTAATGAAGTTATCTTTTGAAAACATGACATTAGAGATGAATGTTTTTAACATTTGCAAGTAACCTGGAGATGATAATGATTTATAGGAAGTAGATTTTATTGAAAAATTAGTTTATAAACAATTTGAAAATACTTCCAGTGAAACTAAGTTTAATGAATCTGAAGATTTGCAAATGGTTTATTTTCAAGAAGAATCAAAGGTAAACATTTGGAGACCAAAAATTGAGGAATTGCCACCACGATCAATTAAGTCCATACCTTCAAGTGTTCAACCACCAAAACCTGATTTGAAGTCATTACCATTTAATCTCAAATACTCATTTTTTGAAGAAAATGAAACTTTTCCGGTAATAATTTCTTCCAAACTTAATGCACATCAAGAAGGTAAGTTATTACAGACTCCACTATAAGATTTCACAGTTTTACCCACAGTTATTAAACCCAGCCCGGCCCAGCGGGTTGACTAGGGACCCGGTCGACCCGGTGGCCGAACCGGTCTGGGTTTAACAAAAGACCGGCTGTGGCAACAGCCTGGCCAAACCCGGGCGACCCGGTGGGTCGACCCGGGACCCGGGCAAACCCGAACGAGACGCGGTTTTTTTTTCCCTTCAAATGTGGGATTTGAAACACATTAGTATATATACTCTATGTTCCCAAGAAAAAAGTCATGTTTTTTCAATGTGGGATAAAAAGCCTTTTGGTTTAAATACTTCAACTTAAAAAGATAACATAATATTTTTTCAATGTGGGATTTGAAGCCCTTTAATATATATACACTATGTTCCCATGAAAAAAACCATGTTTTTTCAATGTGGGATAAAAAACCTTTTGGTTTAAATACTTCAACTTAAAAGGATAACATAGTATCTTTTCAATGTGGTGTTTGAAGCCCTTTCATATATATACACTATGTTCCCATGAAAAAAACCATGTTTTTTCAATGTGGGATAAAAAACCTTTTGGTTTAAATACTTCAACTTAAAAGGATAACATAGTATCTTTTCAATGTAGGATTTGAAGCCCTTTCATATATATACTCCATGTTCCCATGAAAAAAGTTATGTTTTTTCAATGTGGGATTTGAAACCTATTAATATATATACTCTATGTTTCCAAGGAAAAAGTTATATTTTTTCAATGTGGGATAAAAAATTTTTTAAAATATTCTTTTAAACTTCATAATATGTATAATCTATATTTACATGGATTTTTTTCATATGAAATATTAAAACTTTATTTTTTTAAATTTTTCCGGGTTAATCCGGGTTGACCCTTGAAACCCGGGTTCCGGACCCTTGGCCAGGTCAACCCCCGGGCCGGGTTTAATAACTATAGTTTTACCGACAAAATATTTTGTCGGTCTGTGATTTAGCGTTCGTTGGTAATTTTTTTAATAATGACATCCCCGACGGACAACGTCCGTCGACTTTCCTTTCATCGGTAATACCTAATTCCGTCACTAAATCATTCTTTAAAAAAAATTTGTTGATGGTTTTACAGACGAAAATTGCGCACAAAAAAAAAAGTTTCCCGCTTGAAATATACCGACAGATTTATTCTGTTGGTGATTGTGTGAAATACCAATGGAATAAGTCGTCGGTAACGTTGTCGGTGAGTGTGTGAAATACTGACCGAAGATATCCGTCTGTATATTCGTCGGTAATTGTGGCAGCTACTGTGAAATGCCAACGGACTAATTCCATTTGTAAATTCGTCGGTATGATTGACATTTCCCGCTCTCTGTCAAATGTCGACGGATACAGTTTGTCAGTAAAACCCTCTGTGATTATTTTTAAATATGTTTTTAAAAAATTATTTAGAATACATAATATAAAATTATATAAATTAATAGTAAAAAAAACCAATGATGCAAATAAATTTTTTATTAAACATCAAAAATAAAGTTAAATAATATTCATTACAAATTGAAGTCGTGTTTCAAAAAAAATATTAAATTAACTATTAAAGTTAAATAATATTCATTACAAATTAACATAATGGTGGGAACTAGAGGAGGAGGAGGAGGCTAGTTGTTATACAGCCAAAATGGAGGAGGCACACATGTATCACCACTCTATGATGCCATGTTCATGACCATTTGGCGAAGCTGTTCATAATTCATCGAGAATTGTGTACACCCCGCCAATAGGTGGTTGTATTTTTCGGGGAGCTGAGCCGTGTATTGCTTCAAGGCCACGAACTCCTTAGATTAGGTGCTTGATACTGATTGGGAGCTCCCAACGATTGAGACATTACAGGCCGCCAGCAAGTTCTCGGCCGTAGTGTTGGAGAGCTCGTACACCCGATTTTTATCGGGTCCACCGGACAATCCAACCTCCATCCACAAATCTGGATCGAAATCCAGATGGGTCAAAGGATTGTCCCCATATCTCTCCATCAATCGGCTATTATAGGTCTCTTGAAAATGAAAAAAGTAATCATCATATTCAATTCAATAAAAATAATAACTTACGAAATAATATGTTTGAACAAACATACCACAAAGTGTTGAGAACGGTTGTCAACGAACTGTTGCGCCCCTTTTTGGCGGTCTTGACTCCGCACGTGCATCTTAACAAACAACTTCATTGAGCTCGGCTCACGTCCAAGAGACATAGCCTATAATGAAAAAAAATTAATTATCAAAAAATATTTAATGATATATTTTATTTAAATTAATCTTACCATCCGATTCGCATGTGCAGCAAACGAAACAGAGCCGCTAGTATGCGTTGTCACCGAGCCATGAATTGGTCGATTCTGGTTGCCAGCACCGGACTGTGAGCGTCGTGTGAACCGCTCAGACATCACGTGCTCAAGATAGGGCGGCCATATATTTGTTGGGATGTATATCGGTTTGAAATCCCTCCAAACCACCACGTTATTCCAGTCTTAGAGACCCTTATCTCTCGCGGTATTTTTTTGCCTTTTTTTGTGCTTCATATCAAAAATCACGCAACCTACTTCTATAGCTAAAAATTAGATTTTGAGACATAAATTTTTTCTAAAAAAATCTTATATTGTTTTCAATGTTACCTAGTTGCCGCGTGATTTTCTCACACCCTCCTCACAACTTTGTCATGCACCCTGTCCCAGGTGAATTTGTCCTGTGTATAAATAATTAAATAAATAAAAAAATAATTTATTTACAATTATATTAATAAATTATTAGAAATAAGCTGAAAATTAGAAATTAACACCAACCTCAAATATGTCAAACCATGCATCGATTTGAGGTATCTATTCAGGATGTCTGGATACCTGACTCCATTGAAATAATGAAATCTCCATTGACGATTTAAACGCGATGATATTACTCAGGCGGCCTCAATATTTGTGAACCTGAAAATAAATTAAATTAATGAAATATTGATTAGTTGTTAATAAATTATGTTATAATTTAAAAAAAAACTAAAACCTTAACAAACATATATTGAAAGGTCGTCCTTCCACTGTGCCTCGTACTTGCGGGTGAATTGATTCCGCTGCGAAGGCAAGCCGTCTCTGCGCCGTGAAACCGCGCTGGAAGAGGCAGCCTCGGTTGACGGCGCAGGTGCCTCTTCTTGAGAGGCACCTAAGGATATGCCATCCTCGCTACTAGAAGAACTAGCTGTAACCATACGTGATCAATGAGCTGTGAATTTCGTTCTACACATCTACATAATTTTATACGAATAATTATATAATTAAATTTGAATGTTACAAAAAATTCAACAGCACCTCCCCTATACTAGAAACTACCCAAATCCACAAACCTGTAAATATTGACAATAGCCACAACCAATTGACCCCATCTATACTAATATTGTATATAACATAACATCTATACAAATAACATCCACACTAATTACAAGGTAAATTCAACATTAACAATTACAATTTTACAAATTATTCAATTATTATGGAAATACAAACAATAAAATATATTCAATAAATTCAAAAAAAAACTCTAGACTAACAATTAAAATTAATGGAAATAATTAAATACAAATCATGCAATAATAGAGTAAAATTACTAATTATTCAAACATATTCAATTACTAATTCTAAGGTAAATTCAACATTAACAATTACAATTCAACAAATTATTCAATTATTATGGCAATATAACAATAAAATATATTCAAAAAATTCAAAAAACAAATATAAACTTTAGGAATGAAATATACTTACCTTAATAATGTGTTTATTTCAAGAATTTATCAATATTATAAAAATATACCAAAACAAAAAAATAACAAAAATAACAATAGCTAAAACAAAAAACAAATAAAAAAATAAAATTTTAAAGAAATGAAGAAGAGGAAGTACATACCTTTTAATTTGCTGAAGATTGAACTAAAGATTACAAGCCAAAAACACAAGGAAAATACGAAACTTTGAAATGAAGCAGACGAAAAAATGAACCGAAAGGGCGATCGCTAGGATTTGTAGCGATCCATCGGTGAAGCTTCGAAAATCCATCGGCAAATTTTGAATTTCGCACCATCGTTTTTAATTACCCTCCATATTTTTCACGGTCCGTTAGTAATTCCGTTGGCAACCTAACGCGGTCAGAGATGCATTTAATGCACCACCCTTTGGAATTCGCATAGTCCGTTAGTGATTTTGTCAGTAATATTGACCCGCCGACAACATACCAACGGATTGGAATCCGTCTGTAGCATTTCCAGTAATTATTTTTCAACTCTCTGTGAAATACCGACGGACTTTGGGCCGTCGGAAAAGTCGTCGGTGATTGTGGCATTTCCAGTAATTATTTTTCAACTCTCTGTGAAATGCCGACGGACTGTGGGCTGTCGGAAAGATTGTCGGTGAATGTGGCATTTCCAGTAATTATTTTTTAACTCTCTATAAAATGCCGACAGACCTTAGTCCGTCGGTATTAACGTCGGTGATAGTGCATTGTACAAGAAAGATTATATTTGTATTGCCTATTTACCTTCCTGCAAACACTTAAATGATAAATTGTCCATCGCACAAAATAATAACAACAGTGCTTAAACAATACATAAATTTATAAAATAAATATTTCCTGTTACAAAATATATCATTCATAATATATATTACATGAAAAAATATTTTACACAGGGCTTCATTCTGATAGTTAGTCAGAATTTTCTTCTTTTTCATTGTCAATTGAATAGTCATCACCTTCATCGCAATCTTCAATATGGATATCATCATCTTCATCAACATTTGTGACATGATCAAAGAGTTGATGTCTTATCCCAAGTACAGGAGTGTCACAGTAATAAATAACCCGGCAAGACCGGGGTCGAACCACAGAGAGGTTAATTGTATAAATTATAATTAATAAAACAACAACAACAACAACAATAATAACAACAATAATAGTAACAGT
>Ga0325414_1005081_pt1 | contig 13849 bp, 9 predicted proteins | sample PopdelMetagenome_8_FD_206183 | JGI IMG/M metagenome (GOLD analysis project Ga0325414, IMG submission 206183) | Populus deltoides microbial communities from Bellville, Georgia, United States - Leaf-PdKOR-R3 | ecosystem: Host-associated > Plants > Phyllosphere > Phylloplane/Leaf | place: USA...
CATCAGCAGATATATGGCTAAACCTACGGAACTTCATCTACAAATAGCAAAAAGGGCACTTAGATATCTGAGAGGGACGGTAAATTTTGGAATTCAGTACAAGAAAGGGGGAAGTAATGAGCTACTCGCATTTACGGATAGTGATTATGCCGGAGATATGGTGGACGGAAAAAGTACAAGTGGATATGTTTTTGTGCTAAGCTCAGGAGAAGTCTTATGGAGTTCAAAGAAACAACCAATAGTGACCCTTTCAACAACTGAAGCAGAATTTGTAGCAGCTGCGATGTGTGTATGTCAAGCTCTTTGGATAAAAAGAGTCTTGAAGGAATTAGGATATTCCAATGAATATTGCATACAGGTGAAATGTGACAACAACTCAACTATTAAATTGTCTAAAAATCCGGTGATGCATGGACGCAGTAAGCATATTGATGTGAGATATCATTTTCTGAGAAATCTCACTAAAGAAGGTACAATTGCATTAGTTCATTGTGGAAGTCAGGATCAGGTGGCAGATTTAATGACCAAGCCTTTAAAGCTTGATGCATTTCTGAAACTAAGAACACTGTTGGGAGTTCAAGAAATCATTGATGTAAACTAACTGCATACTGCAGTAAGTAAGGGAAGGAATGAAGGGGTTTATTTTAGCATTTGAATAAGTCCATTGAAGTCCCTGGACTTCAGGAAGACATTCATGGTCAAGCACTAGTTAAGGATTTCAGTTATTTATTTTTAGCTAATGTACATGCCACGTTACTATAAACGTGTGCTATTTCCAATTGATTTGTTATCCATGTAAGGCTATTTATTAGCCACTTTCATTCAATAATAATTCATTCATTCGATTCAATATTCTCTGCTCATTGTTTTATTCTCTACAGTAAATGCTATAAAATTAAGAATGTATTTTTTATTAAAAATAAAGATTGTAAACTCTTTACCTGTGTGATTTTAGAGTATTTATACTCTTAATACTATGTATAAAAGATATTTCTTAAAAGTTTAAAAGGTCTTTCTACCATTGCAAAACTTAGTGTGATAAATATCTATAACATTAACATTAATATGAGTTGAGATATCCCTAACATTAATATTAATAGGGAATGAGATACTCATAACATTAATATTAATGAGGGATGAGAGGCAAATACCCCTAACATTAGCATTTTATATTAAAAAAATCATAAAAATAAACAAATTGAGCTTTGTGGCCTAATACGAGACTTATAATAATTTTCAGGTCTTTTTATCCCTTCGTGCTTGGCACAAAACTAAGCCCTCAGGCAATGTATATGATAGCAAGCCAAACCCTTGTTCAGTTAAACTTGGCACTTGACCGAGTTTAAGGATGTCTAATCTGATAGCATATCGTACCTATGTCCAACTAGGCTTGACACATAGTCAATCCCTAAGTCAAAGGGTCGAGAAGGTCGCTAGAACCTTATTTTACTGGGCTTGGCTGTGCACCAAGCCTAAAAAAATGATCTAACAATAACAATAAAAAACACACTCAATTATAAATAAAAAAAAATCACACACACACATGCGTTGTCTGAGCTCTCACACATAGGGCATATTTCTTGTCTTTGTCCTCGTTATTGAAACATTGCAGTAGGTTCAAATCAAATATTTTTTTTCCTCTCTTTTTATATATATTTTTTTTCCAAAATGAATCCTCATAAATTTTATTTTAGAAATTAAACGATAAGCTACCAATTTTTCAAGAGAAAGTTGAAAATTATGCAATAAAAAGAATTATTTTATTATTCTGCTAATCAGAGACTTGAAATTTTTTTAAACATTTGCGAATTGATTGATTAAAAAGCGATAAATTATTTATTAGTAGTTGATGATCCACCTTAGGACTATATCTTGAACTCAGGTTATATTGTATTGAGGCAAAGTTCAACTCAACAAACTCTAAATTTTTTAAAATTAAACTTTTTGTGATCTCTTTTGATACATAAACAATTCTTCAGAACAAAAAAAATAGTCAGCACAATGTTTTTTTTGCTCTATTTATTTAAAATTGTGTTTATCAAAAATTTATTTTTTTATATTTTTGAATTTTTTTTATGTAAAAATTATTTTTATAAAATAAAAATAAATTATTTTGAGACTCCTAAATACCTGTAAGTTAAAAAATAAAAAATAAACATTTTGGCGTCGCCCGGGTTCGAACCGGAGACCTTCAGTGTGTTAGACTGACGTGATAACCAACTACACCACGACACCACTTTTTATATAGTCGGAGATACCATTAAATTAATACTAATCCAATTGAGCCACAGTATAGTCAATGCCTGTGTGAAAGCAAATCAAGAAGGGTGCGGCGTTCTTGGTCAGCGAGGAGTGAATGGAGAGAATATTCGGGGAGACAGAGAGGCGGTGCATGTGGACTTGAAACGCCAGGCTATGAAGTAAAGGAAAAGAAAAGGCAAGTAATTTCTTTAATGGCAGGTGGGTTTTTGCTGATCAACATTGACCTGTCCCTTGTCCTTTCCTCTCACCTCACGCACTTTATTCCATCTCTTGAATTTTAGGCCGTTTGTCTCCAACACAAAGATCTCTTAATATCACAAATAACTTCCCTTTCAGACTCTCTTATTGTTGTTTTCTCCTTTTCTCGAAGCTTAACTATCTTGGAGAAGAGGGGTTCTCTTTTTGTCCTCCCTTGCAGTCACTCTAACATGGCTTCCTCAAGATGGATTAGGCCTGAGGTATGCTTTCCAACCGTAACATTGCAGTCATGTTTCTATTCTACTCTTTAATTAATTTTGATCATCAGAAATAATAAATAAAAAGAAGACACTAAAACGTTCCATATGAAATGAAAACTCTTGCACTTGGTTTTATTCATTATAGTTTTTAAGGTCTGAGGGTTTTTAGATAAAGATCCATTGATTTTCTTTTGATGAACATGTAATAGGTGTTTCCACTCTTCGCATCTGTTGGCGTGGCAGTTGGGATTTGTGCGATGCAACTTGTGAGGAATATATGCACCAATCCTGAAGTGAGGTAATGCTGGTTGGATGTTGATGAATCTCAGGAATTATTGAGTGTGTGGTTTTGCTGATTATATTTATATTGAAATGAATGGGTGGCTCAGGGTAACCAAAGAGAACAGGGCTGCAGGAGTGCTCGACAACTTTAAGGAGGGTGAGAAATATGCAGAACATGGTCTTAGGAAGTTTGTCCGAAACAAAACCCCTCAGATCATGCCATCTATCAACGGTTTCTTCTCAGACCCAGATCTTCCAACTAACTAAAACCGTTGGCATCTTTCACGTCCGAGATTTGGAGAAAGAAGAGCAACGAAAATATTATTTGTTTCCTCTTCTTTTTACTACAGATTTTTGGTTTGATACTTTTTTATTATCATTAAAACATTATTGAATAATTAATATTGTTCATCTTCAGATTTCTTTTCTTCTGAATTAATAATTTTAGCTTTTATCCTTTCGTATACTTCTAGTTCTTGTGCGATTATTGATTCTCGATTTCGATTACTGATTGTTAGTCCAGTACAAGATTTAACACTTTCTATGGGGCTTAAACTCCTTTCACCTGCTGAGAGCAAATTTGCCTAGCAGATCCAGAAAGATACTGGTGTGGGTTGATGATAGCCGCTGTATCAATTCGTTCTCTGCAGACATGTTTTTGTCATAATCTCTCATTGTCTCAATAGTATTAGTCATTACACATGCCTGAATTTGCTGACCAGGTTGAAAACGATCACACGGAATCCACAATGAACTGATGTGCATCATTATTTCCTGGCAACACCAGCAGTGTTGGTCTTTCCTTTCACACATCTATTTACATTGATCTTCACCCATATCTCCAGTGGATTAGTTTCAATCAAACAAAAATTTTAAGCTTTCCTGGCAGTTGGGAGCCTACCATAAATGAAATTCTCACACCAGCTTGCTAAGAAGATTGCCAATGAGGATCGATATCCTCCACCTCCAAATTTAATTACACCAAAGTACTACTGAATCCCATTCTCATAGATTAAGAAGAAAGTGGAAATTACTGATACAAATTTCTTGAAACAGAAATCATCCCATGATGAACAACCCGATGACTTTTGGTGTTGCTTCTCAGCATTGCATCCTCAATTACTTTCAGGAAAAAACACGGCTCGCAATTTATTTTTAATTTACATCAATAATATGTGCTTAGAGGACAGAGGTTTCCAGTTTATTCTTCTGCCTCTGCACTTGGGACATGATCCGCTTCATGCTCTCTGCTGAAAGCCTGTGATGAATATATCTTTGTTCATGCCTAGCATTCCAAACGCTCAGAAGGCGCGCTTGAAAGTCTTGGATCATGATTGATTTGAGCAGCCACGGAAATGCCCTGTATGAGATGAGAGCAACAAATCAAACAAGGAAATAAATGGAAATTCAAAGATCAGCAAATCTGCACTCGAATTTGAAGTGAAAGGACTGGGAATGTGCTTCAGTGATCTTCGAAACTTCTGTTAATTTCCGCTGCTGAAGCTTTCACTCTTATCTTTTCGTTGAAAAATCCCTTCAAACTTCTGTTTGGAACAAGTGTCTTTTGTAGCTAGAGAGCAAGTATCTTTTCATCTTTAGGATTCCATGATCTAATTTCTCATTATGGTAGAGGTTTCCGTGGTTCTTCAGACCTTTGCCCACCTCTCCAGCTAGAACTTCTCAGGGTTCGATTGCCATGTTAATTGATCGTATAGTATCCCCCAACGAAATATATGACCGGGCTCTAACCTGTGGCTGAGGACAAAAAGGACCGAGGTGCTTAATCTCCACTGTCGTCAAGATAGATCCTTACGGTAGTTACTCTTGGATTGATCTCCTCAAGAATTCTATGACCAACTTCGAAAAAGAAGAAGAGCTGTCCTTGAGCAACTTCACTGGGGAATCATACTCTACAACCTTGCCTATATTAATCAAGAAATTGGCAGAAATATAGTCAAATGATTTAAGGAATATAAAAGAAGAACAAGCCACATATTGATGATTCGCTATGCTACTTTATGTTCTCTGAATTCTAATGTTAATGGAGTTTGTGGAAATAGAGCATCTTGGGATTCTTATTTCCGTTTTTCCTTTTCATTCCAGACAGACACTGTAATCTTCTCTCAGCATGTAATATTTCGTTATTGCGTTTCGAGGCCAAAATCAAGAAAAGAATTGCTCTCGAGTTTTCAGATCCATGTGTTTCCCATATAATAGAATTAGTGGGTCATTAAACTGTAGACATGGTAGAAAACACCTTAAATTCTTGGAAGTGAGTTTAATCTATTGCTAGAGGCACAGGAATTTATAATGTTGGAAAAGTTCGCTTTACCATCTTCCAGAACCAAAATCAAGTCATTGTCAATGACAGTGGGTATTCGATGTGCCACAGTGATGACCGTGCATCCACTTGTTTCTTCTCGTATCGTGCCTTGAATGATATTATCTGTTTCTATATCAATGGAAGCTGTGGCTTCATCTAACACCAAAATTCTCCTTTTCTTTAGCAGCACCCTAGCCAGGCAAACAAGCTGCCTTTGTCCAACACTCCAGTTTTCTCCATCTTCAGAAACTGATCCATTCCCAGATTCCAGCATTCAATACAATATATAAAACTGAAAATGAAAGAAAAACGACTAAAAGGTTCGTTACATGAATGGAATATGTACCTGTTGCATCAAGAAGTCTTTTATCTCGTTTCACTATATCTGCAAGGCGGCATTTGTTGAGAACCTGTAGAGGCAGATTGGCTGAGTGAACAACGTATATTGAAATCCTATTTCAGTGAGAAAGGGTTTTGATTCTACCTCCCAGATTTCTTGATCTGAATGTTTCTCCAAAGGATCCAAATTAGTCCTTACAGTTCCTTGAAACAATGTGGGATCCTGAGGAATTATACCAAGCCTGGACCTCAAGTCCTGCAAACCTATCTTGGAAATATCCAGTCCATCAATAAGAATCTGTCCTCCTGAGGGCTCGATCACTCGAAAGAGAGCTTGAATCAGAGTAGACTTTCCGCTTCCTGTCCTGCCCACAACACCGATTTTCTTTCCTCCAGGGAAGGTGCAAGTTATCCCTTTGAGAACCTTTGGGAGAGAAGGCCTATATTGAACATCAAGGCCTATAAGTTCAACTCTTCCATCCACTGGCCATTCAGGCTTCGGCCGGCAATCTTCAATCACTAGAGGAGCTTCACTAGGTATGTTAGTGAATTGTAGAATTCTTTCAACTGAAATCATTTTGTTTTCAACGTTGCATAAGTTCCATATAACCCAAGCCTGAAGAACATTCAAGTTCAGACCATAGGTAGCTGCGAGCCCTGCCAAGCCTGAGATCCATTCAACCAACCATTAAACTAAACCAATAAAATTGTTTACGTTTCAGCTTCTATGAAAGAACTGGAAATGAGTGAAAGTGTAAATATGCTTCTACTGGTCTATATTTCCATTTTCTATCAACAATCAACCACAACTATGCTTAGGGATTATGACAACAGTAAGCAATTGATCACAAGCAATAGCATCGTCTTTGATTTGTTTTCTTGTTTTCACTTCTCAGTGAAAAATAAATATACTACAGATGGTTGATTCAAATTTGTGCTACTAGACAAATTTCATTATTCCATTTCTTCTCTTCTCTGAAGCTTCCTTAATAGAATCTAGTACGTGAAGTTAGTTCTGTTTTCAAGTTATGTCAGTATCTGCCCTTCAATCATTTACGAGACATGGCACTATTTGTGATATTCATTTACAAAGTTCCAAATATTCTTGGTTGCAAATTGGTGTGCATAGTTTCTCGTGATGTTGGTCACTAAAGATGTGAGATAAGAGGAGCTCACTGGGATCAATGGCTGACTTAGGAAGGCTGACCAAGATGATCAGAACAAGAAAGAACCCAAGGTTGAAGAGAAAGTTGATCCGAATGCACAGCCATTCCATGGTGCCTGAGTTGTGAAAGACAATGCGAGAATAATCATCAATTATGCTAAGGCTTCTCATCAGAAAGCGTTCTTCCTGATTGAAACAGCGAATTGTCGCTGCTCCTGTTATAGATTCTGAAAAATGATGCAAGATAGGAGCCTTTCTGATTCCAACCATCCTGGCTAATTCTCTAGCAGTTGTAATGTAATAAGCCTGCAGAAAATTTTGATTAAGCACCTCAATGTTTAGATATGAGTTGAATGGGATGAATCATCTAAGGTTTGGACTAAAATATACGTGCATTTTCTCGTTGGCCGGTGCGGCGTAAATGATAAGGAACTGTTCTTGTTTTTAGTGAATTTTGGCTTTGGGAGATCACCCAACGAAGAAATTAATGCAAATTATATTTATGTTTCTCCACATGATACTGCCAAGCTGCCAAATATCTCTTCATCAGGATGATATGGTTTAATTTAATGAAAAAATGATAAGAAGTTGAAGCAGAATTTTCGCTTTACCTGATACCAGATGGAGATTCCTAGTATGACAAGAAAGATAGGGAAGACCTGCCAAGCCACCTGAGACATAAGGATAACGATGCATAATAGCTGAATTAGGGCAAATGCCAATCCAGCCAATCTGTAGGGGATGTCTGTATCTACTGTGCTTTGATCTGTAGATGACTGCTAGGACAAAAACACAAGAAAAATGTTTTTTTCTCGGAAGCATGTAAAGATGGTAGACAAAGCAAAGAGTATTGAACTTGGAATAAAAAAAACTAACCCTGCTGAGGATCCTACTTGAAGGTGTGGCATCAAAGAATGAGATAGTAGCTCGAAAAACAGACGAGATCATCCCAAAGAAAAGACGCTGAGCAGTCTCAACAGCAATTGTTGCCAGCAAAACTGCTCTTCCCAATATAAAGATGGAGCTTCCACCAGACAACAAAATGAATATGCCAATCAGCTTCTCTCTGGTGACGTTGTGACTCTTCTCCGTCGCCCATGCAATCCAATAATTGCTTCCCATCTGTAGTCCCTGGAAAAGGACTTGACACAGAAGGATGATTGGAACAAGGGCTCCTTTGTAAGCTGAAGTAATGAAGGTTGAATAAACGCTCCATTTCACTCTGCCAGTTTCAGATACTTCCTCTTGCGTTTTCCTTGAAAATCTACCAGTACCAGTTGGCGCTTCAAATTTTTCTTCTGTGACTTCATTTTGATTTAACTGAGATGATCCACCTGTTAATGGGTTATCTTCTTGGGGTGGATTCACTTGGTTTAATGATCTTCTGTGGGCAGCCATTTGTCTAACAAGTTCACCAGTGGGATCTGCAATCAAATCTTCATATTTTCCTGACTGGACAATCACACCATCTTTCGTCACCTATAAATACACATTTAAAAGTAATTGATAAAGAAGCTTGAGATGACTAAATTCTTAATATATTTGAATATCTGATTGAACTTTCGGGTTATGTACCAGAACAAGGTCTGCAGCATATAAAAATTCCAGTTGATGGGTAGCATATATAACAGTCTTCTGAGACAAGAGTTGCATGAGACATTTCTGCACAAAAATATTCCAAATATGAAGAAAACAAGATGGGAATACCGACAAGGATGTAAAGTTGCACGAGAGATAAATAAAAAGCAGAAAAATATTAGGAAGATCCTTGCCTTGAACAGATGTGTTCCAGTATGTGCATCTACAGCGCTAAAAGGATCATCTAGGATATAAACATCTGAATTACTATAGACAGCTCTTGCAAGTTGAATTCTCTGCTTTTGTCCTCCACTCAAGTTCACCCCTCTCTCTCCCACCACAGTCAAATCTCCATCAGCCCATATCTCAATATCCTGGTTCAAACCACACCCTTCCAGAACATCCTCGTAGATTTCCTTACTCATATCCTTGCCGAACAACACGTTGTCTCTCACAGTTCCTGTTTGAATCCAAGCGCTCTGGGGAACATAAGCTTTTGTTCCATGAACCTTGACTCCTGCCCCAGAAATCATGGGAATCTCTCCAAGTATGCTGCAGAGCAGGCTTGATTTGCCAGACCCAACTGATCCACAAACTGCAACCTTGTAACCCTTCATTATTTTCATGTTTTTGGTAATTTTGATGGTAGGTTTCGTTGAGTTTTGATCAATTGTTTCCCAGGCATATTCTCCACACTTCATTTCGATAGTAATGTCAGATGTTTGAGAAGCTTGGTAAGGAATCTGCTTCTTTTGATCATCTTCACTTAGAAAATCTTGGATGCGATCAATCGAGACCTTAGTTTGAGCAATCATGGAAATAAGCTCTGGCAGGTTGTAGATGGGCTCTTGCAGAATTCGGAATGTTGCAAGAGCTGAGAGGACTGTCCCTGTTGTTAAAGGCGTTTTCAATAAAATACAGACACCGAAAGTGACAACAGAAACTAGAGTTGGTGAAGCCCAAAACAGAAAGGCTATTGCTGAACTAGTATAGAGGTATTTCCTCAGCCAGTTTCTCTCAGTCTCTCTAAGTTGAAGAAGCTTCTTCAAAAATGTTGGTTCCCATGAATACAGTTTTAAGACTCTCATGCTTTTGAGAGTCTCTGAAGTTGCTTTGATTCTTGAGTCTTTAGCTTCCATGATCCTGGAGTGGAGCCTTTCTTGCTTACTGGCCAAAGGAGTGTTGCTCACCATCACCAGAATTGTAGAAGAGAGAGCAGCAATTGTGGGGGCAGCACCAAGGTTTATAAACAGGATAACAAGGGCTAAAAACACCTGGAATGGTAGCTGCCAAACCCCATGGATGTTCCAACAGAAGTCACCAATTCTCTCAACATCAACATTAATCATATTTATAATTTTGCCATTGCTTGATCCTGCAAACTTCACTGATAAAGATTTCTTGTAAACCAGTACTGAGAGAGCTGCCCTTACTCGTGTGCCAATACGCTGAGTACCAAAGTACCATTGCCGCTGAGTTACGGACTCAACTGTCTTTGAGAAAAAGAAGACGAATGCAAGAACCAACCCATGGATGTGGCCTGAATCATCATGATTCTCCGACAAAAAATTAACAAAGTTGGTGATCAAAAGAGGACCCGTATAGGAGGCAATTGTGTTTACTCCTGCAGAAGATGAACAGAATTAAGCACAACAAACCTTTTAAACAGAATCTATAGATTGATGCATGATTAAGCAAAGAGATACCTGCGAAAACTCCATTTATAGTCAGGGATTTCCAAACAGCATATGCTATGGCTTTTGGCAAATTCAAAGTCTCTTTTTTATTTTTTCCAAACGAATCCTCAAGCAATGATGAAGCATACTTTGCTGTTTCTGATGCAGGAACTGGAGGAACATGAGATAGCTCAAGTTTTTCTATCCTTCCGCTACTAAACAGCGGGTTTAGCCATTTAAAAGTAAGTTTGCTCCAAATTCCAGCATTCCTATAACAAGTTGAATCTTTGAACAAACTCTGATGCTTTTCTTGGAGCAATGGGGTTTCAAGGTCATCATGTGTCTTGGTACTACAACTGAATGTTACAGCAGTGAAACAAAGCAGTACTAACAGTGGTAAGGAAGCAAAATCAGCAATATTAGCTTCAGGCCAGGGATAAGGCAATTCTATGGAACTGAAACGGGTAATCAAATGAATGGAAACAGAGAGTGAATCAAAAATGCAGTAAAAGACCCACCAAAGAATAATGACCAAGGGCAACCTGTTGTCTTCTCTAAGAGTTCTGTTTTTGGAATAGCAAGCAACTAGAGTAGCTGAAATCCAAGTCATAGATAAGAAAACAGATTTAGAAGTGATAATTCTTAGTTCCCAATACTCATAAAATCCAAAACCAAGGTACAAGATCGAGATTATGACGTTAGGAAGAACAGTGAATGTAGTAAACAGCACTGTAAATTGTTTCACTGCTTCGAGTTCTCTGCAGCGTAAATCACCACCACCTCTTCTTCGTTTCAAGATGTCTATCAGCAACCATGCCACTAACAGCATGAAAAATGCTGCATAGACAATCTCTACAGAAATCTCCATTCTAGTCCCCAGCTCAAAAATCCCCATTTCAACTAAATTCTCACCCAAACTAAATCAAAGACAAAAGCTGAAAAAAGGCAGCCCAGAAAGAAAACGACCACAGGGAGTCTAGGCAATGTTTAAGACCTGCAATGACATCCTGCTGTATGTTATCGATAAAAACAATGACAACCCAGTTGGGACACGAAGACAGAGACAACAAAACAACAGAAATAACACTAAAAATCTCCTCTCCGAAATTAGAAGGAAGAAATGGATCGGTTTCTTTGAGTCTCGAAAGAAAGCAACCCTGCCTGCCAAAGCACGTAAGAAGCACGTGTACCTTTAAGGGTGGCGACGACTTAGGTGGAAGGAGTCAAGGGTGTCAGATATCCAGTCTTAAGATTCGTGTACATAAACATAAAAAAAAAAAACAGTCACAATCATGGCATCATTACAATTTTTGTCTAAGGAATATGTCTTGATCATAAACTTACAAGGACCAGAACAACAATGTGGCCGGAATCTAAATACTCTCTGCACTGTTTCATTAAAAATTTCTAGATAATTCGGTTTCATTAAGACAGACAATTATTTATTCATTTTCTCAAGTGTCAGGAATCAGGATCTCTTAAATTACGTTGCCATTTGAAGGACATAAGCTTTGTTTCTCCCTGCTTCTTTTACACGTAATTCTTTAATCCCACCATACAATAATCTACTTTACGATAAGGTTCCTGAATTTCATTTTTTGTTTTGCCGATGTGATGACAGGTGTGGTTTACGCAGACATAAATGCTCCTATCCTATGACCTCTTATTTTCGTTTTATACAATTCATTTGGAATTTCCCAGATACAATTTAGCCTTTAATGGAAATAGTTTTCTTTCTTTTATATATATATATATATATATATATATATTTCCCATTACAAATGTGTTATTTTTTCAATCATTTTATTCGGGATGGCGGAGTATCAAGAGGGATTGCCCACCGTGTAGTGCTTTTTCAACAGCAATATCCACTCGAGAAGAATTTTTCCTTCTTTCTAGGGCTTTTTTATTTATTTTTACATGGCTTTTTTTTCGAGTTTATGGCAGCCCTTCACGCACACAACAATGATAAGCACCAGTCCAACTATCACGGTTCGTCCTATCTGAGTACGCAAGCATATCCAGATCATCAGAATTTGTCCAGTCCACTCATGCTGATTAAATTAGTCGTCTCCAGTCTTGGTGGGCCGATTAGTGTTTGTATGAACTATCCACTTGTAATTCAATTCCTCCCGCTCCTCAACCTTTACTCGAAACATCCAAGAAGCAGGGCCTCTGTTACAAATACATTGCAGGTTGGCTTCTTACTTTCTTGGAAACCAGGATATTGCAGCTTGTATTCTATGACTATGATACTGATATCAGTCTACTTCTTCGTTGAATCTTCTTGATGGGATACATTCAGTTCAAACTCAAACTACAATTATGAAACATGTTTTCCCCCCTTATCAATCACCAACTTAAACAGCAAATTATGATGAGAGATGGTGGGTAAACCCGTGTTGTGAGCCCCACACGCCTAGGAATCCATTGACCTGACATTATGCCCACAGAATCCATTTACTTTATCAGGGAATATAATAATAAGGCTTTAGAATGCCAGAGATGATCAAGTGAATCTGAGGCCGTTGATCAGCTAGTGGTCTTGAATGGGGTTCACATTCTATACGGCTATGGTTTTGTCAGCAAGGATTCTCCTCTCTCATAGACTCGTGGCTCACCTCATGCCAGTTAAATCCTGCATCTTTTTACCCCAGCAAGGCATGTGCGGGGTAGCCGTAGTCGTGTGGAAAGTAGAAGCAGTGACTCTGTAGCTGTGCGCGCTGCTCGTGTTTAGCGTTAGGCAGCGATGACTTAGAATTATTTGGGTAGTTTCAATTTTGCTTTTAAGTGAAAATATTGTATACATTTTTTTCATTTAACAATTTTAATTTCTCAATTTAGGGTTTTTGTTAGAATTCCTTCACATTACCTGACATCAAATATTAAATTTCGAAGTTTTTTTTAATCAAATATTACAATTTAGACGGAATTCTTAATCAAATATAAATAAAAAAGTTTCATTAAAGTATTCAACACATGAACTTTATGGAACTCTTAAATTTAAAAACAGTTCTTCGTGTATTTGATATTTTAATAGTTTTTATGATTGTAGTTTAAAAAAATAAATAAAAAAAATATTTTTAGTTATTTTTTTTTAAAATAGGTTTAAAAAAATAAATGTTTGGTTAAAACTATTACGATATAAATTTTTGCATGTAAAATAAATAAAAAATATGTTTTTATAAATAAAAAATAAATTATTTTTGCTTTTATAAAATTAATATTTGAAACACAATTATATGCAGATTAAATATAAAATATAAAAATTATTTAACTAATCAAATATTTTTTTTATTAAATAAAAAATAAAAATTATTACGATATCAAATACCAAATAATATTTGAGTTTTTGTCTTCAATTCTTAATTTTAATATTCAAGTGTATAATCGTTTAATTTTTGTAATTAAGTGATTTTGTTTGATTCTACTAAGCATATACTAATTTAGTTGTTAAATTAACACGTGGCAGCTTATATGTATTCCAAGTGTATAAAAACAATTCATTTTATTTTTAATTGAGTTTATATATATTTTTTTTATTTTAATTTTAATATATTTTTAATGTTTTTGTTATTTAAGTTTCTTATTTTAAAAACATATTAAGGGAGTGTTTCCAATTTTAAAAGTCAATAAATAACCAATTTATGTAATTATATTGGAGAATCTTTATGGTGTTTAAGCTATAATTAATAACATTTTATAAGTTACAGTTTAATATAATTAACTAATATGTCATGTCCAATTATGGGTATTTTTTAAATGT
>Ga0325414_1005082_pt1 | contig 13847 bp, 9 predicted proteins | sample PopdelMetagenome_8_FD_206183 | JGI IMG/M metagenome (GOLD analysis project Ga0325414, IMG submission 206183) | Populus deltoides microbial communities from Bellville, Georgia, United States - Leaf-PdKOR-R3 | ecosystem: Host-associated > Plants > Phyllosphere > Phylloplane/Leaf | place: USA...
GCAGATCCAAGCAACTAGACCTGATAACAATATATTTAACCAACCTTGAATTTCAATTCAGCCTAGAATCATATTTGATCAACTTGGTTTGGGTTTGATTAGTAAAAGCATATGAATCAGTAGATCAATTCATGTATCATTGGGTTAATTATTTTTTATTAAAATGATGTTTCGTCCTTTAAATTTTTTATCTAATATTAATTCGATCAAATCTAAACATGATTTAGGTAATTCAATCAGGTTACTAGCTAAATTTTAAGTCAACTAAGTTTGAATATATAAATTTATTTTTTTATTTAAATTAAAATCCAATTCATATTATATCTTGAATAATTTCAAACAAGTTTAATAACCATTCTAAGAACTTCTTAATTGCCAGAGCATCTATAACATGCCGTGAATGATAAAAGAATTCCTCTAGAATCAATAAAAGAACTACAATGATCTCAAACGACTAGAACATAGCTAATCCCTCCACTCTTAGTTCAACATTGTACTTTAAATACCCTTGCAAAGGAGTCTGCCATTTAACGATCCGCTGGTAAATTTTCACAGAATGATCATTAGAAGGACTTGATTGAATAGTATCTCAAAAAATTGGGACCGAATAAGATAATATTTATAAGCTTAGGATAAAATTTATAAGTTTGGGATTCAATTGGAATGAATAAATAACAAACTAGGAGCTAAATTGAAGTTTAACGTTTTCATAGGAGAACCATCGCAGATAGCGAAAAGTGGCTAAGCCTCTTTAAAGCCTCAAATCAGAGATTCTGAGCGTAAGAGAGAGTGCGAGCCAAGCCATGGCAACCCTCGCGCTCCCGCTAGTCATATCCGTTTTAAAACCCCAATTCACCCGCCTCTTCCTCTTCCGCTCCCCCGCCACCGTTGTCGGAAGGCCAAACGCTAACCGCTTTTTTCTCAATCGCCACCGCCCCCGCCACTTCACTAAAACCACCGCCTCCGCTATTAGTACCAATTCTTCTATTCAACAGCATTCCTCAACAAACCCTTACAATGAGCCTCAAAACACCTCTGTCCCTACTTTCCAACAAGCAATTCAGCGACTCCAGGTCAAACTTCCAGCCTCCACTGCCCTTTTCTTTTCTGTTTTAAAATTTTAATTTCATTTAAAATTGAGATTTTTGAAATTTTGTTTTCTCGAATAGGAATATTGGGCTTCAGTTGGATGTGCAGTGATGCAGTGTAGCAATACAGAGGTAGATTGAATTACACGTTTAGTTTTGTCATTTTTTCTTCAAATTCGTGTCACTTCCTCTTTTTATCGAGGTTTTTGGCTGTGTATTGCTAGGTTGGAGCCGGGACTATGAATCCTCTTACATTCTTAAGAGTTCTTGGTCCTGAACCATGGAATGTGGCGTAAGTATATGATTTTCAATGCGATTTTGTTATTACCATTCAGTGTTTTTATCCTCAAGAACCTTATTTTCGGAGTAGATGACAGTATGACGGTGTTTCCGAATGAAAAGAGTGAATGGTTGCCAGGATTTTGGTTCGCATTGTGAAATTCTGACTGCCTGCATGGTTTTTAGCTGATGTTTGAATCATGTCGTGATTAGTTAATTTGATATACTGGTATACTGTCAAGATGGGTTTTGAAGGTTTGCTATTTACAGTAATTGCTAATTTGGAGTTTTTAATGAAAGGTACGTGGAGCCTAGTATTCGCCCAGATGATAGTCGTTATGGGGAAAACCCAAACAGACTACAGCGTCACACACAGTTTCAGGTTAAGTTGAATTTTACATATCAAATCTTGCAATTTTAAAATACTGATGGAACTTTATTTTGGAATTATGTTTATATGATTGATATCTTCTACTATTGGGTTTCATGTTCATTTCAGGTTATACTAAAACCTGATCCTGGAAATTCACAAGACCTATTTATTCGAAGTCTCTCTGCGTTAGGTGATTCTCTCCTTTTCCATGTGCCATTTCAAATTTGTTAGTCTTTTGCGAGAAGTTTATGTTATTTCTAGAAGTGCATTATTTCTAGAAGTTCATGACTTAGCTGCAATTTATTTCTATTCTTTTTGTAATTCATTTGAAAATTTGGCAAACTTTTTTGTTTCTCCCCCCCCCCCCCATAATTCAAACAAAAAGATAAAAGTAAAAAGAAGAGGAGAAAGGAAGACAAAGCCTTCAAGTCAGAAAGATTGCATTCTTAAATGAGACTAATCACTGGCAATTTTTCTGTTTCTATACGGGTAGTATGTGCATGTACATGCACGCACTCATGTAAATTTCTATGGTTTGAAAGGCAGGAGCCTATCTAGATGGTCTTCCCACATGTCCTGATCATAAGAACAAGAGAAATTTCCACACATTTTTGCTCCTTCCTTCGTTCTTTATTTTAATTAGTGTGTATCTGGTGACTGGTGTATGGTGGAAATTGTTAAATAGCAGGGACCAGGGTGCTTGAGTTCCATGCAGTGTATATCTTACTCAGACTAGAATATAGTTGTGTTGCGCTGCATATGCTTGTTGAAATATAATTATAGTTCTTCATTTTTATACTTTGGTCATTTGATTTTTTTTAAAAAAATTATGTCCTGTTTGGTTTGCAGTTACTATTGTTTTTCTCTAAATCATCAGCAAAGTGGGTTGTTTAATAAACATCTTACTCCAATTTAATGTGTCGATTCACTGCATTCACTTTTAGAAAAATTTTCCTGTTTAATTTTGTGATAGAGGCCTGATCTTTTCCTTCCTTTATGCTTGACAGGTGTTGATGTTAATGCACATGATATACGATTTGTGGAGGACAATTGGGAGAGCCCGGTAATTTGATTTGCATGTCAGCAACTCTTGCATTTAACAAAATTGCATAGAACTTTTGGGTATATAATTCATTGCTGAAAAATTATACATTACCAGGATCTAAAAATGCTTGTAGGTACTTGGTGCTTGGGGTTTGGGCTGGGAAATCTGGATGGATGGGATGGAGATCACTCAATTCACCTACTTTCAGCAGGTTCATCTCTGATATTTGCAATGACTAAATATATGATGTTTTCCATTTCATAATTATGGCTTCTAGGCTTTTATTTATTTATTGGTGCTCTTGGATTTTCCTGGAAGGTTGGATTTGAACTTTCATAGAGTTTTTAATTTATGTGTGTGCTTGGGATTCTCTTTGATTTCCTATTTCTCTAGGCTGGAAGTCTTCAACTGTCGCCCATATCTGTTGAAATCACTTACGGCCTTGAGCGCATCCTCATGTTGCTTCAGGTTAATGTCCTTCCTTCCCTTTTCCTTTTCTGCTTTTGTTTGCTTTAGAACTTTGGCTTAAGTTATTTCACTACTAATTGGCAGGGAGTTGACCATTTTAAGAAAATTCGATATGCTGATGGCATTACATATGGGGAGTTGTTCTTGGAAAATGAGTAAATGAGATTATTATCCCTTTTTTTTCATATCAACTTGAAGTGGATGCTATGCATATAATTTGTGACAAGAATTAGTGTACATTGATCAGTAACTGCTCTCTGTTCCTTTTTTTCATCTCTCTTGTACCTATTTTTACAGGAACATTATGCTCGCTCTTGTAATAACTTTTCAATATTGCTATTTTTGTTGTCAAAATTTCACTTCCATTATTTCAACATCATGTAGCTTGAGCTTTTCTCTTTCAAGTTTCAAATTATTTGCAAATTACCAAAATATTGAAGTTCTGTTTCAGGAAGGAAATGAGTGCGTATTATTTAGAACATGCCAGTGTTCATCATCTTCAAAAGCACTTTGATTTTTTTGAGGAAGAAGCCCGTTCCTTGCTTGCCTCTAGTCTTCCAATCCCTGCGTATGTATAAGAACTTTTTTTCTATTTTATTCACACTGTCTGGATTACTCTGTGGTTTCTTAAAGTTAATGTTTGCTGAACAAGCTAGGTATGATCAGCTACTGAAGACCTCTCATGCTTTCAATATCTTAGATTCTAGAGGTTTTGTTGGGGTAACAGAGCGTGCTCGATATTTTGGTCGAATGCGTAGGTGAGTGTGCCTTTTCTCGCTCATGCTAAATAACTCCCTGAATTATCTAGAACAATTGATTGTTCACATAACAATAAACTGAAGAGGCTTGCCTTCTCTCACTTGTGTCAAATAGCTACCTGAATATCTAGAACAATTGATTGTTCACACAACACTAAACTGAAAAGGCTTACCTTTCCAGTTAAATCAGGGAACTTCAGTTCTCTTTTGAATGTATCTGAAAAATGCAGATACACGCTTGAAGAGAACATTTTGCTTGCTATGAAACTGTTTTAAATCAATTCTTCCCATCTTTTGTCTGCTTATTTCTTTTTGGTTTAACAGCTTAGCTCGTCAATGTGCTCAACTTTGGTTAAAGACCAGGGAATCCCTTGGACATCCTCTGGGTACTGTTTCTGAACCTGCTCAACTTGTATCTGCTAAAGAGCTTTTGGAGGAAGCTGTCAAAAAGGTTGGTCTGCTATAAGTCAGTTGAATTTTGTTCATTCTTTAACATGACAGCTTTTCCCCCTACTTCATAAATTTTTGATATGTAACAATCTCTGTATCTAGAGAACTCATAAATGTCCTTTTCAACCATTGTTGACAGTAACACTTGATACTTGAATTTTTTTATCTAACTTCTTACAACAGGTGCATGATGAGCAAAGGTTTTTTGTTCTTGAAATTGGTACTGAAGAGATGCCTCCTCAAGATGTAGTTCATGCAGGGCAGCAAGTAATCTCATTTCATTTCAGCTTTAGATCTTGTCATTTGTAGCTATCTTTTTCCGACCAGTACTCGTCTATTTTTTCCCTTTGAATTGCTGAAAAAATTTGTTTGCTATTTTAACTTCTGCAATGTCTATTTCCTACATGTCTCTTCTATATTCCTGTAGTTATGTTTTAGTCTAATAGCTGTTCACTGACTGTCCTTGCCGATCTTTTCAGCTCAAAGATTTAGTGTTGCAATTGCTAGAGAAACAACGATTGAGTCATGGCAAAGTTGAAGCTTTTGGTACTCCTCGCCGACTAGTGGTATAGCTATTAATATTTACCTTGCTTGACATCTTTTTTACTATCTTTTGTTTAAACAATGGTACAGATAATAAGAGTTTTTCACTAGTCTTCTCACTAAATTATGTAGTAGCCTGTGAGTGAAGGACAAAACACCATATTAATCTCAATGATAAAATCATGTTTCCCTTTGATTTAGAAAATATCATCAACACAAAAATGATATGCCATTCTAGCAAGAGAATTAGTAAAAACTCTCAATATCTCTAGAATTGCTCTTTTTATTTAGAAGCATGTTTTTACTCTTCCACCCTATATGGCAATGCTGGTGATGGCTCCTTTTGTCCACGTACATTTTCTTGCTGCCTTTGTTTGTTATTTTTGGTGCTATAGAAGTGTAAAGTAAAGTTGATTCTTATGCCTACAGCAATCTCAAAGATGTTTATAATTTTATCCATGCATGCTTGTGCGCAATGCTCTACCTCCATAAAGGGGAATTGGATCAAGACAATAAATTATTTGCATACAGGGAAATCCTTCATTAATGAGGAGCGTATCTTTTAATTATTTTTTGTATGTAATTTGTACATCTTACAGTTGCATCTTTTATGACCCTGTAGTTCTGTTTTCTGATCTGGTATATGCATGTATCTTTCTTAACAACCATTCACATTTCTATTTTGTAATATGTGAACGTTTGTTACTTTCTCATATTTTTCATGCAAGGTATTTGTGGAAAAAAACCAACAATTACCAATTCTTCCATCCGTGGCTAGCTTTACTTTTGAATTAGTTTTCTTAAGTGGAATGTAAATATATTGCATCACACTTGTCATCAATGCCTTCAATTCCTGAACCACCTAGATCCATGTTTAGTTCACTCCAGTCCAATTCTAATAGCTTGTCAATGAGCTTGAATAAAAGTAGGTATGCTGTTCATGCACAGCCATACTCTATCACCTGGAATGCAACCTAAACCGTGTAGAAATAGAGGACGATGAGAGATAAATACTTGATATTAATCAAGTTGGTAACAATATGCTGCTAGCATTAAGAACAGTTGCCAAGGACTTTTGCACACTCTCTTACTATTTGTGTTGGGATCCATATACTTGTTTCTCAATCATAAACTGACTGTTTCTTCATTACTATGTTTGTTATGAAGCCTATCAGTTCTCATATAACACCCATTACCTTCATGTAAAATTTAGCAAAAAATATTTGATATTTTTATTCTATTTTATCACACAGATTAATGTACCACATTATAAGTTTTCATCTTTTCCAATCAGAGTGTCATATGCACACACAAAAACTTCTGTGAAGAATAGTGTTTTCAGTTTCAAAATCTTATGCCAATATGTTGACTTATCATTTTACTTAAAGCACTGAGGATTTGTTTTGATATTGTCAAAATGTTAATATTTATGCCCCTAAGAATTTTCTTGTAATCACAGGTTTGTGTTGAGAGTCTTTCCACTAAGCAAGCTGAGACTGAGCTTGAGGTTCGAGGACCTCCTGTTTCAAAGGCCTTTGATCAAGAAGGAAATCCTACAAAGGTTTTGCTTGATCTATAATTTTTCCCCTTTATATTTTTAAGCTCAAACTTATCCTTTATCCTCATACTCTGTCCTCTTTGGTTTGTATTGGTAAATTTATTACATGGTGAAAATAGAATATGCTAGTGTTGGAGTATTTGTCCTTTATCCTTTTTTACTATATTTTTTAATTACTATATTTTTTTATTCTCCACCATGGTTGTGTATTTCCTTACTATGATCTGGCAAAGTCATAGACATAATTAATCTATCTTCCACATCTTTCAAAACCATAAAGGAAAAACACATGAAATTGATTTCTTCCTCACTTAGTCATGTATTCAGTATGACATGGTATCATATTTAGTTTGCTGTTTCATGTCAGGCTGCTGAGGGTTTTTGTCGTAGATACAACATATCATTGGACTCATTGTTTAGAAAGGTTGATGGTGAGTCAATTTGGATGCATGGATGAATACCAGGGTTTGCTCTGTTTATTTTCTGCAGATTTGCTTTGTCTTCTTCATGTAATGGTGCTATCTATTGATATTCTAAAGTCTTTAAACTTCCATTTTGCTTAATGTCTTTGAACTTTTAGGAGTTGTTTGTACCATGTTATATTGGAAACAGTTCAATCATGTTCTCTTCTCTTCTTTTATTTTATAATTATTTTTTTGATAGCCAACCTTTTCAATCTCCTAATCTCACTTGGTTGCCTTGAAGATTTAAAAATGTTGGATACCAATCACTGAATCATTCTCAGTATCCTCTTAGTAAGTTCTAGCTGGTCTTTTTGCACCTTAACTAGCTTGATGTTCTTTTCCATCCACATAGATACATGCAGAATGCAGCCACTGGAAATCCAATGTTAAATTATATCTTTTGTTGCTTGAGCTGGCAATGAAAACCTTGTGGAGATAACCTGATCTTGTTTGATGCTAGTCCTATCTGGTCCATCTCATGCATTAAGGTATACCCAGGTTTCATATGCAATAATTCCAATTTGTGAGTAAAATCAATCTTGCAAAATCTGAATACATACCCTTTGCCAGTAAGAGTATTTCTCAACAAATATTCAGAATTCATTATATTCGAATAATTTCAGTTAGGTAGCCCAAAACCTGTATCTACTAGGATGGGTAGGATAGGTGTCACTTGTAAGTTTGCTTTGTACAATGAAATTCTTAGGCTTGTATCAAGGCTAATCCTATCCAATTCAGGTCTCCAAGGATTGAAAGCAACCTGTGGCTTAGAGTTGGTAGGCTTATTTCATCCCTGTTTAAGTGAGACTCTCAAGTCTGATCTAGTCAGTGGATTGGCTTCCAGATGTTTTTCAATTGCTGTCCTTGGTGTCTCCTGAGTTCCCCTTTAATCAAGGTCTATTTAATCACACACTCTCTCAGAACAGGCTGCCTCCCAATAAAAGAGGCAGTGGTAAGAGCTATCTTGCTGCTGCCTAAAGGCAAAGGAATATGCTGCTGTTCATAGGCCTGCTCACTCAGCAAGCTTCTGAATTTAGTTTATGCGTTGAACTTGATTTATTTTTCTAATTAATTATTGTTGTTGTTTCTGGTACTATCTACTATTGATAATGTTACTTATTGTTTTTCTTTTCAAGTGCAGGCAAAACGGAGTATGTACATGCCCATGTAAGGGAGACTGCACGATTTGCTTTGGAGGTTGTAATTTTGATCTCACTTTTGGTAGTTGTTCTGATGATTGTAGTGTCTGCCTTTTTGAGTCGTGATCCTCTTAAGTAGAGAATGGGATGCTGGCAAGTTTAGAGGATTTGATATCCTTTTAATTCTGTATGAGGTTATTTTGTTTGTTACCTTCTTTCCTGACTTGTCCCATAGACAATAAATGCTGATGCTATCCATAATGGATGGGGTATTCAAATTGTGGCGGTGTACAGAAAAACTCAAAGACAAAAGAGAACAGATGATGTTTGAGGGTTAGGCTGCAATAGTACCAGATTCATGAATAGCTATTCTATGTTATTACAATGCTTCTTTCTTAGAACCTGCTGTAGTTCATTAGTGATGATCTTTTCTTTTTAAATATCTAGACCAGTTTTATGTTGTATTGCATGTCAGATTTTATCTGAAGATTTGCCCAGTACCATCAGTAAAATATCATTCCCAAAGTCAATGCGCTGGAACTCTCAGGTATGTGAACGGTCACTTTTCTATTCACTACACCTGTCTCTTTCATTAGGGAATGGCCTAGTCGAAATAAAGCTGGAGTATCTGGAACAGGTTTATCCTTTGATTTATAACCATTACTTGTTTTCATGCTATGTCGGATCTAGGTCATGTTCAGCAGACCAATTCGTTGGATTATGGCCTTGCATGGAGATGTGGTTGTTCCATTTGCATTTGCTGGAGTTTTGAGGTATTTACAATTACATATGTTCATGCCCATCCGCCACCCCCCCCCCCTCTCTGGCTTGTCAAATTGTATTGGCTTTGCCCTTGGTTGGAAATAATATATGCAAAAAGCAGAGTTGTTGGCTATTGAATCTATTCAGAAGAGAAATTATTGGGTACTCCTGGTGCATTCTCCCTCCTTGACATTCATGTGGGCTCCATTATGGTAACTACCTTTGACCCTCACATGATTTGAGCGCTACATTGGGAGTATTCAATGATCACTCCTTCCAAGGGCCAGCTTTTTTTTTTAATTAAATTTTACATGGGAACTTTGTGGGTACAAATGTACAATACCTTGGTAGTTTTGTTGTTTGTTGAAGTCTCACATTTGCCAATTCTCTGCCCTTTTGTTTTGTTTAGAATTCTATTGCTATTTTATACGCAGTGTACTGTTTCTTAAAGTTTTTATGTTTGTTGGTGCAGTGGGAACCTATCTTATGGCCTTCGTAATACCCCCTCAGCTACTGTTCAGGTATGTGTAAAACTGACATGTTTTAATTTCAATGAACGTCCTCTGCCTTGTGAACAGATACTAAGTTGTGAATTTTTTTTTTATCAGTATAGCTCATTAAGCACTGTGACTATGTTGTAGAAGTACAGTAATGGTATTAAGGGGTGCTATGATATTTAATATAACAATAGTTCATCACCAAAGCAGTTTTTCCTGGCATTCGGAGGCACATTGGGGAGGTTTTTCAGCTTTCTTTTGCTTTATGTCATTGGTGTCGATTAAAAGCTCATCTATAGGCACTAATGAACTAGCCAGTCATTGCACGAACAAAAAAAGGCAGCAGTGCGGAAATCCCTGTTCTGGGCTAATTGGCTTTCAGTTTTGGAACTTGTTTATTTTTGGAAGATTTTTATTGTTGCTTTTGTCAGCTGTCTTGCATGTACATCATACGTTCATTCATTATCTTTTGTATACTGGTGTGTACTTTTATTAATCCTGCTAAACTTCACAGGTTGAAAGTGCAGAATCTTATGAAGGTGTAATGCAAAATGCTGGAATTAATATTGAAATTGAGGTATCACAGAATAATTTTGCCATAAAATCTACGTCGCTTTATTTTGAAAGTCTTTTTACTAAACAACTTTTCTTCTTTTGTGTGAGAAGTGGGTTTAAACTATATATGCTTCGAACTACACTAAACATCTACAGGGTCGAAAACGAAGCATCTTGGAGCAATCTAATGAATTAGCAAAAAGTGTCAAAGGACGCATCCTTATTCAGGAAAGCTTACTTAATGAGGTACTCTCTCTCTCTCTCTCTCCAAATATGCTAAGGATATTCTATTAAGAAAAAGTTCAAGGATGATCGTGAGTATAAGCTATCCCTCTGTATGATGTTTTAGGTCGTCAATCTTGTTGAGGCACCAGTTCCTGTGCTTGGGAAGTTTAAAGAGTCCTTCTTGGAGCTTCCAGAAGATCTTTTAACAATGGTAAGTTTTTTTTTTTTTTTTACTTTTTAAGGCTTGTTTAAAATTGGCACCTGACAATATCTTTTTATTTAATTGCATTTGATAAATGAAATTTGATGTTTGTTTGCTGCATTCATGACATGTATTGGAAAGCTGAAAATTGAAGAGCATTGAAATCACATAATGCCCGCCAACTAGTAATTGATCATTTAGAAGCTTCAAATTGGTTCTCCTACATGCCATGCAATATTGATTCTAACTTTTGCATTTGAATGGTTGCCAAGTAAACTATTTCAAGTCACTATAAAAATTAATCTTTTGACTTGTTGTGTTGTAGCTAAATTTATGATGAATTAAGGTGTTGGAGACATAACTTGGGGGTTAAGATGCATCATGCTGAATACAAATTAAGGTCTGATGTCAATGATTTGATAGTGCTTTTATCCCAAACCAGCGATTAAAAATAAAGCAGGCCTGCTGTCATGGAAACTAGCTTTGTAATAGCATTCCTACCTGTATCAGTTAGATAAAGTTTGGCCACATTGGCCAAGTGCAATAGCTTGGTCATTTCTTCTTGGACGGATCATCAAGGTTCCACCAAATGCAAGTTTTCACTTGAAATATAGGCAAAGGGGGTTTTGAATTTTGGAAGAGATGTATCATGTATGTTGTTTTATTTAATATATTGACTGTTGCTGAGGCTGGATTCTGTTAATCTTCTATATCCAGTTGCTCTGTTCACCAATATAAAATGGAATAAGTATTAACCCAGTAGACGTATGGCATAAGTGATGCACAGATGCTCCAAACTCATTTATTTTTCACTAGTTTAGTGACTACAGCATACCATTTATGCAGGTCATGCAAAAACACCAGAAGTATTTCGCCATAACTGATGATAGTGGAAGGCTGCTGCCATTTTTTATTGCTGTAAGACACGCTTACCAGTTACACGTCCTTTTTTAACTTGATGCTTCATATTCATCAGATGACACTGTTTTTTTTAAGGTGGCAAATGGAGCAATCAATGAAACCGTGGTAAAGAAAGGGAATGAAGCTGTGCTTAGGTAGGGATTGCTCTATAGTAGTTCTAGTCATTTGTCCTCACAAGAGGAAGAGGAGCATCCTAATGGATTTTTAACAGTCCCCTAAATTGCCTTGGCTAATTTTTTTTTTTATGCTGCTTAAATGTTTTTAGCATTTAATCAATATGTGAAGTTATATATGATTTCAAATAACCAGTTATTTTGACTTTCCTGTCTGTAATTACCGCCAGCAAAAATATTTGCAAGTATTTCTTATCCTTTTTACCTTTTCCTCTTATTATTCTTGAAACATGAACCACACATTTCTTACACGCAGAGCTCGCTATGAAGATGCAAAATTTTTCTATGAGATGGATACGCGCAAGAAGTTCTCCGAGTTCCGAAATCAACTAAATGGGATTCTTTTTCATGTAAGTTATTTTCTATTGCAATTATCCAAAGGGAAGAAGTTATTGATGGTGGTTAGGGATCAGGAACTACTTAAAATTCTGAAGCTCAGGTTGCTAACATCAATCTGAAAAGGTGTGTTTTAATATTATAAACAAATAACAAAACAGTTTCTTACTGGATCAAAGACCTAATGGCAAATAGAAGAGTAAATTATAATAAATCTCTGTATCTGATTAACACTTTTTGTTAGTTTTAATCTCTTTATATTAAAGCCATTAATGGATGTAGGTGTAGCATAAGGTTTTGAGACCTGTAGCTTGACCATAAGGATATAAAAACTAACAGAACCATTAATGGGTAACAGTCCACAAAGTTCAAGGGACTAAGTTAAAGGTTTTGAAAAAGGAGCACTGAGTTACAGTTGCATTGATAACATAGGGACTAAAGCCAATTACTCCAAACATAAAACATTTCAAACCACCCCAATACTAACAGTGTAAGTTCAAATGCAGGAAAAGTTAGGAACAATGCTTGACAAGATGATGCGCGTTGAAAACATGATCACCGAACTAACTGTGGAGTTGGGAGTTAACGAAGATGTGATTCAGGTTGTCCAGGATGCGGCATCGCTTGCTATGTCAGATCTTGCTACTGCTGTTGTGACAGAATTCACTGCCCTTTCAGGAATAATGGCACGCCATTATGCTCTTAGGGAAGGCTATTCAGCACAGGTCATTGAATTCACTTTAAATTGATGTACAAATCCCTTTTTTCTTTGCCACTTCATGAAGTTGCTTATGAAGTAATTTCTTTTCTTGATCCGGATCCATGTTGAAAAAACTCCTACCTCAATGTGCTGTGCTGAATTCTAATTTCTGCTGTCTTCTTTTTTGAAGCTTCACTATGCTTCTTTCTTTATATTGTGTTTTGATTTGCAGATTGCTGAGGCCTTGCTAGAAATTACACTTCCTCGATTTTCTGGAGACATGGTTCCAAAAACTGACGCAGGGATAGTTTTGGCAATTGCTGACAGGTGAATTTAAAGTCATAAGTCAACTTCAACTTCAACCTTTATCTCTTTTGGTTGAAAGTAACTTGTTGTGATATAAGGCTCCCATGTGTTGCTGGAATAATGTTTGTGCTTGTAGATTCTGATAAGTAGAAAAATTATCATCAATGAACAGTGGTTTCATGATGTCTTTTTCTCCCCCAGAATGGTAATTGATTAGTGAATAAACAGGAAGAGATGATGCACTCACTTAACTTTTCCAAAGGAAAATATACACCAGGTAACTAGTAAATTTCTAAGCAAAGGTTACTCGAGGACAACACTGAATAATTTCCAAGCAAATCCTACCTTACTAAGATTCAATGAAGAAACAACACTGAATTGATGAAAAGCTCATTCCTATCCATGTCACGGTAACATTTGAATAGCTTCTTCAGAAAGTGCTACTTGTATGATTATTGCCAATAGCTAAGAACTGAGGTATTATTGTCCTTAATGCCCAACACCTTGTGTCAAGGGAAGAACATGAATGAATGTACATATTTATACACTCATGGATTTGTCTGTACGAAGACATTGTTAGTCTTGACACACTCGCTATCATGAATTACAATACTTGGTTTGCATGCTATTGATGTGAAAGTTATTTTGCAGATTGGACAGCCTTGTTGGCTTATTTGCTGCTGGTTGTCAACCTAGTTCCACTAATGACCCATTTGGCTTGCGAAGAATCTCTTATGGTCTAGTAAGTTAATATGATTATTTTGTAGGGCTTTAAGGTAAGTTAGTTTAATTAACTCAGTGCTGCATTTGTTTGTTTTAGGTCCAAATATTGGTGGATAATGATAAAAATTTGGATTTGGTTCGTGCTTTAAGACTTGCTGCTGACGTGCAACCCATTAAAGCAGATGTCTCAATGATTAATGATGTAAGAACAAGTTCTGAAATTCTTGCAAGAATGCGGGGGGGGGCGCCCCCCCCCCCCCCCCCCAAGCGGGAGGGAGAAGA
>Ga0325414_1005083_pt1 | contig 13845 bp, 7 predicted proteins | sample PopdelMetagenome_8_FD_206183 | JGI IMG/M metagenome (GOLD analysis project Ga0325414, IMG submission 206183) | Populus deltoides microbial communities from Bellville, Georgia, United States - Leaf-PdKOR-R3 | ecosystem: Host-associated > Plants > Phyllosphere > Phylloplane/Leaf | place: USA...
GAACCATGAAGGCTTTTTTTGTGCAACAGTTATAATTATTTTGAGGAGCAAATTTATAATTTTTCAAGGGATGTATGAAAAATTTATAAAACTACAAGGACTCAAATAAACTTGGCTCTTCACTACGGTGATATCATATCATTGCATTGTTTTTAATTACATGATTATTTGTGTTTAAAATAAATAACCTTCACTATTTCAGTCCATAAAGTGTGAATTAATGGAATAAATTGCTGAGTACTTTAGCAAAAGAAGAAGCATATTCCAATTTAAATGTGACAGTAATCTAATAATAAATAGATAAAGTAATAGCCAATGAAGCCCATCCACGTCACAAGACGCTTCTTAGCATAAACAAAGCTACCGCCCACGTCTCACGTCGTGCATGACATGACAGTGGAGACCTTAAGAATGCAGAAACTCTCTTGTTTCTGTCGAAAGACTGAAATACCCACCTCAGCTACTCCTGTGGGTGGCCAGTGTTTGTAATTTACATTCTCGTAGTCAATATAATTGGGGACATAAAAAGGAAAGCCGATGGTGTTGATTGACATAAGTACCCCTCCCTCGTAACGTGGGCCCGAACCTGATGTGATCCGCCTATAATCTTGAATAATCTAGGAGCAATTCGATGCTTGTCCGAGACAAAGTGGTTTCTGTCATTGGAGTCTGAAGAGTGAAAGAAATGAATCCCGAGGTGTCGGTGCTGCACTTCCACGATTTTTGGAGTAAACCCTATTGGATTAGGGTACCTTGGCACTAGATAATTAGATTGAGAAGTGGAAAAGGAAGCGCGGTAATTTTTATTTTTAATTAAAAATATATAAAATCATTTTTTTTATCTAACATCAACGAATTAAAATAATAAAAAATATAAAACGATATTAATTTATTATTTCTTAAGAAAAATAATATATACATGTCTTATTACTGTTTTGTAGACCCAATTATGGCAAGAAGTTCATATTGGTATTTAATGTAAAAAATTGAATCAAAGCATTCTTGTTAGGGTTCGGGCATATCTTCTCAGTTGCATCTAAAGCCTAAATGGGAGTATGTATGCACTGGATCAGTCTGGTCAACGAGGTCTTTTTAAGGATTAATGTGTTGGTTGGCTCATCTGAAAATTTTAAATATCGTGCTAGTGGACCGACTAGGTTTCTTAGAGATCAGGCAACATCCCTGGATATAATAAATTAGAAAAATGCATGGTATCCAAAGCCAAAAGGAGAGAGTAATTATGCCCGAGCATACAGAGCCCGGATAGAACCGGTGGTCCATTAACTTTGGGACGGTGATGTTGATGTGCCTTGTTTATGTTATGCGTCAGTACTCGGTGAGAAGGGACATAAACCTCAGGCCGAGTTCTGGTCCTAATCCGAGTGAGAAGGGACATAAACCTCAGGCCAAGTTCGAATCCGAGTGAGAAGGGGCATAAACTCAGGCCGAGTTCTGATCCTAATCCTAGATCCATTATTGGTGTGATTGAGTTAAGCCATAAAACGAGGATGCTAAGCCTGAACCCGTCACCTCTCACAAGTCATGTCCTTGTAGAATATCATCTTACCAGCTGTCACCGAAAAAAAAACAGAAAATGAAATTAAAAAAAAGCATCTCCTTCAGGATTCCTTTGAATTCTTATAGTTTTTTTTTTAATTAATGATTAATAATAATTAATAAAGTGAAGCAGCTGGTTTCTCCAATATTTTTTAGTTTTTAGTTAATATATAAATTGGGGACACATGCTGCGAGCCGAACCAATTTTTTTAACAAAAAAAAAAAGAGATGATCATGTTTTTAAAGAAATGAGGGAAATTCAATAATCAATAAAAAATAATGCAGCAACAACAACAATAAAAAAAACAAATTGATCTAGGTAAAACTAGGTTAATACGCTAAATTCATGACCTTTACATGAGACATGTCAAGATTACATGTATATTGTGCAACCTAGATCATGTAATCAATATAATTTGACAAAAAAGAATGATGATAAATAAAAATAAAATTAAAAAAATTATGAGACAAATATAAATTAAAATATTTAATAGCACAACGTGAGTTATTTACCTAGTTGTGTTTAATAAATTTGTTTATTAAAATCAATTTGTAATAGAAATTGACAAACACATAAATTTATTGAATAAAAGAAAAGAAAAGAAAGATTATGTAAGGTTGTACTTATTAAAAATATCATAAGAAATAAACATTTTTATTTTATAAGAAAAAGATTAATTTATATGAAATATATACAAATATTATAGATTAAGCATACTAACCCCATGAAAAATTAAAGACACCCAATATAATTAAAAAATAATCGCTATTTAAAAAATGCCAAATAAGCCAAAAAAATAACATAGGAGGGGTATTAATTAAAAAAAAACTAAACAAAAAAGACATAAAAAATATCAATTGAAAACAATTCCAAAAAAGAAAAAGCCCAAGCATACGGGTCTTGAATCCTAGGCACACGCGCCTAAGCTTGTTATTTTTTTTCTTTTTTAAAGAGGTGTTCCTTCCTATTTTTTTTTTAAATAAGCAGATGACACGTCCCCCATTGCATTGAGGCTTAAAACAATCATAAGAAAACCCTCTCATCTAGTGGAATTCATTGACACCAATTTTAACTTGTTTGAAGGTCGGAATAGTTACCAACAAAGAGCTTTCTCTCTCCTAATAAAAATCAAGGAACTCCTCTCTCTCCTTTCATGGAAAAAAACTAAAATTGAGAATAAATAAAGTTTGGTACCAAAGTATATTTTTTATAAATTAAAGGGACTGGTCACCTAATAACAAAAAACATTAGGGACTAAAATGTACTTCACAAATAAATTTAAAAGCACCACCTATGTTATTTATGTTTTTTATTTTAACCCTCTATTTTTAAGTTCAACTCTCCCTCAAAAACAAAAAAAGGCAATCGAGTACTTATTTTGGCTTAAAAGATTTAATTGTGTAAATAAAAAGTTTGAGAATCAAATTAAAAAATTTTAAAAAACTTACTGCTACAATCCACAATAATTTATAAAAAAATAAATAATGATTTTATGCATAGTAAAAATGCCACAAGCGTTTTTGTTAAGAGCTAGGATAACATTTTTCATCCTTTTCTTGTATTTCCCCTTTCTCGTAGTATTGTTTATCTTCTCCATTTGATCCTTTACCATGTCAATTGGGCTCTTTCTGTGCAACTATTAAATTCTACGCGAGGTCTGGCCCACTATTTGTCACAAATACAGGCTTGGATCTTTACATTATTGGAATCATTGATTGTTTGTTTCAACTGTGAATTTGCAATGACAAGACAATCCCAAAGCTCCAAACCATTTTGATAAACACAGCCCTTCGGCTGGAAATGACTTCATGAGCTGGATTGAAAGATTCAGCCACGATTGAAGTCAACGCACTCGCCCAGAAGAAAACTGGGAACTTGAGAAACGGAGAACGTTTACTCCCATTGCTTAAAATCAACTGAGATATCAGATCAAGAACAAAAGAGCAAAAAATATAATAACCTAACCATACATTGTTTCGATATTAAAATCCCATGATAATGCATTTGATGACCATTAAGCCAAGGTCTACCCATTAAAAAATCACCTTATAATAGCCAAATTAAATATATGGAATATGCTTAGCTGCTGAATCCCAGCATCATCGATCATGCATGACGGTGGAAGAAGAAAAAAATGATGTCAAATGTACAGATTGCAAGAACAGATAGTTCATCCGAGTGATCGAGGATAATACATCTATAATGGAACACAAGTGCTCAACTTTTTTCTTTGGCTAATTCTAAACCTAATGGTGGTTGAATTATTAAACTTTATATTGATTCGATAATAATTAAAGATCGCCATATATATCGTATTCACAGGGCAGTGAAATTCCAGATGAATATGATTGTGGTGGCAGTAGGTGCACCTAATTTGATTGCCAAACCATACTTTCCATTCACATTTCTTTAAATATTATCAATAATAATGGCTTTGCATACTATCATTTTACTGTGTTAGAACTTTCAAATCTGCTTCGATGATATTTAAGTACTCAAATTGAAGTCAGCTATTTCTAGAAAGTTGGTTCTAAATTAATTTTCTTTTGCTTTATGCGAGGTTATTAAAGTTAATGTTAGTTTATGTTCGGGTTCAAAACTTAACTGATAAATTTGATAGATTAATCTGAATTAATCTGAATTAAACTAAAACAATATAGTTTTTAAGATTTTTTTTAATCCAGTTTAATTTAAAACTCATTATACATCAATATATTATTAAATTGACTTGATAGGTTAGATTTGTTACTAACAAGATTGCAATCTAGTTACATTTCTTTCCTTGTTCAAATCACGTAACAACTCAAATATTTTCCTTTTCCTTTTCCTTTTCTTTTTCTGTCCTTGCTTAAACTCCCAACAATCCTTTTACATTCTTGTTTTTTATATTGAGTATTGACAAATTGACAGGTTAGTTCTCCTAACCTAGACAAATTATATATCTTCTTGTTTCAAATTAATGAAATCACCATCATGAGGTTACCATCAAATGCTTGGATGGATATCTAAATGTAAAAGTAAATCCTAATTAAAAGGTCTTATCCATTCCCTTGTAAATTCCTATTCACACATAAATTATATGGGGGAAAATCCCATATATATGTCTCTATAAAATACAAAAATATGAAAAAAAAAAGAGAAATTACTATAAGAAAAGAGAGAAATCTTGCTACAAATTCTTATATCAAATGAACCCTTCTAGGATCGGTAACATTTATTTTCCAATGCTCATCACTGAACTGACTCTTTCTAGCCATTTTTCTATCCCAGTCCAACTCAATTTTTCTCTGCTTTGTTAACCCACAAAACTTTTGCAACTTCTCATCCATGGCATCGTGAAATTTCCACCACCTCTGATGTGCCACATCACTTGCATAAACACGTTGATCTCCTATATTCCAGTTACAATCATAGTCTCTGTAACAAAGCCAAGGCTTTAACCCCAGATAATGTATGGAATAAACTTTTGGTGGGTCTGCCCCAAAGAGCTCGTTCTTGACACTAGCCTCATTGGTAGTGTTAGCCCAGAAGTTTTTCAAGAAGTTCACTCTTCTTGGTAATCTATGCCACCATACAAAAACTTCATTAAGGAACCCTTGATCACCTCCATTGTAGGAAATAATCTCCTTGCGTCGGTCCATTAATATTTTGAATGTGCAATTTGATGGCTCAATGACCATGATACCAGAATTAAAAATCCATACATCGTTCCCCGTAGCTGACATTTGAGGGAAGTGAAAAAGGATATCAAGGTTACGCAAAACTATGATGTCCGCATCTATGAAGACGATCTTGTCATAATCAGTGAGCTGCCACAGCCTAAACTTGCTATAGTTGTACTCATTGTACGAGTATTTTTCAGCTCTAGGGTTTCGGATTCTTTTGATGAATCGGATCTTCCACCCGGCTGCTGCAAGAGCATCACGTTTGGGTTCAGAGATGGAATTATCTAGGAGAAGAACAAGGTCACGCTTGGTCCCCGTTTGGAGAAGGCTTTGGGCAAGGGCTATGACACCACAGACGTAGGCTTCGGAGGAATGGAGTACCGTGGCATAGGCCTCTCGTTTGGTAGTTCTTGTTGTCCTTTGAATCTTGGAGAGATCGTAGACTTCGTTGATACCTGCAAGTTAAAAACGCTTTATCATAGAGTTAATTAGCCAATAAACACAATTAAGAAATAATAGCATCGGCTCCACTATATATACTTTAAGGCAACTAAAACACAACTACCACATCACTATCTTTTAATTCACCAAACAAGAATATTTTTCTAGCAAGTTGTTGGCACGTCCACATGGCGCCTACCAGCTGCCAATATAACTAAAGAAATATTTGCATGTCGTTGCACTATATATCCAGCCATTGTAACTTCATTTCTTCGGCTGACGACAGACCTAGCTTTTGTCATTGGATGTTTAAATCAAAAGCACTGAAGAGCATCGAAGCGTCTGTAGCTCAGTGGATAGAGCGTCTGTTTCCTAAGCAGAAAGTCGTAGGTTCGACCCCTACCTGACGCGTCATAATCATTATTCCTTTTCCTTTAAACGAACCCAGGTTTTGTTCGGAAGATTACACAACCCAATCATGACACCTGGTGAGGTCAGGTTTTGTGTCGAATATAGTTGAGAGTTGGTCCGGTTAATTTAGTGAATGAACTTGCAACTTGATTAAAATTCAAGTAAAATCTACTTTAACTATTTTTTTTAAAAATAAAAACTAACATCAACATTTTAATTTTAATTTTTTAAAAAAATGATATTGATTTGAATTCACAGGTGCAACCAGGGACTTACAGATATTAGGAGTCAGGCCATATTTTATAACTTTGTCTAGAAGCATTCATACAAGAAAAGTCGAGGAAAGCATCACTTGATACTAGGATTGTTTTTGGAGCAAAACATACCTTGTGTCCACAGAGGCAAAGCCAGTTTGCAAGACCCAATAGGCAACGAGACCTTCTGTTCCAACTTTGTCATCTCCGGCTCATAGAACCACCAATCACCTTCCTGTTTTACCAAATCATCGCACCTAAACAACTCCAACATTGGTCTGCATTTGCTCCAAAACACCACCTTGGTCCTCCAATTCCAATCCCTCCTACCCTTTTTCACAGCCAAATTCGCTGCTAAGAGGTGAACTTGGAGCCTAAACACCTCTCTATTCCATCCTTCTTCAGGATACTTGCATGGTAGTTTTGCCACTATCAAGTCCAGGCTGTCATAGACTTCGAAATCTGGCATTGGTATTTCTGGACATGATGGAACATCTGTTTCTTCCTCCTCGTCAATCCATTCAGGAAACAAGTCCGGCCACTTGAAAAACTCAGACACCCTTTCAAAACCGATAGGTATAGTCTCTCCATGAGCTTTCCAGCCGGTAACATCATCTTCATCCATATTTACCATGCCGATCTTCTTTCCCTTTCCCATCCCATTCATGAAGCTCGGTACCTCAACCTTGGTCATATTTCTTCGAGCATTGGCTTTCGTCTCTTCCACGATTGCCTTCACCCCACTCCCATTTTCTGCCTACAAATTTCAAGTTTAACCAAATGGGAAGTGAAAAAAAACGCATGGCTTTAATGGACATCCTCAAACTTCTACAACACAATTATGAATTAATTTGTCTAGGCTCACCTTACCTTGTGATGGCACTCTCTCAATGAGCACTTAACGAGAGATGCTGCATTCTCAAAATAGACTGAAGAAGATGGCGAGAGAAGAAGGGATGCATAGAAAACAAGAAAGACAGCAAGGAAAACCAAATTGATTCTGATAACCAAAGCTTTTGAAGGTGTAGTCTTCATTAGCTTTTGAAGGTTAAGTCCCTCAGCCATCTTTGAGAAAGAAATGATGTACCTCAAAAGGGGGCCTTCGTATATATATCCCAACTACCTCCCCTAGCTTTTGATTATTAGCAATTTTTAGGACTACAGATGATATATGGGTGTCGTGGTTAGAGGAGTTGGAGAGCGAAATTAGAGTAAAACTCAAAGGATGAATGGCCATTTGTAGAGCTCCACGTGTCAACTAGTGCTTTGGGTTTTCTTGCCTTGAGGACAAACTAGCCGGATCACATTAAACTATACTTCTTTGGCATGCTGCTGGTGCGAATAATTCTAGATCATCTTCTCAAAATCCCCAATATGCCCCTTTGCCCTCGTCATTCTGTTCATCCATCCAAATCTATCAACCAAATACAGATGTGGTTCCCAGCTTTCTGACCTCTCAACTTTAAAACTAAAATGGCCATTGTCTAATTAACTTTCTAAGCTACGTTAATTTCTGGGTTTTCCCCTGGTGAGAATACGATGGGGATATTGCGGCATCTTCCTCCGACAAAATGCAGGGCTCCAATTATATTTGATAGAAAGTTTTTTAAACCTGTGGACCACCAGTCCACCCAGAATTCAATCGATGCAGCTTAGGTTAGCTTTTACAAAAATTAAATAGAGTTGACAAAGTATATCCAATCAAAAACTTGGATTGATACACTATTCAATTGACCTGGTTATTTAATTTTTTTCCTTCAAAATAGTATCATTTTAAACTTGGTTTTTTAAAAAAAGTTAATTTATAAACCAAGTCTTGTAGCAAGTAGATTATAGACCGCTGTAACATAAAAAAAAAATTACAGGTAGGGGTCGGGAAAGTAATTTCAGAAACGTGGGATTCTCAGAATTAGCAACCAAGCAGCCCCCCTCCCCCAACAACTCTTTGGTTGCCCTGTCCACGTCTGACATGCAATAAATTGTCGTTTCTGCCTTCTGTCCGTTATGAGTTTTTCTCTCTTTATTAATATATTGTCCAAATCATTATAGGAGAAAAGGCTTAGGTCAGATATCAGCATTCCACAACTCATTAAAAGGATTTCAGATCATGTTTAACACGAACACGAGCCGAGTGTGGTTAAACCATCACAATTCCGCCTCGTCAATCTATAAAGCCAATGAGACAATCCGGGATCGTGGACTAAAAAAATATTAGGCAGATGACCTATTAATTTACTAGCTCGTGATTCTGAGAAAGGATCATCCCGTATTTCAAAGATCCATGGCTGTTAACACAGATACAGAGGAAGAAAATCCCAATCGTTTTTACTCTGTTTAATACTTGCTGACTTGAGAATGCCTATCAAATTCAAATTGGAAACAGCCGCTTCTTATTGAAAAGATTAATCATTGCTAATGATTAGTATTCCATGATAAAAAAAAAAAAAAACATAATTAGTTAAAAAAACAGAGATAAAACACGAAAATAAATCTGTCACCAAAATAATTTTAGAATGAATTTCTATCCCATCGTCTCTGTTTTTTCTACCCTAAAACAATAATCAATCGCTAAATCACGGGACTCGAATTAAATAACAAGATCCTCCCGTTCAGATCACTCAATCCATTTTATATAACATTGATGCACCTTTTAGTTGCTGGTATTCCAAAAGATGCATGTATAAGCGGGTAAATCAATGCTCTTAGTGATTTGTAACTCATCTTGGTTTAAGCATTGGTAAATATATTACTGTTACCTAACGACGGAGGATTCCATAATATTAATTTGGTTTTTAAAAATAAGAACCACCGTCCAATCCAACACACGGACATGGTTATCAAATTGCAGTTGAAGAGTAATCAAATCTAATATTCATTATGGCAGTACTTGCCAACAAATCATGATGTCGTTGTAAGGCGACTTGTAAACCGCAAGATAGCAAAATCAAAAGGAGAGCTGAACATATCAACCTACGATCTGTTAATTTCCTCAAATTAAAAAAAATTCAATGGTGAATATGTAATGAAATGTATACTCAATCCTGCTCCATTTCAAAACCGACATCAAACAACCAATTTATTGTTAAGGAGAGGGAAAAAAAGAGAAAAGGGAAGAATAACTTTCCGCATCAAACATCTCCAGAAAGGTACTCTTACAAGTTAAAACATTGTTTGGAAATTATCAGATCCTTACTCATGCAATAAATTCGTTGTGGTTGTTGAAAGCCATTTCCATTTCATAAAGGGATAAAAAATAATAGTATGCAGATAATTTTCAATTATCGGAACCATCAAACTTTACAGGCAGTGCCTTGAGTTCCTCTAAGTTGAGCATTCAGTGTTAACATTTCACTCACCTCTTTTACCGAATTGCATGTTTGTTGGTCCATTCTTTCATGTTATTCTTCTATCAAAGTGAAATGAATCCCTTCGTTGCATCCCAAGCTACTCTAGACCACATCTATGAAAAACAATTTTACATGGTGAAACTTAGTACCTACTTGTCTCGTGCAAAAAGAAAGGGACAATGAGGGAAAATAAAGGAATAGCTATAATTGCCAACCTGCTTCATAAAGATCATGAGCACTGAAGATGCGAAATCCCTGCTGCTTGTTGATATCCCTTCTTACAGTCAGCCAGAACAATGAATGCAATGCATCATGCCTTAGTTATCTCCTGAATGTGTTGAGAATGACTTTTACCCGGTGGAATGAAAATCAGATCTTCCCAGCCAGAATTCTTCTCACTAATCTGTATTAGATCAAAGATAAGTAAACTGAATTCTAATTTCTTGTTATCAGATGTGTGCTTGATGCAAAATTTAAATGCATTACCTCCATTTTTTTCAGAACATCCTCTAAACTTCCGACCTGTTAAAAAATAAACCAAACAGTGGTATATGCACAAAGTCAATATCAGCTATAATACGTTTTCGGTATGAAAATATGCTTTAGAAAATGTCATGCCTACAAAAAGAAAAACATATGGTAAAAAAGAATCATACCATAATATGTTGAGAAAGACTCCGACCCCTTGATGCTCTTGAAACCTTTGACAGTTCTTTTTCTATATCTTCCTGCATTTGCAGGAGGCATATAGCTGGTGATTCGTGTACTCATAGCTCAATCTCACAAAAGATGCATGCTGAAAATCCTAATGGCATCCCAAGGAGGGAGTTTGATGGATCAAACATACCTTTTGAAAATATACTGGGCAGTATCTCTTGCTTTTCTTCTTCACAATCAGTTGGTCCGACTGCAGACACAGATTTCATGAGAAAACAGTGTTTTGGCACAATATTCCCAAAAGACATTTGGAAGTTTATTCTCCCAGTTGACTCCTGTACTTAAATCACAGCAAATGATATACTAAAACATTGCTGCTGGGGCACCATTTGATAATTTATGTATCTTTACTTCCCCAAATAAGTAACAATCCGCAGTAAATGGCTGCACCAGATGACTAACAAATTTGAAATTGTTTGCATGTATTTCAATAAATGAATTACAGTTGTGCCCAGGTACAGACAGTCAAATACAGAAACATCAGGGGAAAGAATAATCCCCATACTTTTGTCTTTCGTCGCCAGTAATATGCATAATATGGTGTAGAAAATCAATTCACGTAAGATACAAAATTATTTATTTATTTTGTAAAAAAAGATTATTTATTTATTTGCTTTGATGGTTATTTATGCAGTAACTTTCTGATACCTTGAAAGATTCCATGATCAATGTAGAACAAAAAATCAAACTGCTATTCCCTGAAGAAGGTCCAAACACTTCTTATCTTCCACTCAAATGGCAAGACTAACTTCACAGATCAAATGATAAGTCAAACCCAGTATTGTATGCATTTGCAAACATCTGAACATATTAGCCAACAATCTAATGCATTTACAGGCTGCTTGGAAACTTAGATTTTAGTAGAAATGAAATCATTTCAGAACCATTTACCTAAGTCTAGTGTTTAGAAAGCTTTAAACAACATAAATGAATTCTACAACCAATTAAAATTAGAGATTTTTATAAATTTGCAAATCACGCTGGGGCATGATTTGCTTCAAAATTGACTCATTAAAAATTAATCCCAGTAACACCCTTCTCACTTCCCCTCCTCTCTCACAGATGCTTGGAATAAGTTTTTAGAACTGAGGGCAAGTTGGGTAAATGATGTATTTTCGCTAACTCAAGTCAAATGAACTCTACAATTTAAAAACCTATTCCAAACAAAAAAACTCAATTAGCAAATCAAATCAATTCAACCTACTTAAATAGTTGAAATCAATTATAACTCAATTAGTAGGTATTGATTTAAATCAATTACATCCACAGGCCTGTTTAGACATGCTTCTAGTTTCAGAGAAACATAGATAGCTTATAAGTACAACCAGTCAGATAGCGTACCTGGAAAACAGGAACTCCATCAAACCCACTCCTGACATCAGCAGCTTTGAGCTGATAAGCATGAAAGACTATTATTGAGTATTAGTTTAATGCAGTTCAGCTTGAACAGTCATGTCAACATGCAGCCTTTCATGTTAAAACAATGTGATTGAAATTTCAAATTGCTACCCTACTCATTAAAGCTTCCCCTTCCTAGAAGCCCAGAACCCACATGAAAAGTGAACCCCATCCATACTTTCTTATTACTGAACAACAAGCACCACTTCTGCTTCCCTTTGACTTCCAAAATCCTTAAATCAAGAACATAAAAGGACCTAAGCAATATAAATGGAAGTCGTATGCTGAATACACTTCTCTAGACAAGCATTATCATCCAGGGCTCGTCAGAACTCACAAGATTTACCAAACAGTGACAAACTCAGAAAATCACTTGAACCTGAAACTTCAACAATGTTACACTATAAACGACATCAAAAACTGAAAGTTCATATGAAATGATTTACTCATTTGTAGAAACAAAGATATACTGTCAATGCTTTCATTCTGAATGAAGAACGTAGTCTTTGCAGCATTACATGGCTAAAAGCCTCCTTAACTTTCCCTTTTGATATTGTTTTTTCTTCCATGTTAACAAGCAATACTTTAATAACCAACTCATCAGAACCAACCTCTAACGCATTCTTTATTTGAACTGGATCAGGTAAAAACCGAAACGCAATTCCTTCAACCTTCAGCATGTACACCTACAAGATTTATAAAAGGAAAATATGAAAATAGCATCAACCAAATTATACGATTTAGCACTCTAAAGTAAGACAAACCACACTATAGATTTCGTTCAAATAACTGCAGGAAGGATTAAATTTTGAATAAATTAGCCATTACAATTTTCCCAGTTTTATACGAGTTAAAAATTACACAAGCCAAAATCCATCAATTGGAGCTAGAAGTGTACCTGGTCAAGTGTAATAGGCACCACCTTAGCTTGGCTTCGCAATTCCCTTCTCCGCAACCTAACCTGAATTAAAAAAAAAATCACCACCAGAACATAGACAATGTACGCGTATGTATGTGCGTATAACTGCATAGAAATACAATACCTGAGCAAGAAATGCCTCAGCGTCCTCTTGTCTAAAGCAAAGCAAGCCAATGGACTTAGCTCCATTAGGATCCGAGATAAGCACGAACTCATTGTCAGAATTGCTCACTGTGTAAACGGCTGTTCCTGCCAGAGCTTTCGCCACGTGTTCCGAGCTGAGATTGGCGGTGTTAGCTGTTTGTTTCGGCTGCGATACAGAGGCGAACGGCGGCGATGGCGCCAGGCGGAGCCGGCTAGGTGGAGGGAAGTTGCCAGCGAGGAATCGAGTGGTGTCGCTGACGCGAGCTGAGAATTCGGCACCGAGACGGAGGCAGTGTTGGTGGATGACTGTTGAGAGAGATAAGAGAGGGTTTGAGGGTTTAGAGGGTTCCATTTTTTTATTTTTTTTTTGAAGTGGAGAGAGGGCAGCGAGTTGAAGAGAGTTTGATTTTTATTAAGGTCTCCTGAGAAATCGAGTGATGTCAGATTTGGTGGCGCTGGTCGTTCGTTTCACTGTACGAGTTGGAAATTATCATTGGGCCTCACCCCATATGACAGGCGGCCCATCACCTAGAAGTTGCAGCTGGAACAGAAATATTTTCAAAGTTTTTTTTTTTTTTTTGAAAAACTAAAACTTTTGAGTTTCAACACATTTAATGTATTTAAGATAAAAAAAATATTTTATTATTATTTTAATTTGTAAACTTCAACTTGTTTATTCTTTCAATTTTAACATGTTTTGGATTTTATTGAAATCTTTACGTATTTTATGTTACTATTTTAAATGAAAATGGATAAATTGATACAAATCAAATTTCTATAATAAAATTGAGACTCAGAATAAACCTAGAGGGCCACCAAATCCAAATCTACCCAACTGTTGACTTTAATAAAAATAATTCAAATATATGAAAGGAATCAAGTTAGGTTACAACAGGCCTTAGTTGCATGAGTGCTTATGGATCGTATTCGCTTTGCTGGGCTTGACCTTAGCGTTCAAGAGTTTTTCTTACTAGCCCAAGTATATATATCA
>Ga0325414_1005090_pt1 | contig 13839 bp, 4 predicted proteins | sample PopdelMetagenome_8_FD_206183 | JGI IMG/M metagenome (GOLD analysis project Ga0325414, IMG submission 206183) | Populus deltoides microbial communities from Bellville, Georgia, United States - Leaf-PdKOR-R3 | ecosystem: Host-associated > Plants > Phyllosphere > Phylloplane/Leaf | place: USA...
GAATAAAAATGTTGGGTTTGTTTTAAATTATAGATTAGATGAAACAAGAATATTCTTATATTTAGTCTATATTAAAACCTAAAGTTGTTATATTTGAGGGTAAGATTTGTTTATGAGTGCTTTTATTCTTTACACTTTGGTGCTAGAGAAAGAAAAAAAAAAAGAGTTTTGGGTTATCTTGGAATTTTAGATAAGAGAGTAATTTTATGAGACCTTGTAATCTCCTACTTTTTCATAGTGAATTTATATGATTGTCTCGCTCATAGAGTAAACCTAAGTTACTAAACCACATAAATTTTATGTGTGCTCTTGTATGATTGATTGTGTTTGTCTTTTATATTTATCTATTTGCTAATTGGTTTGGGATTTTAAGGTTGTTTTTGCTATAAAATGCTATCAGAGTTTGCTTGGTTATGAGTTGGCTTTTGCAATGAGGATAAAAATAACTTCAGTGATAAAGTTTGATGTAGAAAACTTTAATGGTAGGTACAAATTTAAGCGTGCCTTGTTGTTCAACAAGGTTTATTTAAGGTACTAAAAGTTGTAGAAAGTTTGTCTAAGGGAATTGATGATAAAGAGAAAGAAAGATTTCATGGAACGTACACATAGTGCTATTCAACTTTGCTTGTCTGATTAGATTCTGAGAGATGTTGTTGAAGGGACTACAACTGCTGAATTATGGACAAATTTGAAAACTCTTTACATAACCAAATCTCTAATGAACTAATTATATTTAAAGCATTGGTTCTATACTCATTGGATAAAAGAAGGCATGCCCTTTAAAAACCATCTTGATGAATTCAATAGAGTAATTTTATATTTGTGAAATCTTGGTATTAAGATTGAAGATAAGGACCAAACTTTGATGTTATTGTGTTCATTACCCCTATCTTATGATCATTTTATTGATATTTTATTGTATAAAAGAGATAGTCTTATTTTAAAAAAATGTCAAAGCTTTCTTAAACTCTAGGGAGTTAAAAAAATGAGGGGTAGATGGTCATGATGATGATGATCATGAAGAGGGCTTAATTATGAGGGGTATAATAAATAATAAGGGTTTGAGTAATGGAGGTATGTTTAAATCAAAATCAAAGTCTAGAAAAATTAAATGCTTTGAATGTTATGAAGTAGAACACTTTAAAAAGAACTATTATAAATAAAAAGATAAAGGAAATTATAAGGAAACCTCTGATGCTATAAATATTCCTGGTAAAAGGAAAATCTTGATGATGTTGCAAGTGTACTGATATCTATTGGTAGGTCAAATGATGAGTGAATTCTTGATTTGGATTACACATGTTATATTTTTCCTAATATAAGTTAGTTTGACACTTATAAAGTTGTTAGTGATACTATTTTATTAGAAGACAACAAAGAACTTTCTGTTGTTGGTGTGAGTACAATTTGAATTAGGATATATGTGTTATTGTTAAAACACTGAAGGTTCAATATATTTTAGAGATGAAAAAGAATTTAATTTCTTTGGCTCTTATTAATTCCTAAGGTTATAATTATTGTGCTAATGATGGAGTTTTGAGGGTTTGTAAGGGTGATTTTATTGTGATGAAAGAAAAACTGGTTAATGGCCTCTATTATTTTTAAGGTTTAACAATTATTGATTTAGCTAGTGTATTATTTATGGTTGATTTGGATAATGCTTTCACTTAATTATGACATGTATGGTTGGGATATATGGATGAGAAAAGAATGATAAAGTTAAGCAACTGAGAATTGTTGGGTAGTAAAAAAACAAGTAAATTGGATTTGTATAAGCATTTTATTTATAGCAAACAGTGCAAGGTGAATTTCAATACGAGTACTTCATTATGCCAAGGGTATTGTGGATTATATTCATTTTGAACTTTGGGGTTCTTCTTTTGTTATGTCAAAAGGTGAATCACAATATCGATTGACATTTATTGATGATCACTCTAGGAATATCTAGATGTATTTTTCAAAAAGAAAAGGTGATGTGCTCATCACCTTTAAATGGTGAAAAACCTTGATTAAGAAGCAAACTAGTAAGAATATCAAGCATTTAAGAACTGATAATGGTTTGGAATTTTTCTTTAGTAATTTTGATTGGTTTGGTATGAATAAAAAAATTGCTAGATATCTCATTGTCAGGAATACACCATAATAAAATGAGGTTATAAAACGTATGAACAAGACACTCTTAGAAATAACACGTTGTATGCTTTCAAAAGCTGGATTGTCAAAAGACTTTTAGGTTGAAACAATTAATATAGTTTGTTACATGGTGAATAAATCTTCTTTGATAGTTTTAGAAGTGAAGACTTTAACGAGGTATAATTTAGTTATCCTGATGATTATTATAAACTAAAAGTATTTAATTGTCTTGATTATGCTCATCTTAAGGAAGATAAACTTGGGCTGAGAGTAAAGAAATGTATATTCCTAGGCTATACATCCAGGGTGAAGAGATATAAGTTGTGGTATATGGATCCCAAGTCACTTAAGTTTATTACTAATAAAGATATGAGATTTGATAAGTATGCTATGTTCTATAAGGAAAAAAAATCAATTGATGTTAATATTGATATGAACTAAGGTACTAGCAAGTAGGTGGAGCTTGAGGTTATAGCTTCAAATATAGTGTAGAAAAATGCTTCAGTTAAGCCTATTAAGAAAGTGGTGCGGGATATTGTTAATAAAAACACATATGAAGAACAACCTTACAATATTGATACAAGAAGACAAATAAAAGCACCTATTAAGTATGGTTATATTGATTTAGTTAATTTTACCTTGAATGTAACAGAAAATCTTGATGATCATAGGCCTTGTTATTATAAAGAGGTAATTTCTTGCAAAGAATCTTCTCAGTGGATGTTTGTTATGAATAAAAAGATTAGGTCTCTTTATAAAAATCAAACATGAGAGCTTGTTAAACCACCATAGAGCTAGAAGATTGTTGGTGCAAATATAAAAGGAAAGATAGAATCCTAGGGGTTAAAGATACAAGGTTTAAAGCACACATAGTTGTTAAAGGCTTTACACAAAAAGAATGTATTGACTTTAATAAAATGTTCTCTTTACTTATAAAATACAGTTTCATTTATGAATTTCTAGCTATAATTGCCTTGTTTAACTTAGAACTTGAGCAACTAGATGTTAAAATAACTTTTCTATATGGTGAGCTAAAGGACAAGATCTATATGCATTAGCTAGAGGGTTTCATTGATCAAGGTAAGGAAGACCATGTATGCTTATTGCAGAAGTCATTGCATGGCTTGAAGTAGTCATTAAGGTAATGGTATAAAAGGTTTGGTACTTTTATGCTTGAACATAATTACTTTAGGAGTGAATATGATAGTTATGTGTATTTCATGAAGCTCTTAGATGCTTCTTTTATCTACTTCTTATTGTATGTTGATGACACGTTTATTGCCTTTAAGAACATGTCTGAGATTAATAATTTGAAGAATCAGCTGAGTAGTGAGTTTGAGATAAAGTGTTTGGGTATAACCAAAAAGATTTTGGGTATGGAGATACATAAATATCAAAGCGCTAGCAAGTTATACTTGTTATAGAATAAGTATTTTAAGAAGGTACTTGAGCGTTTTGGTATGCAAAACTACAAGCCAGTAAGTGTTTCACTTGCAACCCGTTTTACGTTATCTTTAGCCTTTTCACTAGAAAATAAGGATGAGAAGAAGTACATATCATGTGTTTCATATGCTAGTGCAGTTATAAGTAATATATATGTTATAATTTGTACCCGCTAGATATTTTATATGTTGTTAGTGTGGTTAATATATTTATGAGAAATCTTGGTAAAGTTCACTAGTATATAGTGAAATAGATATTTCGTTATCTTAGAGGTGATATGTTGATTTGGTATATGACAGGGGTAATAACACTAGAGGTAGTGCTGAGGGATTTGTAAATTCAGATTATATAGATAATTTGGATATGAGAAGGTAATTAACAAGTTATATTTTCACTTTTTTGAGGTGTGTCATTAGTTGGGAAGTAATTTTCAATCTATTGTTTCCTTGTCTACATCACAGGTTAAATATATGGCATTGACATAAGCAAAAAGAAGTTTTATGGATGAGAGGTTTGGTTATTAATCTTAGTTTGTCACATAAGTTGACTATTGTGCATTGCGATATCTAAAATTGCTATGCATCTAGGCAGAATCGAATGCATCATAAAAAGACCAAACATATTAATGTTAGGTATCATTATATTCTAGATATCATGTCAAAGATTGCTATAATTGAGAACTTTGCAAATATGTTGATGAAGCATATCTCTGTAGTCAAGTTCAAGCATTGCACAGACTTGATTGTTTATGTAGTGCTTGAGAAGTATTTGGTGAAAGAGATTAAAAAGGATTTCAAGTTTCGTTAGTTAACTCAATTTACATGAAGGTGGAGATTTGTTAGGTTTATCTTAAATTGTGGGCTCAAGTGAGAAAAAATATATTCATGTACTTAATCCATATAAAAACCTAAAGTTGTCATATTTTAGAGTAAGACTTATTTGTGAGTGATGAGTGATTTTATTCTCTACACTTTGTCGTTAGAGAGAGGAGATAAAAAAAAAAATAAGTTTTGAGTTTTTTTAGAAATTTGAATGAGAGGGGGTTTGAGAGTGCGGTAATGGTTGTTTTTCAAAGTGCTTTTCGTTTAGAAATGCATCAAAATAACTTTTTTTTAAATCACTTTTTATATTAGCACATCAAAACAATTTGAAAACATAAAAAAAAATTTAAATTTAAGCAAATGTTTTTAAAAAAATTTCATGGAACGCGTTCCTAAAGTGTGTTAATATGATAAAATGTTTAAACTACAAGGACCTCCTAAGAAATGTCGGAAAACTTTTATGATTTTTTAATAAAACCTCAAAAATACCATTCAATTATTTAGATAATATTGATTTTACCTCTAAACAAATTTTTATATCAATATTATTCCTAAATTTGAAGTAATTCTTAAATAAAAACTTGTATTCATTTTTAAAGCTTTCTACCCGTATTTCTATATAAATTATAATATTTTTATATAATCTACATCATTTTATTGGAACTTCATATTTTCCTTTTAGTGAAGCTAATAGAAGTATTTATAATGAAATCAAAATAGCTTAGGGATAAATTTGATACTAAAAATAGTTTGGGTGTAAAATTGAGAGTACCACAATAATTTGGGGATAAACAGCAGAGGGAGATGATCTGAACTGTCATCTCGTGTTAATTTACCGATTCTTACCATATACAGTAGAGTTTGAGTAAATTCTATCAAAGAAAATGTCTGTGGTCAAGTTATCAACAATAAAGATTTGTTTATGGCAATACAAGTAGGTAGACAATGGATGGAAAGAGAAGAAAAACAAGGTACTCAATTCCCCTTTTTTTATCAACCCAGTAGTATATGAATGGATTTCACTAGCTTGCTTTCAGTTCTTTATAATCAACATGGATTTTTGTGTTTACTTCCTTCTATCTATAATGTTTTTCATGTCCTCTCTAGATTGCATTGTACACTGAGTAATGTGTTTTTATTTATTTTTCCACTTTTATTTACTTCTAGGATCTCTCTAGTCTTTTCTTCGAGTTGTAATATTTGTCATTATTAACCTAATCAGCTTCACTCAATGACAATCTTAACTCTTTGCTGCCATAAGAGTGCCTTTCTTTGTCCTATGTAAAACCCTTTTTGACTCAATTATGTAAATTTTCTATGTATATTATTCCCTTTGCCACCAGATGTGATTTTTGTTGAATCTTTCAACTCTTGAGTTAAGGTTAATTGATATGCTCTTTGTATTTTTTAAAAATATGTGTTTGCATCAATTTATCTGTATTTCTTGTCTTCATATTGGGATGAGCTCATTCTTGCCCATTTTCTGTTGTCACTAGGTGCTTTCCTTGTGCTATGGCCATTCATATCAATCAGGACAGACACAGTGGCAGTTCATTCAAGCTTAGGATAAAGCCAGCCAACCATTGTTCTTGATAAGGATAGGTCAAACATCCTAAGATTTTGGCTGAAAACCAGCTGATTTTACCCCAAGAATTGACTGCAGTAACAGAGTGTGGATGAAATTGTTTGGGCTTGCTTCTTCAATCATATTATAACTCAGAAAAGGTTTCATTCTGATAATCTATATAAAGGGATCAGTTTACTAATATGACTTTAAGAATTCTTTGTCATCACCCCTCGTACTAATTTCACTGCAATGATATGTATTTTTATGTTCAACTTACTATGCTTTTTATGCTGAATTATTCCTTTAAATCATGAACTGAAGAGAAGAGATAAGAAGGATTGAATAGTTATTGGAGTTGACTGAGAGAAATAAATGCAGTATTTTAGTTCTCTCCCATTCAAGGTACTGAATTTTATTTTGATCAACCCCTAAATAAATCTAACATGCTCTTAAAAAACTTAACCTTGGATTTGACAACCAAGAGATATAATCCACTCCAAACTTGGTTGTATAACGAATCCTGACATGTGAATATCCAAAAGACAGAGTCAATTGTGCTTAATAACATTTGAGTTTGTTGTTGCATTTCCCTTTAACAATAGAGAAGAATGGATTTCTTTATGGAATAACATTTCAATCAATGCAATCAATCACCCACATTAAAAGATTTCAGAAAGCTATTAGAATCCGCTCTGCCTCTGCACTCTCCATCATTTTGGTGTGTGCTAATGCAAAGAAGTAAAAAGAGAAAAAAAAATCTTAATCAGTATCTATCTCTCTTTATATTTTAACTCTTGAAAGATTTTTCTTTGCATGCATCAAAACTATGCTAATCAACCACCTCAAGCTTATCAGCAAGAGTAGGAGAGATCCCTTGAATCTCCCAAGACACTCTCTTTCCTTAATTCTCCCTAGATATCCAAATTATGCTTTGTTCATAGCTAACGTACACATTACATCTGAACTCAAATACTGCTGTAAATAGCATTTGATATCACCTTCTTTACCATTACACCAAAGTTCCTTTACATCTTCTCCAATGTTTATTAAGTGTCAAGTATTTTTTCTTGTAAGAAAATAAGTGAGAATAGAGAACAATAATGAACTGGAAGAGTAAAGTAAACTAAAATGTATCCGATTACATTGCTTTTAGAGTGGAAAGAATTTTAAATCCCTTGCATGGGATCCCAGATGTAAATAACAATCCAAATCTAGAAGTATTTTGGTCTTTTTTTCCAATACCTCCCAGTTCATAGGTCATGCCTCCTTTATTATTAAGACAAATTTGGTTTATGATAGCAGAATTGTGTAAAAGGATCCATATAGTTAACCTCAACTAGTTTGGGATTAAAGGTCTGTTGTTGTGATCGTTGAATTATCAAAAGAAGGGAAATTGAAAAAGCAAAAGCTAGCTAATTGTTGTTAAGTAGGTCATGAAGGCTTCAAATCACCTATGATGCTCAAATTATCTGTGGATTGCTTTACAAAATATCCCCATGCTGAAGAAAGGGATCTAATATCCCTCATATCTACATATTGAGAACCATTTATTGAACTCATATTTCTTCTAGCACAGACACAAGATTTTTCTAGTCTTTTATTTGTAAACATGCCCTCTTTTCTTTTTACATTTACAACTGCAACGTACATATTTGCTCTTTTACACTAGTGTTCGTTCTCCTAGATGCTCAGTCCTTACTCTTGTTGTCAGTATTTTTCAAGATAACCGCTTAGGTGCTTAGTTACACCTTGCTTGATAATCTCAAGGTTTCATTAGTAATATTATATCCCTATTGGCACAGTAGTCATTATAACTTGTGATGTTAGGAAAAAGTGATCTGGCTCTTGTTATTTTGGATGAATAACATGGATATTGTCCTTCAGACATAATTTTGATATAATATTAACAAAAAAAACCTAAAAGTCATGGTGTATGCACTATACACCCGCTCATAAAACATTGTGGACCACCACAATGTTTGTTTTTGGCCTTTATGTTTTCTTTTATTTCACTTTTTAATTATTTATTTATTTTATTATTGGAAAGTTCATTGTTTCGCATTTAAGCTTGGGAAACTGTTTCGGTTTGCTTACTATGAGGTGCTTGGGGTGGAAATAACATACCTTGACTATTGATTTATAGATATTAGGAAAAAATGCAGCCCCTTTTCGTCTCTGGAAGGAAGAAGAGAAGAAACCAAGCATGAAAACTAAGGGAATGAGAGAAGAAAATGAGGAAAAAAAAAGAGAGAATAGATTGCTAAAGCCACATGAGAGCGACGTTGCCACCATACGTCTCATTAAAAGGAAGCTCTTGTCGAGACGATTCCAACAACACCAAGAAAAATCATCATTAGAGCTCAAAGGAAGTTGCATAAGCCGCCTCAATACTACAACCTTTCTCACAGGTTGGCACGTGAGTTACATGCTCCATGCAATTCAAAAAAATATATATATTTGATTCTTGGGTAACTCTTCAATTCAACCTTGATTTTATCTCATCCAAACCTATGAAGGTTAAAACGGGGAGAGAAAACAGGAAAGGAAAAGAAAGAGACAGATGACCCAACTGAGTTAGCTCATCGTGGTTGTGTCCATAACCTGGCTCATAAATTTAGCGAGTTAACCACGTCTCATCCAATATGTCACTATCTTTTTATTTCACTTCCTAAACTTTTTGTTTCAATTTAATCCTTTGACAATTCGTTGTTTCGTATTTGAGCCTAAGAAATTATTTTGATTGTCTTGCCGTGAGGTGCTCAGGGTGGTGATAACACACCTTGACATTTGATTTATGCTTGATTTTGCAAAAGAAGAAGAAGAGGGTTTTTGTTGCTTGAAAAAAGTTGAGGATGTAAGGATGTAATTTGATATTATGCATAGAACTAAGGTATTTGTTTTTTGTCATTGTTTGCCTCTTTTTTTTGTGTTTTTTTCTCCAAAATTGCTATGGGTTCAATTTTAGTCCTATTAGACTTTGCAATTTTCACTTAGATGTGAAATTTTATTTTGTTTGTTTTTCAATCTATAGTTTGAGAGATGAGAGAAAATGTGATGGGAAAACGATAAAGAAAAGAGAAAGTCGGTGGTTGGTAAAATCCTAGTGACAAAATATGTCGTTTTTTAGTGTCAATGATTGTTATAGATATTTTTTTCAACTTAATTTTGTATTTTATTTTACCAATTTTGAGGTGTTTTAAGTTGGAAAGTTAATTTTTTTGAGGTTATTAAAATGTTTATTAGGTGTTTTCTAGTGAAAATAGGTTGAAAAATATATTTATAGGTAAAAACAATATCTAGCCCAATTTTTCAATTACCTTTATGCTGGTGAAAATCTAGGCTTTGAAATGATGCTTAGTATGCCATAACAAACGAGGTGTTGTTTGTTGGTTTTTTTTTTTTTGAGGGGTTGTAACATGTCATCAATCATTTTAGCCAAGAAAAAAATGAAAAGGCCTGGCATGCGGGCTTATACGCATGACCTTTTATTTCCATGGGCTAGACATATTGACCCACGTAAGCACATATGTTTGATTTTTTTTCTTTTTTTATTTTTTTCTCTTAAATTTAAATTATTATTTTTTTTGTTCTTTTCTTTAATTTTATTTGGTTGCTATTTTATAAATGTTTATTTTAGTATAGTATGATTAAATGAGAAGTTTCTTTAAAAAAATATTAAACCTGAGCAAGTCCATAACATGGGTCACAAGTTTTGAGAATCAGCTAAGCTAGCCGTTTCAATCCACATTGGCTTGTTTGAGATTGTGGTAGCGGTTGCGGTTCAAAATGCTTTTCACTTAGAAATACATTAAAATAAAGTTTTTTTATAAAAAAATTATTTTTCACATCAACACATTAAAACGATCTGAAATCATAAAAAAATTAATTTTAAGCAAAAATGTTTTTAAAATTTTGAGGGAACGTAGTTTACATCGCATTCCAAACATGGCCTAAATGTGGTCATCTTAATATTTTAAAAAACATTAAAGCCACAACGCCTTGATATTTTTCTTTTTAATTCAAATGGTGTCTTAAAAACACCACGTTTCATATCAAAATTTCTTATTGAGATTCATTTAAATTGATTAATTAAAAATGTGATTGGAATATTATTTGATACGAATGATTTAGTTCCTACTTTGTTTTTTTTTTTTTTAGGAATACAACATATTAATGAGCAATCTTTTTGCAAATCTCTGGATAATAATTTCTTTCCTGATATTTAATGTAATTGTTTTTCTTTACGTGTTTATTTTTGTTATCATATAATTAGATAAAAAAATTAATTTATAAAAAAGTTATTAAACTAATCGTCCCTATAACCCGTGAGGCAGGTTTGGCATGTTAGCACAAGTAAAAAAAAAAAAAGGCATTGCCTTAAAATTTTTTTAGAAAAAAACTAAAATGCTGATAGCTTGAAATTTGTTTTGAAGCCAAATTAGATTTTTAACGTGCCATACCGAGCCAACTAGGGTGAATATTTTCGGTTCGGTTCGGTTTTTACTTAAAAAACCAACCAAACCAAATTTATTTATTTTTAATTTAAAACTGAAACCGGTTCAAACCGACATTTTTTGTTCAGTTTGGTTAATTAAGTAAAAATTGAAAAAATTGATAATCCAGTTTTGTTTCATGTGAAGAGCAAGTTGATGCCAACAACAACAAAGTGAAGAAGATAGATGATAAATTGATTAGTCTAAATGACAAGAATTTCAGCCATGTACAAGTGCAAAATAATGATCCTGGCTAATAAGATTTCCACCAACTCATAAAAAGTCAAAACAGCCTAGAAAATCCATGAAACCAGGATAGATAAAAGAAGTATAGATCCCTTTTATGCAAAAACATGTGGAAAAAGTGCACATCCCTTTTATGCAAAAGAAAGTTTTCTATCACTTCATGAAATGTTCACATGTCAAGACAAATATAATATGAAAAAGGAAAAGATCAAAAACAGGTGGAAAGAATACACATCCCTTTTATGCAAAAGTAAGTTTTCTATCTCTTCATGAAGTATTCATATGTCAAGACAAATATAGTATGAATGAGGAAACGATAGAAAATTTAGGGTGATGTTGGTTTTGAAAGTTTTGGTGATAATTGTTTGAATGCTTGAGTTTTGATCTAAAGAATTAAATAACAAAGAGAGAATTAGAGAAGGAGAGTGGTGAGTGGTGAGTGGTGAGACAGAGAGGGGGACTTTGAAAGGCATATGGGAGAGAGGGGGCGGTTGAGACCTGAGGGTGAGGGATTGTGAAGTTTAGGTTTAGGGTTTTCTTTTATAGTGAGTTTAGATGTTGGTTGAACCGGTTCAATCAGTTTAAGATTTTAGAAATCAAACCAAACTGATTTTTTTTTTAGGTTTTTTAATTGGTTAATTCAGTTTTTTTGGTTAATTTTTTTTAGTTTTTTTTGGTTTAATTGGTTTTTTGGTTTTTTTACTCACCCCTATATCCAAATCAAATGTAGTTGAATTTGAAACCCAAGCTATGTCATAGGCGATGTCAGATCAATAAAAAGCAAATGAACTATGTTACCAAGTTATTTTGTTTCAACTTAATTTTTATTTTTTTTCAAAAAAATATTGATATATAATTAAATAATGTTAAATAGTATGACATATAGCAAGATCATGTTTCTTTATTTGCATCTATTGCTTAGTATACCAAATCGGTCTTTAATTATTATTAACATTTGTTTTTTAGTATTTATTAATACATATAGTGATTGATTAATTATTTTAAACACAAGGGTAAATTTTTCAATTCACATTTTAGATTTTTCATTGGTTGGAAAAAAATAATGACGCTCACATGTTTAATTTTTTCTCACTAGAATTGACTTTTGATTTGGCTTGCATAGGAGCATCGGGGCTACTGTAACAGTGTGTGTGTGTATACATATATACTAGTTAGGTGGTCTGCATTACGCCACAGCTTTACTTTTTATTTTTATAAAAAATATCATAAAAATCTAAGACCCAAGAGAATTGGGTCCTACCGCAGACCCAAGAGAATTGGGTCCTGACATAGGACACTCAAGAGAATTAGGTCCTGACGCAGAATCCATTAGCCTTGGGTCCCGACGCCGAACCTAAGAGAATTGGGTCCTAGGCTGAGCCAAGATAATTAAGTCTTGATGGGGGACTCAATTTGCTTGGGTTCAGCTTCCGGTCCCAAGGCTAATGGGTTCGGCACCGAGACTCAATTCTCTTAAGTCTGGCGCCGGGACCCATTAGATGGGTGACCCAAGTGCATTGGATCCTAACAAAGCATTCTAGCGAATTGGGTCTAGACGTAGGACCCAAGAGAATTGGATCCTGACGCATGATTCATAGTCTTGGGTCAAGGGGGGTTACAAGACCCAAGACATTTGGGTCCTAATTATTGACCCAAAGGATTTGAATCCTAATGTAGGACCTATGATAATTGGGTCTTTACGCAAGACACATAATCTTGGGTCAGGTGAGGCTGCAAAATTCAAGGGATTTGAGTCTGCATTTATGTCGCACCCAAGCAACTTGGGTGAGGCGCCCTTTTCCAGCCCCAAGTTTATTGGGTCTGGAAGGAGATCCCTGACCCAAGTTAATAATAATAATAATAATAATAATAATAATAATAATAATAATAATTGATTTCGCCCTTCAAATCAATTCTATGTTTTTTTTCCGATAGTAATAATATTTATTTCAAATTTAATAATATTAATGAATATAATAATATTTATAATATTAATAATAATATTAAACTCGTCTGACACAAGTTCTTATAGTTTTTAATCCCTACAAGTCAAATTTATGGTTTTTCTTTAATAGAAATAATATTTTTCCAAATTTAATAATAATAATAATAATAATAATAATAATAATAATAATAATAATTTTTAATTTCACCCTTCAAATGAAATCTATTTTTGTTTTTTAATATTAATAATATTTTTTTTCAAATTTAATAATTATTATATTAATGATTTAAACTATAATAAAAATAATAATATTTATAATACAAATAATAGTATTTTTTAATATTAATAATATTAATTATAACAAAAATAATAATATTTATAAGAAAAATAGTAATATTTTTTATATCAATACTTTTAATTATAAGACAAATAATAATATTTTTGATATTAATACTTTTAATTATAATAAAAATAATAATATTTATACTACAAATAATTATATTTAAAAATCTAAGACCTAAAAACCTTGGATCTTAACACCGAACCTAAATGATTGGGTCCTGATGCAGGACCCAACACGTGACTCTACAGACCTTAGGCGCTAGGGTATGCACACCCTAGGTCTTCAGACCCGCAGACTCGCTTGCCTGGGTCTGTTATTAGGCGTGCGGGTCTGGCTCTATTGCCCAGGGCTTGGCATCCCCAACACTAAGTGTCTACAGCCTGGGACTGCGGTCAGGCGCGTGGGTCTGACCCTAGCCTCCAGGGCTTGGCAGCCTAGCACCAGATGTTTTCATCCCCGTCCAAACCCGAACTGATCATTTTCTTCCCAACCAAAAAGATAACCCCACCCCTCTACAGTCTTTACAACTCTCTATAGCAAAGGTAATTTTATCATTTCATCGCTTCAATCCATAATATTTTTAACAAACAGCAAACCTAAATAGTGAAATAACTTACAATTTATAGTAATTCAGCTACAATGCTAAATAGTGCTACAGTACCAAATAGTAGAATTCACAGACTCACAGTCCACGGTAATTCAGTCTATAGTAAAACATTAATCTTTTATTATAGTTAATATGCTGAAATGCATATTTGTAGTCATTTGAACAAGTACTTTTGCATAATTTGTGTTCATAGCTATCTTGAACTCTATTATGCGCATGATTTATTGTAGCTTAAATTCTA